>ERZ1046740.3130-NODE-3130-length-10141-cov-9.372497_pt1 | contig 10141 bp, 15 predicted proteins | sample MGYA00383093_ERZ1046740 | MGnify/ENA primary metagenome ERZ1046740 (study PRJEB29581, sample SAMEA5548363) | metagenome | biome: marine; feature: coastal; material: water | depth 25 m | study: Short-term variability in the microbial, nano- and picoplankton...
ATATCTTCTGCAGTTTCTTTATTGCAACCAAAGGAGCAAACAATGTCAATCCATACTTGATGTTTCTTATAGATTTCCGATAAGTAATTTTTCATAGTTAATTTTAGTTTTGTAAGGGGTCATATAAATCCCCTACGATTTCAGGTAGTCCTATTTCATTTACCTTAAAACTAAATGTCTCAAACGCATAACCCCTGCTTCTTCTGCACTTAACGGTTATCCATTCTTTATTAACTGTATTTGCTTCTAATTGTATTTGTGTTTCTGCTTTTTTTTCTAAAAAACTTCCAAGATGTCCTGTAGGTTTATCAGAACCAAAGTTAGAATGTATCACACACATAATGTGTACATTGTGTTTAGCTGACCATTCCATAAGTTTTTGTACACAAGCATTTGATTCTTCAATATTGTTAACGTCTGCACATAAGTCTGCAATACCATCTACAATAAGTAGACCAGCATTATCTGTTTTATGTTCTAAACAATAATCAATAAAATCTATTCTTTCTTTATAGTTTATAGTTCTTAAACCATAAGTTAAATAGTCATCAGATGTTCCAGCCATTTCTACAACTCTTTTAAATACTCTTTGACAATGCCATTTACCTTGTTCTGTATCTATGTGAATTAATTGTTTACCATCTCTATGACCTTTTATATTACCTCCGAAATGATTCTTGTCTGATAAATAAACGGAAGCCAGTAATGATATAAAGAATGTCTTTTTTGTCTTTGGAGGAGCTTGTACAAAGCTAAAGTTTCCATAAGTTCCAATAGGTATTGGCAAAAGCATATCTTTATTTTTTCTTTTTATTAATGTTTCTCCAAGCGATAAAGCTACAGGAGGATAATCTAATTTTTCATTTACATCTATATTACAATCTTCTTCAATAGATTGCATAATAAGATATTGTTCAGTTTGTTGTTCGTCCAGTCGTAATTGCATTTGCATAAATATATAAAAAAAAGGGGTGTGTTAGACCCCTCTTTAAAAAATAAATGTTTTTTAGTTCTTAAAATGGTAAGTCATTCGATGCAGGAGCAGAAGTATTTACTTCTTCTCTTTCTGCTAACTTTATAATGTCGTTAGTCCAAACTACTTTACCATTTCCAAGATAGTTTCTTTGAGCTTTAGCTTCACGTTCTTCTTTTGTTTGTGAATCCATAATAGCTACGTTGTTACCGTATCTTGTTTCGTCATTTAAAGATATTGTCAGATTATAGTAAACAGCTCCGTCTTTACCTTTGATAAATTTTTCTTTAGGTAATTTATCTACCCTAATACTCGCATTGATAATTGCACTCATAATTTATTGATTTTTATTAATTAATTCTTCTTTTGATATTTTCTTTTTAAATGATTCAGATTCATCTTCTGACATTACACCAAGTTCGTAAAAACCTGATAATTTTAATACACCTCTACTCATAGCACGTTTTTCAGCCATTTCAGCTACATACCAAGAATTAGTAGAACCATCTTTAAAACCTGCACCTTTTAATGCACTTCCAAATGTTTCTATTTTAGCATCTCCTTTAGTTGCAATAGCTTTAAATACAGCAAAGTTAGTTTCGCATTTTATTACATCATAAGTAATGTTAATTTGTGCTTTAGCCTGTATAGCATCAATTCCAGCTCTTGTAATTATTGTGTAGTGTTGATGTTTAAAAAAGTGATTAGGATTTAATTCGTACTTCTCGTAAAGTTCTTTTAATTTTTCTTTGTTCATAATGTTATTCTGTTTTTTTGTGAAACTTCCAATTTAGCATTAAGTACTTCATTTGTTTGATTACTTAAGTCTAATTGTTTTTTTAAGTTTTTGATTTCTTTTTCTTTATTCTTAATAAAACTTTGGTAGAAACCAACTTGAACGTAATGTTCGTGATAGGAAATTGTTCTTTCTTTTGTCATATTTATTGTATTTGTGAATTATAAAATTAACAATTTATTTAATAACTACCAAAAAAAAAGGAGCTAATTTAATTAACCCCTTTCTTGACAAAGACAAATGTAACAGAACACTATAAATATATAAATTAGTTTAAGTCGTTTATTAACAAATTATATTTAGTTATTAACTCCTCAATTTCAGGTGTAGAAAATTTAGTTATTTGTTTTGCCTTATAATAAAGTGCTTCTGAACATCCAGCTCCATATTCTAAATCAAGATTTTTACCAAAGATAAATTGTTCCCCATATTTAAATACATTGCATCCTGCACATTGTACTTGGCAATTTATTTCATCCCATCTTGTTGAATAGTGTTTACGACTTTGGAAGTGTCCACATTGTAATTTTTTCCAATGATTTTTTTTGCCACAAGTAAAACATTGAGCTATTTCATTTTTAGCATATCGTTGTCTAATATATAAACTGAATACTTTATCAAGTTTTTTAATTAGTTTACTTCTGCTTAACTTTTTCATTAGTCCATTAAGTAAAGATATTTTTGACCTTGTTCTGAATCTAAAGATTTTATAGCTCTATAGATTTGTTTAGATAATTTTTTAGCTTCTGTTCTTTCTGTTTTTGTAGAATCAATTCCTAAATTACAATAGATGTTAGCATCCATTTCTAATAAAGAATCAATTTTACGTCTTATACTGTAAGTTTTGTAGTTTAATATTTTATCAATCAAGTAAGGCATCATAGTTTATTTTTTTTTCAGTTGGTATAACATTATTACATTTTTTACATAAGTAAAAGTAACCGTTTTGATTACTACCTAAATATAACATTTTTATTTTACAGTATCTACACTTCATAATAACTAAAAAGAAAGAAAGAAAAAGGACAAAAAGAAAGAAAGAAAAAAGCCTACAAAAAAGAAATAATTTAATTACCTGTTCCAAGCACCGTCCATCTTTATTAGGTTGTGCAAGTTTTGCTATAAGCTAAACAAATATATAAAAATTTATTTATCTTTTTATTTTTTCATAACTACGCCCACCAAAATAAGCTGCTACAGTTGTTGTAAGCAATAGTTTTAATAATTCCTTCCATTCACTATCTACATTAAAATTAATTGCACCTGCATCAATAAAAACCATTAATACTGTACTTACAATTAAAAATATCAAAACCATAGGTCTTACATTTTTAGAAAGGTATGAATCAGAATTTAAGTCAGTTTTCCATCTTTCAGTAACACTTTGTTGTATATCAGATTCAGCTTTAATAAATATTTCTTGCATCTCTTTCTCAAATTGTGCTTTCTCTACTTTGCTAAAAGTATGTTTATCAATAATATTAGATATTTTTTCTGCTATGTTACTACCTGTTGCTCCAAAAATTTTAGCTAATATCTTTTTCATTTTTTCATTTTTATTTTACTATTGTTAACGTCTAATCTTGATATGTCTTTTGTTTCTGCTTTTGGTTTATTTATAGTTTTATTTTTTTCAACATAAATTGGTTGGTTATTTCTATAACTTCTATTCCAGTTATTGTTATACCAATTATCATAATATCTTGGATAGTTAGGGTACGATACTACGTTATAATAAATATTTGGTCTAATCATATTAATTGGAAGTCTTAATGTATCTCCTTGTTCAGTTACAGCTAAAACGTGAGTAATTTGTATTTTAGGTTTTGTGTTGTATGTTCCACAACTAACTATAAATAATAACAATAGTAATATTCTCATTTTTTATCTATTTGTTTTAGTTTACTTATTGCCCAGTTAATACCAGCAGAACCTCCCCAAGCATCCCACATTAACCCTCCACACCCTTCTGAATATGGAACGTCTTTATGTTGTTGATGTCTCTTAAACGAAGCCATACGAGATATAGTGTCTCTTGTTATATTAGATTTTGATGCAATTTGTGATGCTCTTTTTTTACCTGTAGCTTCTCCACAAGAACCCCACCCATTTTTTTCTACCCATTTTAAAGCACGTTTAGCGTTGTTTACTGCACCTTGTGGATAATCGTTATAAGATTCTAATTCTACTGACCCTTTAAAAGATTTATAACAAATGGCTACAGCTTGTTTTTCAGGATGGTACTTCATTAATTGAGGTACACACCTAATCATATAGTCTTTTTGTTTTTCTCCTTGTTTCTTTTTAGGTATCGGCATTATTATAAAATTTAAAATGCAATACAATGAATATTACATAAATGTTTAATTCACTAAAATCACTATTTTCATCTTCTGGTAAATAACTAAACCCTATTAAAATACCTAAAGCAAACCTTTCTATTATAGCAAACTCTATTTTTTTCATTTGCAGCCTTTACATCCTGTATATGTATAGTATCTGCCTTTGCGTTTTATTTCTAAAACTTGTTTTCTGTTTTTCTTTTTATTCCAACTAACGTGAATCCACTTTGGTTCTCCTTCTTCATTTGGATATTCGTTAATTAAAATATCATAATCTAAATGGTCTTTTATGTAATGAAACATTTCAAGATTAGTTTTTTCTCCTAATGATGTAATGTCAATAGCTAAACCTTCTTTATGAGCAGATGAAATTGCACCACCAATTCTTGAGTTTAATTCTTCTGAACGAAAAAAGCTATTAATTCTAATAGGATGGTCGACCCATTCTCTTAATGGTTGAAATATTTTTTCAGCTATTAACTCCATATTCTCAATATGTTCTTTTTTAGGCTTATTAGATATACCTAAACGCTTTGCTGTTTCAGAACGTACTGCTTCCTTATAGCTTATGTTTTCGCTTATTTTCTTCATACATTAAATACCATTTGTGAGTTGTGTACAGGATAGTAACTGTAAGTAGTATTATCTTTAATACCATATCTATATTGGTAAAACTTAACGTAAACGCTGAAAAATTTAATACATACAATTTCATATCCTGTAAACTCATTATTTTGTTTCTTCTTTGATTTCTTCGTATGACCCATCTTTTAGGTCAACATTAATCTTACCGTAATTTTCTTCTAAACTCTTTTTAAGTTCTTCTTGTTTAGAAACTTCTTCAACGTGCATATGATTTAAACTATGGATTTGTGTACTTAACAAACCTATGTCGTGTCTAATAGCGTTGATTCTACTTGTTGATTCTTGTAAATCTTTTAATTCTTCTTTTGTAATTTTTGACATTTTTATTTATTTTATGATTAAGATATAAATATACTAATTTTTACATTTACATTCTTTCTTTAATAAATCTACTTCTGCTTTTAGTTCTTGAATTGCTTTAACCAACACAGATGTTATTCCATTATAGTTAATTACTTTTTTATCATCAGTATTTGTTCTTACAATTTCTGGAATTACTTCTTCAACTTCCTGTGCTATAAATCCATAATCTTCTTTTAATTGTAGAATACTATCACTTTTTTTCCAATCAAAAGATACTGCATTTAATTTTTCTATTTTATCTAAAGCATTTTCTACAGGTTTTATATTTTCTTTCAAAGATATATCTGAAATAGAGCCATTTTGAGTTAAAGAACCTGTAATAGTCATATTCCCTGTACTACCGATTAATTGTAATCTTGATGTTATTGCACCACCACTTGTTGAAGATTTTATAGTATAATTAGGAGAAGCGTTTACTTGACCTGCATTCAATATAAAATTAAAATCCATATCAGCTTCTGGTTCAAATTGATGAAAATTAGTTGATGTACCTATATTAATATTCCCCCCAGATGTTATACGCATTACTTCTACAGGAACATTATAACCAACTTCTGTAACAAACTTGAATCCTGTTCTATTTACACTTCCATCTTTATATGCTGCAATATTAGCAGCACTATGATTATCCCAACCAAAAACTATTTTACTTTCTCCTGAAGAATCTGTACTACCATATTTAGTATTGTCAATTTGCATCATAATATCACTACTATTAGAATCTCCTCTAACTTTTAATTGTTGCGATGAAGCACCTGCACCTGCATCTCCAACTCCAAGCCTTCCAAGTATTGATGTGTGTCCAGAACTGTCTATACGCATTCTTTCGTTTTCTCCAGCAGTTAAAAATGTTATTTCACCATCAGCTTGCAAACTCGTTGTTGAGTTTGAAAAATCAAAACGCAAAGCACCTCTTTCAGCAGATGCTCTATAAAATTGTAATGATTTAGTTCCTGAAGCAGCTGATGAATCACTATTTATTCTTACGTCCCCCCCAGATGTTATACGCATTCTTTCTGTATCAGAGGTAACAAATGATAAATCATTATCATCCCCACCAACCAAAGGTGTTGATGTAGTATCATTATCTTTAAAACTAATATAAGATTTATTATCTGTGCTTTCTAATAATAAAGATACATTGCTAGTTCCACCATTAACGTGTAATTTAACGTCAGGGTCTGTTTCATTTATTCCTACGTTTCCTGCTTCGTTAATCCACATAGCATCTTTTGCTACATTATTTTGTAAAACTCCAAACTTTAAACCTGTACTTCTTGCTGCTGCTGAACTAAAATCTGCTGTTCTATAACCCATAATATTTGAACCAACATCAACACCACTTGCACTACCTGCTGCTAATACTAATTTAGAATAAGGTGCAGTAGAACTTGTTTGACCAGATGCTTTTACTAATAATACTGGACTTGCAGAATTTTGTTCAAGTGTTACATTTCCTGCAAAAGTTGCTCCTCCATCTGCACCTGTAAATTCTATTGTTTGAGAACTACTACTATTATATAATTGAAATCTACCAGAGTTGTTTTCATTTCTTAAAAACCACAAATAATTAGTTGCATCTCTTTTACCTGCAAAAGCTTGATTATGTGAAGATGCTTCAAGTGTTAAAAGAGCATCAGGTGTATTGCTTCCTGTGTTTATTCCTACGTTTCCAGAACTGTCTATACGCATTGCTTCTGATGAAGAAGTGTTAAATCTTATTTCATTAGAACCAGAAGTTGCAATAGATACTGCATTTCCATCACTTTCTAATTCTAAAGTCGCTTGATAACCTCCAGTTGATGATGTCGTAATTCTTTGTTTAATATGATTTGTACTATTTATATCAAATTTTATAGCAGTATCATTATTACTCGTAGAACCTGTGCTTGTTATTTTAACCTGACCAGAACTGTCTATGCGCATTCTTTCTGTGTTAGTTCCAGTTGCAAAAGTCATATAAGAATTTGCATCACCATCATTATATTTAACCTGTATAGATGCTTTTACACCAGCTCCACCACTTGTATCAGGAGAATAAAATTCAATCCCACTTAATAATTCATCTGGAAATGCAGTTGAATCTGAACTTGATAATCTAATTCCGTTTTCTCGTAAAGTTGTAATTTCTAATTTAGCATCTGGGTCATCAGTTCCTATACCTACGTTTCCTGCAAAAGTTGCGTCTCCTGAAGTAATTAAACCTCCTGTTATATCTAATTGTGCTTGTGGATTTGTATTACCACCAAGTCCAATAAATCCATCTGAATATTTTGCAAATAAAAGTGTATTACCATTATTAAATCCATTGTCAAATGATTGAAAGAAAAAACCACCAAACGAACCTTTTGCTTCAAACCTATAATTATTATCAGTATTATCAGTATCTTCAAAATCAAGTATTGGAGTTGAATCTGAAATTGTTATGTCGTTTCCAAAAGTAGATTTTCCAGTAACATTTAAAGTTCCTGCTACTAAAGTATTTCCACTTGTAGCATTTACTGTAAACTTATTTGTATTAATTGCTAAATCTCCAGTAAAGGCAGTATTTCCACTTGCTGCAGCTACTGTAAATTTATCCGTATTTACTGCAAAATCTCCTGTTGAACTTAAATTAGTGTTTGTACTTAATGAGCCATCTACTGTAATTGCACTTCCTGATTCTGAAACTATTGAATCTGCTATTACACTTGTTGATGACCATTTAGTTAAATTTCCTGTTGTTCCTGTTCCGTCTACTTGGCTATGGTCTAATTTAGTCCATTGATTGTTTGCTCCTGCTATAACCCAGTCTCCAATAGTCCAATTAGAAACGCCATTTAAACTTGTAGTACCTCCAACACTTACAACGTAATAATGACCTTGTGTTATAAAAGGACTATTATCTATTGTATAGGCTTCTCCTGTTAGCATTATATCATTATCTAAAGAAAGCGTTGTATCACTATCTATGTTTGATACTAATGCAGTTTGACCATCTACTTGGTTTACTACTTGGTCTCCTACTGTTACTGTAGTTGTAAAAGAAGCAGAACTATCTACTAACTTGTTTGCAGTTGTTGATGTTGTTGTTCCGTTTGCAGCTTCTCCACCACCATCACTTAATACTGGCGAATTAGTATCTGCATCCCAAGAACCTATGAATCTCAAACCACCTGCTAATCCGTTTACTTGTGATTGTAATTTTCCAATTCCTTCTACTATTGTATCTGTAGCTAAAACAGAACTTGCAGAAGGCGAAGTTAATCCTGTTAATACTTTACCTGTTACTGAATTGTTATCTAAAGTTACAGCGCCACTTACATTATTAGTTCCATCAACACTTGATATTGTTCCTGTTGCTTGACCTGTTAAAGATAAATCTCTTGCAGTTTCCCAAGCTGTAGCTGTATCTGCATTACCTGTTAGGTCTCCTGTTACATCTCCAATAACATTTCCTGTTACGTTTCCTATAACTGCTCCTGTATGAGTTCCTGCTGAATTACCTGTTAAATCGCCTGTAACGTCTCCTGTAACATCGCCTGTTAGATTACCTTGTACGTTTACATTAATTTGATTAGGAAGCCCTAAAGTAACGCTTTGACCACTTACAACACTATCTATTTCGTTTGTTGTTCCTAAAATACTTAACGATTGAGTATTTAGGTTTACATCTCCTGTATTTGTTCCATCTGTTATGTCTAAATCAGAAGCAGCGTCAAGTGTGTCAACGTAAGAAGTAGTTGCTACTTTTGTACTGTTGTCTCCTGCACTTTGAGTAGTAGCTATTGAACCATCTGGCAAAGTAACCCCTGCACTTGGAAATTGTAAACTTAATCCTTGATTAGAAGCACTTGATTCTATTTGATTTGTAGTACCTGTTATTGCAAATGTTTGTGTGTTTAAATTAACATCGCCTGTTCCACTGTCTCCAGAAAAATCTAAATCACTTGCAGCATCTAAAGTATCTACATAAGATGTTGTAGCTATTTTAGTTGAATTATCTCCTGCTGTTTGTGTAATAGCAGTTGAATTGTCAGGTAAATTAACACCTGTAGAATCTAAAGATAATGTTAATGATTGACCAGAAGCTACGGTAGTTATTTCGTTAGTAGTTCCACCTATTGCAAATATTTGTGAATCTAAATCTATTTGACCAGAACCTGTATCGCCTGTAAAATCTAAATCTTCTATTGTAATTTGAGCAGCTACATAATCTATAATTGCAGCAGTAGTAGGAATTGTTGTATCGTTGTCGTTGTTAGCAATACCATCTCCAGCATCTACAAATTTACTTATGATTATATTTTCTCCTGTATCTTTTAAAGAACCAAATTCTAATATAGCAGTAACTTTAAAATCTCCTGCATTATTCATATACACTCCAGTAGATAAACCTGAACCGTCTGTTAGTTCTTTTAGACTTGCAGTTAAAGCAGCATTATCAATAGTTTTTATTAAACCTGAATAAGTATCTGATATTCTTGTGTTAAATAGACTTGCCATATTTTTTATTTTTATTTTCTTGTTTTTTTAAAAACGTCTTTAGTTTTTCTATATTTTTTTGTTTTGGTTTATATCTCATAATACCCACCCATTAAATAAAGCATCATAATCAGGATATATATCGTCATTTGTATTACTTGTATATTCAGGATAATCTGACTGGTTAAATGACATAAAATCAATAAAGCGTCTTGAATAATATTCCATAAATTCCCTTGCTTTATCTACTAAATAATCTACTTCGTTTTTACTTACTGTTTCGCTTGTTTCTGACCTATGTTTAAACACTCCACCGTTTTTTATAGAATACGCTGCAAAAGGAATATAATAAACTTGTGCTGCCCAGATTAACATAGGTTGTAAATGTGTATTAAGTAATGTTTTGTATTTAGCATTAGCAACGTCATCAATTTCGCCATTAGCTATTAATGTTGATATTTTATTATATAAGTCTGTTCCTGTATAGTTTTGTATGTCAATTTCTTGAGCTACTTTAATAAACTGTATAAATTTATCAGTATCTACATTTCCATCTAA
>ERZ1046740.3131-NODE-3131-length-10140-cov-8.294893_pt1 | contig 10140 bp, 10 predicted proteins | sample MGYA00383093_ERZ1046740 | MGnify/ENA primary metagenome ERZ1046740 (study PRJEB29581, sample SAMEA5548363) | metagenome | biome: marine; feature: coastal; material: water | depth 25 m | study: Short-term variability in the microbial, nano- and picoplankton...
GAAAATGAATCAATTTTTCTGTTTACAACAAGGTGATTTATTTCATCTTCAATATTTAAAACCTTTTTCATGCTTACAGGCATATACTTAGTTAAATAATCTTTGCCGTGTGTAAGTTGTCCTCCAAAATGCCCTGCAACTAAAAGAAAAATCACATTAGCGTATAGCAATACTTTGTAGATTTTTTTTGATTTTGAATTAAAATAAAGTAGCCAAACACATACTAAAGCTGTTAGCCATCCTAACCATTTATGAAGATTTAAAAGTTCATCGTCATAATTTCCGCTTGATGCTAAAATAAATCCCAGAACAGCTGAGGGGATTACTGTTACAACTGAAAACCATAATAATATTGAACATGCTGAATCTAAATTAAGTTGTGGCCGATATGAATTAATAATTTCCATCACAAACAAAGCAATCAAGCCGCCAATAGGTAGGTGCAAAATAATTGGATGAAATCTTCCAATAAAAAAAGCAAAAGTATTGTTTACCGTTCCGTCAAGAGGAATTAACAATAGACCAACTAACAATAAAGACAATATTGATGGGGTTATAATTTGTTTTTTCATTTGCTGAACTAAATTGTAATTCTTGACAGTTTATGTAATATAATAATTTTTAATAAAAACGCTCTAAAAGCCTCTCTTAAAAAAGAGAGGCTTTTGCGTTGTAAGGAATACTTTTTTTATATCTTTATGAAATGAAAAAAATTGTCTTATTAATCTTTTTTATTCCTTTATTTTCTCTTGCACAAACCGGAGATTTAAAACATTTTGGAGAAAAAATTAGTTCCCAAAACGCTGTAACTTTGAAAGGGTTAATTAACCATGCCAAAGAAAAGTCTCTGGCTAAGGTTAATGGAACTATTTTATCCTCTTGTCCAAAAAAAGGATGTTGGATGCAGGTTCAAGTTGAAACTGATACCATTCAAGTAACGTTCAAGGATTATGGGTTTTTTGTTCCTAAAACAGGGCTTGAAAATAAAAAAACGGTACTAGAGGGGTTTGTAAAACAAGACACAATTAGTGTTAAAATGCTAAGGCATTATGCGGAAGATGCTGGAAAATCTAAGTCTGAAATTGAACAAATAATAAAGCCTGAATTTAAACTCTCATTTATTGCAAACGGAGTTATAATTAATTAACGTTTATCAAACTTTAATGAATAAACTCTTTTCTTTTCTTTTCTTTTTGTCAATCATTTCTTGTTCAAAAGACCCAATTTTATATACTCTTACTACATCTGCTAATCCAACAGAGGGCGGTACCCTTTTGCCAATTACATCACAATTTGAAGAAGGAGAAACTGTTGTCTTAAATGCAACACCATCGGAAGAATACACTTTCTTTAGTTGGGCGGGGGTGTCTGGAGAAAATAGCAATACAAGCATAGTAATGGATTCGGATAAAACTATAGTTGCTCTTTTTGTTAAAAAACAGTATTCACTAGAGATTTCTGTTGAGGGTGAAGGAGAGGTAACAGAAAAAATAATTAAAGCAGGTGCTTCTACAGACTATAACAGCGGAACCATTGTTGAGCTTTCTGCTAGTCCTGCAAGTGAATGGGTTTTTATAGAGTGGAAAGGGGATTTGTCTGGCGCTGAAAATCCCGCTCAAATTACAATCAACAAACCTAAAAACATAACTGCTGTTTTTGAAAAAAAACAATATCCTCTTAATATTGAAATTGAAGGAGAAGGCTCAGTAGAAGAAACTATCATAAAAGCTGGGACACCTAACAGCTACAATAGCGGCACAGTTGTTTCGCTCAATGCAGTTCCTCAAAACGGTTGGTCATTTTTAAAATGGTCCGGAGATATTAGTTCTTTTGAAAATCCGATTGAAATTACAGTTAATATGCCCAAAAACATACAAGCTGAGTTTTTTAATCCACTAAGTTTTACTGGCCTGCCCATCTTATATGTTGATACGGAAGGAAGCGAAATCAACTCAAAAGAAAATTATATTGAAGGAAGCGTATCAATTATAGGAACTTCTAATTTTCCGGGGCTTTCATCCTCAGAAATGAAAATCAAAGGAAGAGGAAACTCAACATGGTGGCAAGGAGGAATTGGGAGGCCTGACAACATGAAAAAACCTTTTCAAATAAAATTTGGAGATAAAACAGAAGTTTTGAACATGCCTAAAGACAAAAAGTGGGTGCTTCTCGCTGAAATATCTGACATTTCCTTGATTCGAAATAAAATAGCTCGTGAAATAGCAAATTTGGGCAGCTTTGATTATGTTCCTCAGGCTGAATACACAGAGCTCTTTATTAATGACAAACATGCTGGGACCTATCTTATTGGCCAAAAAGTAGAAGAATCTAAAAACAGAGTAAATATAGGAGATGACGGCTATTTGGTTGAAATTGATACTGATGCTCACGGTAGAATTGAAGAAGATGATGTTTATTTTCGCTCTAACGTTTGGTCATCTCACTATGAAGATGGAGTTTTTAATATAAAGGAGCCTAGTCTGGATTTTGATTCTGAAAAATTTAACTTAATTAAAGACCATATTAATACTTTTGAAGGCGCTTTGTTTGGAGACAACTTTAAAGACCCTGATTTAGGCTATCGTTCATTTATAGATTTACCTAGTTTTATAGATTGGTTTTTAGTGAATGAAATCTCAAAAAACCAAGATGCAGCATCTTTTTCGAGCATCTATTTTAACTATATTCCAGGGGGGAAAATTAAAATGGGCCCGGTTTGGGATTTCGACCTTGCATTTGGAAACGTGAATTATTCTAATGCTGAAAATCCTGAAGGATTTTGGATTAAAGACAATCTTTGGTACAAAAGAATGTTTGAAGACCCTTATTTTAAACAAATGGTTCAAGAACGTTTTGACTATTATAATGATAATTTAAATTCAATTTTGTCAAAAATAAGCGGAATCGAAACTTATCTTTCAAAGTCTCAAAAGAAAAATTTTGAACTTTACCCAAGCCTATTAGATCCAAGTTCTGAAGTTTGGCCTGTTCCAGCTAGATTCGATAATCATCATGCTTATGTTGAATATTTAAAAACATGGCTAGATGCAAGAATGATGTGGCTAAAAACTTGGCTGTAATTAGAATTGTCTTTTTGACATAAAAATAATTTTTGGTATATTATTTGTTCCTTAATATTACAATGAGCACAATTGACGATCATTATAAAAACGCTTCTATCAAACTTAAAAACGGATCTACTGTTAATGAGCTTTATCAACAACTTTACAGGCTAGAAAAAAAAGAAAATTATGACGCATGTGCTGGAATTCTAAAAGCTATTAAAGAATTTTCTAAATGAAAAGACTATTAATGTTTTTTGTGTTATTTACTTTTGTTTCTTGTCAAGAGAACTTCTCTGAAATAAAAAACATTAGCGAAATTGAGGGGAATTGGGAGTCTGAATTTGAAAACATTTCTATTGATACAGATAAAATGATGATAACAGTTAACGACACTATTAACTTAGTTTTGTCATCGAGACATTATGATAAGCCTTTAATCACTGTTTCCTCTGGAAGTGTCATGTTTTATGACGCAAGAGTTTCTATAAACGACTCTAAAAATTCGATAAAAATTAAAAGAATAAATGAGCCTGTTGAAATAACATATTTAAAAAAATGAAAAAACTAAATTTAATATTCTTTGTTTTTATTTGTTCTTTTTTAAATTCCCAAACAATCAATGAAATCACGGTTAAAAAACACATTTACGCTCTCGCTAATGATTCTATGCAAGGCAGAAAAGCAGGAAGCCCTGGAATTGAAAAAGCTGCAAAATATATAGAACAGCAATTTTCTAAAATTGGACTAAAACCTTTTAATAGTTCTAATTTTAGACAAACTTTTAAACATATTAACAGACGCTCAGAAAAACAAGAAGAACTAACCCTGTTCAATGTCATTGGGTTTCTTGAGGGGACAACCTTAAAAGATGAGTTCGTTGTTGTTTCTGCTCACTACGATCATTTGGGTAAAAAAAATACTGGAGAAGGAGATTTAATTTTTAACGGAGCCAACGATAATGCAACTGGTGTAAGTGCAATGATTATATTGGCAGACTATTTCAAAAAAGTTAAAATAAACAAAAGAAGTATTCTTTTTATTGCCTTTACTGCAGAAGAAATGGGTCTTGTTGGTTCTAACCACTTTGGAAAAACAATTTCTGCAGAAGCAATAACCGCTGGAGTTAATATAGAAATGATTGGAAAAGAATCTCCGTTTGGACCTAAAACAGCTTGGCTTACAGGTTTCAATCGATCAGATTTTGGCAAAATTATTCAAAAAAACCTTTCTTCATCAAAGTACAAGCTTTATCCTGATCCCTACAAAAATTATAGATTGTTTTTTAGATCAGACAACGCCTCTTTGGCTAGGTTAGGAGTGCCTGCACATACTTTTTCAACGAGCCCAATGGACAAAGATCTCGACTACCATAAGGTAAGCGATGAAGTAGAAACTTTAGATGTGAAAACTATTACAGAAACAATAAAAGCAATAGCAACAGGAATAAAATCTATTATTTCTGGTGAAGACACGCCGACAAGATTGATTTTATAGTTTTTTCAATCAAAATTATCTTTGATTCTTTAACACAATCTTTTATCTTGTATGGATAACAAATTTTGCTTTAAATGAATTCAAAAAAATCAAGAAGAAACTTCATAAAAAAAACCTCTGTAGTTGGTGCTGGGTTTTTTATTGTTCCAAGAAATGTAATGGGAGGGGTTGGCTATACGTCGCCAAGTGATCAACTAAATTTAGCTGCAATAGGTTCGGGTGGAAAAGGCATAAGTGACATTGCAAATGCATCTGTAAATGGAAGAGAAAGAGTTGCTGCACTATGTGATGTTGACTTTTCTGGAAGTGCTTCTAGATCTGTTAAAAGATTTCCGAAAGCTAAATTGTATTCAGATTTTAGAGAAATGCTCGACAATGAAAAGGATATTGATGCTGTAACTATTTCAACGCCTGATCATGTTCACGGTCCTGCAGCAGTATACGCAATGGAAAGAAATAAACATGTGTACGTTCAAAAACCAATAACCCACAATATTCGAGAAGCCAGAATACTAACTGAGCTTGCTAGAAAACAAAAAGTTGTTACTCAAATGGGTAATCAAGGTGGATCAAATCCTTTATTAAAAATGGTTCAAAACTGGGTTGATTCAGGAAAAGTTGGTAAAATCTCTGAAGTTAAAGTTTGGACAAATAGACCAGTTTGGCCACAAGGAATAAAGATGCAATCTCCTGACCCTGGTTTAAAGCCTGATTCACTAGACTGGAACTTATGGCTAGGTCCTGCAAGCCAAAAACCTTACACTCCAAATCTACACCCTTTCAATTGGAGGGGGTGGTGGGAATACGGAACAGGTGCTCTTGGTGATGTAGGTTGTCATTTAATAGATATTCCTTTTAGAACTTTAGGATTAAAATATCCTAAAAGTGCTGAGTGTAGCGTTGGAAGTGTTTTTACTAAAATGTGGAATCCAGATTATCATCCTGAAGGCTGCCCTCCATCTTCTTTAATTACTTTAAATTTTGATTCAACTGAAAAGAGTAAAAGTCCAATACAGTTAACGTGGACGGATGGTGGAATTCGACCACCACATCCTGACATTATTCCGGCTGATAGTGATATTGGAGGTCTAGATAGCCTAAACGGAGTGTTAATGATTGGAGAAAAAGGCATTATTTCTACCAATATAAATGATAGCTCGCCATTAACTCCCAAGCTTTATCTTTATGATGGTCAAACAGAATTTGGGCCTGAAACGGAAGACATGCCTGAGCCTGAATATGGACATCAAAGAAAGTGGGTAGACGCCTGTAAGGCTGGTTTTAATAGTAAAGAACATCTTGAGTTAACCTCGTCATTTGATTATGCCGGTCCGATGACCGAAACAGTTTTAATGGGTAATCTTGCTATTAGAAGCTATATGCTAAGAAAAGAAAACTCTAAGGGAAGTTTTGATTATTATGCAAGAAAAAAATTATTGTGGGACGGAGACAATATGAAAATTACAAATATTGAAGAGGCAAATCAATTTGTAACTAGGAAATATAGAGATGGCTGGAAAATATAACGTCAAACTGGCACTGTTTTTGAAACTTATTTGATAATGAAAACAAACCTTTTTTGTCTTATTTTTCTAATCAGCTTTGGCTCAATTACTGCTCAAAAAATTTATTCTACTAGCCAATCGTATAAAGCAGACTTTAAGGTCTATGTTGTTGAAAATGAGTACCAGGCTGATTTAAAAGTATATAAAGTTTCTCGAGCATATGAGGCCAAGAAAAACACTGGTTTATGGTATTTTTCTAGCACTCCTTATGATTCTGATAAAAAAATTTATTTCTGTGAAAATGAATATGAAGCTGACTTAAAAGTCTTTTTTGTTGACTATAAATACCAAGCAAAATGGAAAAGTTCTGAGAAAAAATTCCTCTTATATTAATTTTTTTTGAAAGAATACCTTAAAAATGAAACCATATCAAAATCAAAACTCCTCTAAAAAAAAGCAAGTTGAAAAAATGTTTGATTCAATTTCATTTGAATACGACAAGTTAAATAGGTTAATTTCAGCTGGAAATGATGTTAAATGGAGAAAAAAAATTTACGAAATTGCCTTCCCTCTAAACCCAATTGATATTTTGGATATTGCTACAGGAACAGCTGATATAGCGCTGGAGCTTTCAAAAATAAAAGGATCAAAAATAATAGGTTTAGATATTTCTGAAAAAATGCTTAATGTTGGCAGGCAAAAAGTAACTGACAGGAGTCTTGAAAACAGAGTTTCTTTGGTTTCTGGAGATGCTGAAAACTTGAGTTTTTCTAAAAACACTTTTGACCTTATATCAATTGGCTTTGGGGTAAGAAATTTTCAAAACCTTGAAAAAGGTCTTTCGGAAAGTTTTAGGGTCTTAAGAGAAGGAGGTGCTTTAATTATACTTGAGACGTCTGTTCCTCAAAATAAATTTGTAAAATTCTTTTACTTACTTTTTAGTCGAACCTTTATTCCTTTAATTGGTTCTCTTTTTTCAAAAGATAAAAAAGCTTATAATTACTTACAGAAATCCGCAGAAGAATTTCCAAGCGGAGAGAATTTTAGTCTAATTTTAAAATCTTGTGGTTTTAAAAGTGTTCAAATAATGCCCCTTATGCTTGGCGCCTCGTCAATTTATGTTGCTAAAAAAAACTGATGAAAAACAATACAGAAAAAGTTTCTAACAACAGTTTTTTTGAAATCATAAACAATCTTCTTAAAAAGAAAGAATCATTCATTTGTTCTCGCCTTCCCGGTTCCAAACAGGTCAATCTTAACTCTGGAATTATAACAGAATTAAAGCGCTCAGAAATACAAGAAAAGGGAATCTTTGTAATGCCATTTAGTGAAAAAAATTTAGGCTTTATGTTAAGTCCCTCTATCAATTTCGAAACTATCATTGAAAAAAAATTAAATTCAAAAAACAATAGTTTTTTGAACGTAAAAGACTTTGTTAAAAATGAAGAAAAGGAAAGCTATACTCGTTCAGTTAAAAATTTAATAAAAGAAATTGATAAGGGAAAATTATCAAAAATAGTATTCTCGAAAAAAATAACTTTAAAGCGTCCGAATTCAAATTACGTTTCAATTTTTAAAAATATTCTTGATTCATACAATGATGCTTTCTGTTATTTCTTTTACACCCCAAAAGAAGGGGTTTGGATGGGTGCTAGTCCAGAACTTTTATTTAAAAAAGAAAAAAACTCTATTTTAACTATGGCTTTAGCAGGCACAAAATTCAATATTAGTTCAGAGTGGGGAAACAAAGAATATTCTGAACAAAAAATAGTTCAAGATGAATTAATTGAAAATCTTAGCCCTTTGTGCTCTTCTCTTTCGTTTGGAGAAACAGAGACGGTTTCTGCGGGAAAAATACAACACTTAAAAACAAGTTTTGAAGGAACAACCCAAGCCTCAACTATTAAACTTATCAATGCTCTTTTTCCTTCTTCTGCAATAGCTGGCTATCCAAGAAAAACTGCTTTAAAATTGATTTCAAAGTATGAGTTACATGAAAGATCTTTTTATTCTGGTTTCCTTGGGATGTGTAAAGGCAATAACTCTTCTTTCTTTGTAAACTTAAGATGTTTTAATGTTAAAGATGACAAAATATCACTTTATGTCGGGTCTGGAATAACAAAAGATAGCGACCCAGATAATGAATGGATGGAAATTTTAAAAAAATCTGAAACAATGTTAAATGTTATTTTTTAACAACTTTTGTTTTCATTTTCTAAATTTGTTTCACAAATGATGTATCCAAAAATTAATTCCGCTCAAACGATTATTCTTTATTGTGAAAAGTTTGAGTTTTTCAATATTGTTATTTCTCCAGGATCAAGGAACGCTCCCTTAGCTATTGGCTTTGCCTCAAATAAAAAGTTTGACTGTTATAGTATTGTAGATGAGCGGTCTGCTGGATTTTTTGCTTTAGGCATGTCACAGCAGACGCAAAAACCCGCCGTTTTAATCTGTACATCTGGATCTGCACTTCTTAACTATTACCCCGCAATTGCAGAAGCTTATTATAGTGACATTCCTTTAATTGTTATTTCAGCTGATAGACCTGATTATAAAATAGGTATTGGTGACGGACAAACAATTCAACAAAAAAAAGTTTTTGGAAATCATGTTGTTGATTTTAAAAACTTGATTCAGGATGTTAATCATAGCACTGGTTCTGTTTTAGAGAGCAACAGTCAAAGCTTAATTCCTGATTCGTTAAATACAGCTGGGTTATTAAAACTTCAAAAAAGCATTCAAAGCTCTAATGAAAAAACAATTGCTGATTTGTTTGCAAAAACTTTAGACTTTTCAAGACCAGTTCATCTTAATGTTCCGCTTGAGGAGCCTTTGTCCGATTTTATAAACCAACCTTCAGTTAAGGTTAAAAGCCAAATAAAATATACTTTAAAAAACAATGATCTTACTGTTTTTGACAGTCCTCTTATAAAAGGTTATAGTAAAATAATGATTCTTTTAGGTTGTAACGATAAAGAAATGCTGAGTCAGAATGTAGTAAATGAGCTGTCAAGCTTTGAAAATATAGCAGTGCTAAAAGAAACTACTTCAAACATAAATAACGCCTCTTTTTTTGGTAAAATAGATCAATTGATTGCGCCTATTGAACTTTCTGAAAACAGCTCTGATTTATTCAATAAATTAAAACCAGAATTACTAATTACAATTGGAGGGATGGTCATCTCAAAAAAAATAAAAACAATGCTAAGAGCATACGGGCCAACTGCTCATATTCATTTGGGGCATAACGATGCTAAAGACACGTTTTATTCAGGCGTCGAACATTTTAAAATTAATCCCGACTTGTTTTTTAAAACATGTCTAAAGAAACTTGCCTTTAACTATAATTATAACAAACTATGGAATGATCTTTCAAAAAAAAGAGAACTAGCTCACAAAAAGTATATTAAAAACTCTCCGTTTAGCGATCTAAAAGTTTTTTCTCAACTTGAATCTAAAATTCCACTGAATTATAATATCCAAGTTTCTAACAGCTCAACTATTCGTTACATGCAATTATTTGACTTTGATAAATTTTCTAAAGTTAATTGTAATAGAGGAACTAGCGGAATAGACGGAAGCACATCCACTGCCGTTGGAGCTTCTGTTAAATCAATAGCCCCAACTCTTTTAATAACAGGAGATTTAAGCTTTTTCTACGACGCTAACGGATTGTGGAGCTCTCATATAAAACCAGATTTTAGAATTATAGTGGTAAATAATAAAGGAGGTGGTATTTTTAAAATTTTACCAGGCTATAAAAATAGTCTGATTTCTGCTGAGTTTATTGAAACAAGACACGAACTAACAACAAAACACTTGGCTAAAATGCACGGTTTTGGTTATTTAAAAACAAATTCTGAAATTGGATTAAGATGGCGTCTTCGTACATTTTTTAATAAGTCTTCTAAACCAAAAATTTTAGAGATACATACAAACTCCGATTTAAGTTCAGATTTGCTTAAAAAATATTTTATTAATTTGAAATAAACATAAGTTCTGAAGGATAAGAAAGCGCTATATTTAATAAATTTTTACTATGAAAGCAGTTTGGGAGAAAATCAAAAGTTATT
>ERZ1046740.3134-NODE-3134-length-10136-cov-4.625632_pt1 | contig 10136 bp, 10 predicted proteins | sample MGYA00383093_ERZ1046740 | MGnify/ENA primary metagenome ERZ1046740 (study PRJEB29581, sample SAMEA5548363) | metagenome | biome: marine; feature: coastal; material: water | depth 25 m | study: Short-term variability in the microbial, nano- and picoplankton...
AGAAAAGATTTCTCGACGAGATCAAAAAGCACTATGTGATGACCGCGCGCGCTAAAGGGCTGAGCGAAAGCCGAGTGCTCTATGGGCATGTGTTTCGCAATGCGATGCTGATCGTGATCGCGGGTTTCCCGGCTGTTTTCATCTCTGTGTTCTTTAGCGGATCATTAATTATCGAGACGATTTTTTCGCTCGATGGTTTGGGGCGACTTGGCTTTGAGGCGGCGGTTGCGCGGGATTATCCGGTGATTTTCGGCACGCTGTTTATCTTTGGTCTCATTGGTTTGATCGTCAGTATCCTGAGCGATTTAATGTATGTGCTTGTCGATCCGCGCATTGATTTTGAAAAGCGGGAGGGCTGATCGCATGGCTCTGTCCCCGCTTAATCAACGCCGATGGCGCAACTTCAAAAATAACCGGCGTGCGCTGTGGTCATTGATCATCTTCTCGGTGTTATTCGGCCTAAGCCTGTTCGCGGAATTCATCGCCAACGACAAACCCATCGCTGTCAGCTATCGCGGCGAGTTGAGCATGCCCGTGTTCAAGTTTTACCCCGAAACAGCCTTTGGCGGAGATTTCGAAACCGAAGCGGTTTACCGCGATATTGAAGTGCAATGCTTGATCAAATCAGGCGGTTTGGAGGAGTGCTGGGATGATCCCGAAGGGGTGGTAAACGCCATCGAGGCAGGCACTTTCGAGGGCGAAGATTTCTCCAAAGGCTGGATGTTTTGGCCCGTGATTCCATATGCTTACGACACAACGGTTGATCGTCCTGGTGCTGCGCCACTCGCGCCCAACGGCGAAAACTTGTTGGGCACGGATGACACGAAGCGCGACGTGCTCGCGCGTGTGATCTACGGGTTCCGATTGTCGATCTTGTTCACGTTGATTGTCACTTCACTGGCCAGCGTGATCGGCATCGCGGCGGGCGCGTTGCAGGGTTATTTCGGGGGTTGGGTTGACTTGATTTTCCAACGCGTCATCGAGATTTGGAGTGCGGTCCCCTCGCTTTACATCATCATTATCATGTTTGCGATTTTGGGACGTAGTTTTTGGCTTCTCGTGTTCCTTATGGTGCTTTTCGGATGGATGGCTTTGGTTGGAGTCGTACGCGCTGAGTTTTTGCGTGCTCGAAACCTAGAATATGTACGCGCGGCGAAAGCCTTGGGCGTCAGCAACACAGTGATCATGTTCCGCCATATGTTGCCGAACGCGATGGTCGCGACCGTCACCATGTTGCCCTTTATCGTAACCGGCACGATTAGCGCGTTAGCAGGCCTCGATTTTCTTGGGTTCGGATTGCCATCCTCGTCGCCCTCATTGGGGGAGATGACATTGCAGGCTAAGCAGAACTTGCAAGCGCCTTGGCTCGCCTTCACCGCGTTTACTGTGTTTGCCGTGATGCTGTCGCTTCTCGTCTTCATATTTGAGGGCGTGCGCGATGCATTTGATCCAAGAAAGACATTCTCATGAGCGCCCTTTTGACGGTCAAAGACCTCACAGTTGCCTTCCGCCAAGATGGTCAACTAAGTGAGGCGGTGCGTGGCGTTAGCTTCACTGTGGATCGTGGTGAAACCGTCGCGTTGGTTGGTGAAAGCGGGTCGGGAAAATCCGTCACAGCGCTGAGTTCTGTGTCGTTGTTGGGCTCAAGCGCGGTGACAGGCGGGTCGATTACCTATGAGGGCCAAGAGATGATCGGCGCTGACGAAGCCCTGTTGCGAAAAGTGCGCGGCAACGACATTAGCTTTATTTTTCAAGAGCCGATGACCTCGCTTAACCCATTGCACACATTGGAAAAACAGCTTGGTGAGTCACTGGCTTTGCACCAAGGCGTGGTTGGAGACGTGGCGCGGGACCGGATCTTATCGCTACTGGATGAGGTCGGAATTCGCAATCCCGAGAGCCGTTTGAATTCTTATCCGCATCAATTGTCTGGTGGGCAAAGACAGCGCGTTATGATCGCGATGGCTTTGGCGAATAATCCCGATCTATTAATCGCGGATGAGCCGACGACAGCGCTTGACGTGACGATCCAAGCGCAGATCCTGGAGCTTCTGGCAGGCCTGAAAAAACACAAAAACATGGGTTTGCTGTTCATCACTCACGATCTTGGAATTGTGCGCAGCATTGCCGATAAGGTTTGCGTTATGAAGGCGGGCGAGATCGTCGAGGCGGGTCCAACGGATGAGGTATTTAACAATCCTAAACACGAATACACCAAGATTTTGCTTAATGCGCATTCGGTAGGCACCCCTGATCCTGTCCCTGCTGGTGCTAAGGAAATTGCCAGCACCGAAAATTTAAAAATCTGGTTTCCTATTCAAAAAGGTCTGTTGAAGAAGACTGTTGGCCACGTCAAAGCCGTGAACGATGCGACACTGTCTGTGCGCGCGGGTGAAACCCTTGGTATTGTTGGGGAAAGTGGCTCTGGTAAGACGACGTTGGCGCTTGCGATGATGCGTTTGATTGCCTCTGAGGGTGGTTTGAATTTTGCGGGCGAAGACACACGCGCATGGTCTACTCGTCAGTTGAGGGCTGCGCGCAAGGACATGCAGATCGTTTTTCAGGATCCTTTTGGATCTTTGTCACCGCGCATGACCGCTGAGCAGATCATCGCCGAAGGGCTTGGCGTGCACGGAACGGATGGCGTGAAAACGCCCCGTGATATGGTTGCGGACATCATGAGCGAAGTGGGGCTAGATCCAAAGACTATGCACCGCTATCCACATGAGTTCTCTGGTGGCCAACGTCAAAGGATCGCAATTGCACGTGCGATGATACTGCGACCCAAATTGGTAGTTTTGGACGAACCGACCAGTGCGTTGGACATGACGGTGCAGGTGCAGATCGTGGAATTGCTCCGCGGTTTGCAGCAAAAATATGGGCTGGCCTATCTGTTCATCAGTCATGATTTGAACGTCGTGCGGGCGATGTCGCACAAGGTTTTGGTGATGAAACAAGGCGATATCGTCGAAATGGGCGAGAGCGAAGCGCTGTTTAGTGCGCCACAACATGAATATACGCAGGCGCTTCTAAGTGCGGCGCTTGATCATCGTGCGAACATGTAGAAACGCCCAAAGCTGAGTGCCTTGGGCGCTCAATTAGCGGCGTTTTGTTAAATTTTGACAGCAATAGGCTGGCCCGACACGGCAGGTGCCTTGGCCGTAATTCTTGGCAACTTGCGGCGCGAGAAAGACAATCGGATCAATCATCGCGCGGCTCTTTTGAGGGGACTTTCGGGGCATAATGATGCGGTTCGCGCCAATGTGCAGACATGTCCCAACGCGGTTTGGGACAGCGGTCCTGGTAGGAGGCGCGGATAAAGCTGTCTGCGAGTATATTCAACATTTTCTTCTCCTTTATTCATTTCATGCTTTGAATATTTATTGAAACGAGGGAGAATACGAGTCATGGAGAATTTCTATATGTAAGCTGAGATTTCATATGAATTGGCGAGATATGCCGCCCTTATCTGCGTTGCGCGCGTTTCATGCCTATGCGGAAAGCGGGTCGATGCCGCGCGCGGGCGCTACCCTCAGCGTGTCTCATGCGGCGATTAGCCAACAGATCAGAAATCTTGAAAACTTTCTCAACGTGCCCCTTTTGGATCGCACCGCGAGGCAAGCGCAATTGACGGATGAAGGCCTCGCGCTTGCCAAAGTGTTAAGCGGCAGCTTCGAAGCGATCAGCGCACAAGTGACGCAGATGACGACGAAAGACGCAGAGCGCCCTTTGGTCGTTTCCACGACACCGAGTTTCGCGGCGAACTGGTTGGTGCCAAGACTTGCGGAGTTTCGCGTAAAACATCCCGAGGTGAATGTGGTGATTGATGCGAACCCGGACATGAGCGCGTTGGGACCGACTGGCGCGGACCTTGCGATCCGATTTGGGCAAGGGGAGTGGGATGGTTTGGACGCGCAGCTGTTGGTTCAAACACGGCGCTTTGCGGTCGCGTCGCCTGCATTCATTTGTGACGATTGCCCGACATCTCCTGCAGATCTCGCGCGGTTCCCGATCTTGCAAGAAGTCGGAACCTCTGAAAGTTCGCTGTGGCTGGCCAAGCACGGTGTGTGTGATGCAGGGCAGGGCGGGGTGACGGTTTTGCCCGGCAACTTGACCCTAGACGCCGCGCGTATGGGGCAGGGAATTGCCGTAACTGCAGGCGTTTGGGTGCAAGCGGATATCGACAGCGGGCGCTTGCTCAAATTGTTCGAAGATGAGGAAGACTTCGGCTACTACATCGTGACGCGCGCTGGCGTGCACCGCGCGTCGCTTAAGGCGTTCCGCAAGTGGTTGAGATCGCAGATCTAGGAGCTGGGCCCGATCATAAAGCACTGCACATTGCGTGCGGCAAGTCTGCGACATGCCAGATCAGCGCGTTCACGAGAAAGTCCAACGAAATTAGCATCATAGCCGGTTTTGCGTTCCGTCACAGAGCGACGAGCACCGTCGAGCGCGTTCATCTCGGCGAGGGCGGTTTTCAGCAAAACGCGCTCTGCTTTGTAGCGGTTGGGATAGAGGCCAATGTTGATGCCCCAATGCCGCCCACCTGACGTCGAAACGCGCGTGACGACTTGCTGCTTGGGTTTCACACTCGGCTCTGGTTTGGGTTGAGTGAGAGAGGCGAGAAGCAGCGCTTTTGGTCGCGCCGCGGGCTTTGGCGAGCTTAAAACAGCCGCTGTCGAGGCGCGCGTGACTTGCCCGTTTGAGGCGCCGTTGACTTGGGCTTCTACCAAGGCCTGGCGCACATCATCCTTCAAAGACACAAGGACTGGCGCGGTTTCTGGACGCAAGGTCCGTGCTTTGGGTCGCAGGCTTGTCTTCACTGCACCTACAACGCGGATTGTTTTCGCAGACGCGCGCGAACCGCCATAGGCGGGTTTCGCAGGCTTTCGCAGCGCAACACGAGAAGGCGCGCGCTTGAAACCCATGTCGAGCAATTCAGCCACCCGCGCATTGCGTGTCGCGGTGGATCGACCGCCGAAAACAGTCGCGATAATCCGTTCTTGACCGCGCTCTGCGGAGGCCACAAGATTGAAACCAGCGGCGCGCGTGTACCCAGTCTTAATTCCGTCCGCACCCCTATAATTGCTTAGTAAGCGCCGGTTGGTGTTGGGGACAGTTTTCACGCCCGCATCCGTCGATTTGCGCGAAAAAAGATTGTAGTAGTCTGGATAATCATAGAGCAAATGGCGACCCAGCGTGGACATATCGCGCGCTGTTGAGAGGTGGCCCTTTTCGGTCAGACCATGTGCGTTTTTGAAGGTGGTCTTGGACATGCCAAGAGATTTTGCCGTACGGGTCATACGTCGTGCGAAGGCTGCTTCGGAACCCTCAAGGATCTCGCCAATGGCTGTCGCTGCATCGTTTGCAGACTTCACAGCCGCCGCGCGAATGAGGTAGCGGAATTTGATCCGCTGGCCGGAACGCAGACCGAGTTTGGAGGGTTGTTCCGCTGCAGCATTGGCGGAAATTTTCACTGTGGTATCGAGAGTAATCTCACCATTTTCAATGGCTTGGAAGGCGACATAGAGCGTCATCATCTTGGTTAGCGATGCAGGATGCAAGCGCGTATCAGCGTTACGCGCATGCAGAACCTCGCCAGAGCGCGCATCCATAACAAAAGCCGCATAAGGGGCCGCAGATACGCTAAGCGGAAGCGCAACCACCAACCAAAGAAGCGAGATGACTAATAGCCCTAAGCGGGCCGGCGATGTATGCCGTACCTTCACGATTTCTGCCTTTTACTGCCTCAACGCCGCCGATTTTTCGACTGGCATATTTTTTATAATTACTAAATAGCACATAATTTTCGATTAATAAAGTATTCAAAACAAAGGAATTTATCGATTTTTGCCGTTGTGAAATCACAAGATATTGCGGTTGAACGCCAAGCGACCCCAAGACAAGCGATTGTGTCATGAATGTGTTCTTGCGCTGCTTCTGTTCCTCGCGCTTCGCTTCTCGCTTAGAAGAATTTGAACGATTCAATTCCTTGCTTATGTGCTCCGCTCTTTTCTATTCGGGTATTGGGGTTATATAGAGGTGAAATTTCCGAGAATCCGAGAACAGCTGCACCGATGACATTTCAGCCCATTAAAGCTTCTGGTATTTCTAACGATGACACTGATGAAAGTGTCATAGTCGAAACGCGTCCGAAGACGCGAAAGCCTCCGCTATATAAGGTATTGTTATTGAATGATGACTATACTCCGATGGAGTTTGTCGTCCTCATTCTAGAGCGCTTCTTTGGCCTCAATCATGCGCAATCTTTTGAGATTATGCTGACGGTCCATCAAAAGGGTGTCGCGGTTGTAGGTGTGTTCAGCCATGAAATTGCGGAGACGAAGGTTGGCCAAGTGATGGATTTCGCACGGCGTCACCAACATCCTTTGCAATGCACTATGGAAAAAGAATAGCGTTGTTATGAAGCATGCGCGTCTGGATCTTGCGCGTCGCGCTGAGCTTTTGCCGGTGCTTGATGGCACGATTGCGGTGTTTGGGCCTATTGCGCTTGAGCGCGTGAGCGGGCTCAATACGAGCTATCTGCGTTGTGTCAGTGACATGTTTACTGTGAATGAAGCGCTTAAGTCGGCGGGTATTTCGGTCACACGCGTGCTAGATGAAGCATGTGCACATGCGTTGGTTTTGCTCCCGCGCTCCAAATCAGAAATCTGGCAATTGATCAGTGCTGCGATTGCAGCTGCGCCGGAGGGTTGGATCATCGTGGATGGTCAGAAAACCGACGGCATAGAAAGCGTTGCAAAACAGATTACCCGCTTAGTGTCGGGGGTTGAGAGCTATTCTAAAGGTCACGGAAAGACGCTTTGGTTCAAAGGTGGTAATGCACAAGATTTGCTGCAACCCGTTGTTATGGCCGAGAAGAATAAGGGCGGATATTTGACATCGCCAGGTGTCTTTTCCGCAGATGATATCGATCCCGCGTCCGAATTGTTAATGCAACATATCCCGACGAGTCTGTCTGGGCATGTCGCTGATCTCGGTGCAGGGTGGGGCTATCTTTCTGATCGGGCTCTGTCTGAAAATCCGTCGATCGAGACTTTGCATTTAGTTGAGGACAATGCCGCAGCTTTGGAATGCGCGCGCGCAAACGTTGAAGATCCGCGTGCTGAATTTCATTGGGCGGATGTTTTGAATTGGCGCCAAAGCAAGCTTTTTGATGCGATACTCATGAACCCGCCGTTTCACACCTCCCGCATCGCAGAGCCACAGATTGGCATCAACTTTGTCCGTGCCGCGGCAAGCCTCTTGCGCCCCGGGGGCAAACTGTTTTTGGTGGCCAACGCACATTTGCCATATGAAACAACGATAGAGCAAAGTTTTGAAAAATATGATTTGATCGTGCGAACAAATCGCTTCAAAGTCTTCTGCGCGACGCGCGGGCGCGCTAAGCTTGGATAATACCGAAGAATTTACCATTTGCGCGGAGAGCGACGATGTCTTTTTCAATTGATGGAAAAACCGCAATTGTGACCGGTGCTGCCAACGGGATTGGCCTTGCGATCGCACGACATTTTGCCGATCAAGGTGCAAATGTCATGTTTGCGGATATGGATGACAGCCGCCTGGTCCGTGAATTGGGCGATCAAAGTGAAGACGGCAATATCCGTTATTTCTCCGGCGATTTGCGCGAAAAACTGACTGTTGCAAACCTACTATCTGCGACGATTGACGCGTTTGATTCAGTGGATGTTCTGGTGAATGGGTCACGTCAGATCTTACAAACTGATCCACTTGATGCTGATGATAATTCGATGAACGTGCTGCTGCAGCAAAATTTGATGACCAGTTTTCGCCTGTCCCAATTGGTTGCGCGACGGATGATCAAACAATCCGAGGGTCGAGAAGAGGGATCAGTCGGATCGATCATTAACCTTTCTTGCATCGCCGCACGCCGCGCACGCCCCGAACTCTTGGCTTATTCGGTTTCAACTGCGGCGCTCGATCAGTTAACACGGTCGATGGCGGTGGGACTGGCCGAATCCGGAATTCGCGTGAACGCCGTAGCTTTCGGATCCGTGATGAGCGCCAGTCTAAAGGAAACCCTGCGCAACTCCCAAGAATATCGCGAGACAATCGAAGACAACACACCGCTTGGTCGCATTGCCGCACCCCATGAATTGGCGGAAGCGGTGCAATATTTGGCTTCGGACGGCTCAGGATTTATGACTGGCCAAATCTTAACACTTGATGGTGGCCGTACATTGCTTGACCCTGTGCACGCGCCGGCACATTAATGTGAAGACAAGCGAGTTATCGAGGAGAGCGCGACATGACATCGGATATGCAAGCTGAAAAAGTGCAGGCAGCTCGGTGGTTTAAGACCTTGCGCGACGATATCGTCACGGCGTTTCAATCCTTGGAAGACAGCCATTCAGTTGGCCCTATGAATGATAAGTCAGCGGGCGCGTTTGAAGTGACGAAAACCACGCGGCACTCAGACGATGGAACGGACGCGGGCGGCGGCGAAATGAGCGTGATGCGCGGTGGTCGGGTCTTTGAGAAGGTTGGCGTTAATATTTCTACGGTGTTCGGAACTCTTGCCCCGCGCGCCCAGGCGGCGATGGCTGCGCGAAAAGGGATAGAAGGGATGGCTGAAGACCCAAGGTTTTGGGCGTCTGGGATTTCCCTTGTTGCACATATGCAGAACCCGCACTGTCCTGCTGTCCATATGAACACGCGCATGTTTTGGACGCCACATGCATGGTGGTTCGGGGGCGGATCAGATCTTAACCCTTGTCTTGAGTATGAAGAAGACACGGAGCATTTTCATAAAACTCAAAAGGTTTTTCTCGATCCACACGGGAGTGAGCATTATCCCGCATTGAAGGCTTGGGCTGATGAATATTTCTTCATCCCTCATCGCGGTCGAGCGCGTGGTGTAGGCGGAATTTTTATGGATGATCGTTGCACGGGTAATTGGGACGCCGACTTTAAACTGACGCAAGACATTGGCCGTGCATTTTTGCCCGCCTATCAACCTTTGATCGAGAAACGGCGCGTTGATGATTGGAGTGAAGCTGATAAGGACACGCAATTGGTGCATCGTGGCCTCTATGCAGAGTACAACCTTGTTTACGATCGTGGTACGAAGTTCGGACTTGAGACTGGTCACGATGCCAATGCGGTGTTGATGAGCCTGCCACCTTTGGCCAAGTGGGTTTAAGCATTCCGCTGTTTTTTGCGGTGCACTAGTAATAGCTTTGAACGAGCCCGCTTGCGATCAGGGTCCAGCCATCTGCGACAACAAAAAATGCCAGTTTGAAGGGTAGTGATACGATCGCGGGCGGCACCATCATCATGCCCATCGACATCAAAATGGCGGTAACGACCAAATCGATGATTAAGAAGGGTAGGAACAACAAAAAACCAACTTGAAATGCACGAGCGATCTCGGAGAGCATGAAGCTTGGAACCAATAGAGACAGCTGTGTTTCATTTGTGACTTCGCTTGTTTCAATGTCGGGTCTTAGGTCTGCCAAAGCCATCAAAGTGTCTGGATTAACGCGATTCGCCATGAATTCACGAAATGGCAACATGGTTTCAGTGAACGCGGTTTCAACTTCTATCAAACCGTCGCTATATGGTGCGATACCATTCGTCCAAGCGAGTGTAAAAACGGGTTCCATCACAAAGAACGTTAGAAAAAGCGCAAGGCTGGCGAGCATCATATTTGGTGGAGATTGTTGCAATCCTATGCCTTGACGCAAGATGGATAAGACTGTGATCATAAAAGGAAAACAGGTGATCATAATCAAAATTCCCGGGGCTAAGCTGAGAACGGTGATGAGCGCGATCAATTGTAAACTGTTCTGTGTCAGAGAGCCATCGTCAATAAGACCATCAGTCAAAGATTGAGCCATGCTTTCAGAAGGCAAATTTAACATCGTTAAGACAATTATTATTGCCGCGAGTATTTTCATGCTTGGCCTAAATCTGACTCGACAATTTCTGTGATCCGCACTGCCAGTTGTGCTGGCGTGCCATCTTCCGCCTCTTCAAGCTGGCCACGCCCAACGAGGCGGTCACCAATGAAAAGATCGACAGGCGCGTCAACGGTTTGGACCTGTCGCGGTTTGATGCCGCTCCTTTGATAGCATTTACTGCACCAAAGGAGA
>ERZ1046740.3137-NODE-3137-length-10130-cov-5.053002_pt1 | contig 10130 bp, 8 predicted proteins | sample MGYA00383093_ERZ1046740 | MGnify/ENA primary metagenome ERZ1046740 (study PRJEB29581, sample SAMEA5548363) | metagenome | biome: marine; feature: coastal; material: water | depth 25 m | study: Short-term variability in the microbial, nano- and picoplankton...
CAAGACATGCGATTTCTTGCGGTGGCCGTGACGATTCAGCAGCAGTCCGGTGGTAACTTGGCCGAAATTCTAGGGGGCCTATCCAAAGTGATCCGCGCGCGCTTTCGCCTGTTTCGCCGCGTTAAAGCCATTACCGCTGAGGCCAAATGGTCAGGCAAATTTCTGTCCGGTTTTCCAGTTGCCTGTCTTATTTTCATCAACCTGAGTGACCCTCATTACTATGATGACTCAATGACGCACGAGCTGTTTATCCCAGCCTGTATCGTCGTTGCTTTGTTCCTCGCGACCAACTTGTTCGTGATGCGCATTTTGACCGACATCAAGGTTTGAGAAAGAAGGAATAAGAAAAATGATGGACTTTCTCACAAATACACTTGGCCCCTTTGGTCCAATTATTGTTGTCGGCATTCTTGGCCTTCTGATGATCCTTGTCACTGTTCCTATGATGCTCAGACAACGCGAGGATCCACTGGATAAGCTAAAGCGAAGCGAGACCGATCGCACCAGCAATAAAGGCGATAACAAAGATCGCCTCCGCCGAAAATCGGCCAATGCCAAACTGGCAAAATACAAGACGTTCCTTGAACCGCAGAATGAAGAAGAGCTATCAAGTCTGCGCCTTAAACTTATGCAAGCCGGGTACCAATCACGCGATGCCGTCCGGGCATTTCACCTTGCACAAATGTTGCTTGGCGTCATTGGTTTGGTCGGAGGTATTGCATATTTTCTGGTTGTCAAAGAAGGCGTTGGAGAATCCACGCAAGACACTTTGATGACCATTCTTGGGCCAGGTGCGATTGGGTATCTTTTGCCAAAGTACTGGGTGACCCGTCGCGTTGAAAAACGCAAAGAAGAAATCACGATGGGTTTCCCGGATGCGCTTGATATGATGTTGGTTTGCGTGGAAGCAGGTCAATCATTGGATCAGTCAATCGTACGCGTCGCGAGTGAATTGCACGCATCATACCCATCCCTTGCTGATGAGTTCGAAATCGTCGCATTTGAGATGAAAGCTGGTAAGGACAAAGCTTCGGTTCTTTCAGACATGGGGGAACGTTGTGGCGTTCAAGACGTGTCTTCATTCACAACCGTTTTGATCCAATCGGCCACTTTTGGTACTTCGGTTGCAGACGCCTTGCGGGTTTATGCAGGCGAAATGCGAGACAAACGCGTTATGCGCGCCGAAGAGGCCGCAAACAAGTTGCCAACGAAGATGACCCTTGCCACAATGATGCTAACAGTGCCACCACTGCTTATCATTCTTGTGGGCCCTTCCGTGTACAACATTACACAACTGGGAAAATAGAGACTTAGTCATGAATTCCGCCTTACGTTCGGCGATACTATTTTTAAGCCTTACCTTAGCCGCTTGCAACGCAGGCGGCTTTGGTGCGTCGGCTGACAATCCTTATGCCCCAAGTGGTTCTTCCAATAAGCAAGCTGTGAACGGTTTGGAAGTTGGGGATCGATTAATGGAAGCCGGAGAATTCGATCTGGCTTTGGACTCATATATACGCGCCGCAACCGCACAAGGTTTGACGGCTGACGTACTAACTTCGCTTGGATCGGTCAACTTGGCACTTGGACGATTGGGGCAGGCCGAGAAACTGTTTCAACAGTCACTAGACAAAGACGAGAAACGCTCTGACACATGGAACAATCTTGGCGTCGTTTTCATGGAACGTGGCAAATATTCCGAAGCTGAGCAGATTTTTCGCAAAGCGTACGCTCTGGATGATGGCCAAAGTGACTCAATTCGCGATAATTTGCGCTTAGCGCTCGCAAAAATGGAAAACCCATCTTATGATGATGAAAATTCAGAATACAAATTGGTGCGGAGAGGTAGCGGAGACTACGTAATCCGAACAACGCCATAGATGAGGCAAGAGCAGTAAAGGACGCACAAAATGCGCCATACATTTTTTGTAACCCTGAGTCTTACGTGCACAGTCCTATTGGCGGGCTGTGGTGATCAGGGAGACGAAGCCGTCGAACGTGCACTTCAGGACGTGAATGCCCTCGATGAAACCAATATTTCTGATGTGATGTTGACATCAGCTGACCCCAACGAGGCAGCCAGTTACTTTCAGCGTACATTAAAGACAAACCCGGATCGTATCGACATACAACGCGGTCTCGCATTTTCACTTGTCAGAGCGCGCCGCTTCACCGAAGCGGTTCCGGCTTGGCAAAGAGTGACAAAACACAAAGATGCCACTGACGTCGATCGCGTTGATTTGGCAGACGCCCAAATTCGCGCGGGTCAATGGAAAGAGGCCGAGGCAACTCTAGACTCGATCGCCCCAACGCATGAAACGTTCAAGCGTTACCGCCTCGAAGCGATGATTGCTGATGCGAACAAGGAATGGAACAAGGCCGACAGCTATTATGAAACGGCCGTTGGTCTAACAACCCGGCCGGCGGGTGTCATGAACAACTGGGGCTATTCCAAGTTGACGCGTGGCGATTATTCAGATGCGGAACGTATTTTTGCAGATGCCATCCGACAAGATTCCAGCTTGTTCACCGCGAAGAACAACATGGTTCTGGCACGGGGTGCACAGCGCAAATACACTCTCCCGGTCATTCCGATGGATCAGGTCGAACGCGCACAGCTTTTGCACACCCTCGCACTTTCAGCCATTAAGCAAGGTGATACCGAAACCGGTAAAACTTTGTTACGGGACGCGATTGACACCCATCCGCAGCACTTCGAAGCCGCTGTTCGTTCGCTACGCGCCTTGGAACAAGGCTAATAGGCGCACGCTTTGATGGATATGCACATCACAGCCTATTCCGCTATGTGGTTCCTGCCATTTGTGGTTCCCATTTGCTTTTATGTGGCATGGAGCGATATGCGCTCCATGAAAATTCCGAACCACTCAGTCCTTGTGCTGGCCAGCGTGTTTGTTGTGATCGGGCTCGTGGCATTGCCACTGTCTGAATACCCGTGGCGCCTGTTGCAACTCGTCATCGTTCTACTGGTTGGAATACTGTTAAACGCGAGCAGTGTGATTGGTGCAGGGGACGCAAAGTTTGCGGCAGCTGCGGCCCCATTTATTGCTTCAGGAGACGCCGTTTTCTTAAGTGTGATCTTTGCAGCAAATCTTTTGGCGGCATGGTCAACACACCGATTAGCCAAACACTCACCCATTCGCAAACTGGTTCCAGACTGGGAAAGCTGGGATCGGGGATGGGATTTTCCGATGGGATTGGCATTAGGCGGTACTTTGGCCATCTATTTGGTCCTAGGAAGCCTTTACGGAGCCTGAATATTGCCATTTTTGTTTTGTTTAAAGGCGGATGAACACCCCGGTAGATGTGCGTCTGCACGCGCCGGTACACAACAACACTAGGCCAGATCGAGGTCATACAGATGAATATGCAAACCAGTACCGTCATGGCGCCCCCACCCCCGAAGCGTCTGGAAGACATGCTGCTTCCGACTGTCATGATGCGGGATATCCTGCTTAAGACGATGTTCCGTATGAACGTGGACATGGTTTCGGACGTAGCGAACGCTGTCTGTTTGCCAACTGCGGTGACACAACAGATCATCGATATGGCACGAGATCAGCGGTTTTTGGAAGCCACGGGTACCCTGAATGCCAATAGCGGCAACGAGATGGGATATCAGTTGACCGACGCCGGCAAAGCCCGTGCGCTAGATGCTCTTTCGCAATCAGAATACTTTGGCCCCATGCCGGTGCCACTGGACGTTTACCGCGAACAAGTCAAACGCCAGTCAATCCGCAATATTCAGGTCACACGCCAACAATTGACCTCGGCGATGGGGCACCTGATCTTGCCGGATAGCTTGCTGGATCACCTAGGACCCGCTGTTGGTGCTGGTCGCTCAATCCTGATGTATGGCCCCCCCGGCAACGGTAAATCGTCAATCTCAAACGGCATTCGTGATGCCATGGGCGATAAAATCTATGTTCCGCGAGCCATCGAGTACGCCGGTCAGGTTATTACTGTTTATGACCCTATCGTACATTCCAAGGCCGAACGGGACGATCAAGATGCAAGCTCATTGCGGCGTGTCGCAAGATTTGACTCGCGTTATGTAAAATGTGATCGCCCAACCGTGATCACGGGTGGTGAGCTTTCACTTAACATGCTGGATTTGGTCTACAATCCAACTGCGCGGACCTACCAAGCACCGCTTCAGCTCAAATCCACCGGCGGCATCTTTATCGTCGATGATCTTGGTCGTCAGGAAGAATCCCCACAGGCTTTGGTCAACCGTTGGATTGTGCCATTGGAAGAAAGTAAAGATATTTTGGCACTGCAGTCCGGTGAAAAGTTTGAGGTGCCCTTTGATACGCTTGTTATCTTCTCAACCAACTTTCACCCAAACGAGATTTTTGACCAAGCCGCTCTGCGCCGAATTTTCTTCAAGATCAAAATCGATGGCCCAAGTCAGGAAAACTTCCTGAAAATCTTTGCGCTGGTCGCCAAGAAAAAGGGAATGCCCCTGAACGAAGCGGCACTAATCTACTTGCTGAAAAAGAAGTATCCAACAATCCACAACGTCTATGCAAACTATCAACCCATATTTTTGATCGATCAGATGATCTCAATCTGTGAATTCGAGGGCATCCCTCCGCAAATGTCTCCAGAACTGATTGATCGTGCATGGGCAAACATGTTTGTGAAAGACGAACACATCGTAAACTAATCGGGCCTACGTCAATCACGTGGTCAAAATACGGCGCCATTTCTTCGGAATGGCGCTGTTTTCCTTTTTCGATCATGCGCCAGGTCAGCAATAAATCACCGTGTTTTAGTAAGAAAACGGTCTTCATTCTCCACTAACGTTGCACTGTGTGTCGAATTCCGGCATGACACCGGAATGACACCTCGTGCACGCGCTTTATCCGTTCATCTATTTACCGCCACAGGGGCCGTTTTCGCCATGCTGGCCATGTTGGCAGCTGTGGAAGGCGAATGGAGTCTCATGTTTCTTTGGCTAGTGGTCGCCTTCTTTGTTGATGGCCTCGATGGCCCGATGGCACGCCGGTATGAAGTCAAAAAACACGCAGCCGAGTTTGACGGGGTGTTGTTAGATCTCATCATCGACTATCTGACGTATGTGTTCATTCCCGCCTTTGCTTTGTTCAAATCGGGATTAATGGATGGCTGGACCGGATGGTTCGCCATCATCGTTATTACCTTTGCCAGCGTGATGTATTTTGCGGATACGCGCATGAAAACAAAAGATAATTCCTTCGCTGGATTTCCCGGTTGTTGGAATATGGTGGTGCTTGTGATCTTTGCGCTGCAGCCCAACTTTTGGGTATCTTTTGTGATTGTGTCTGTGCTTGCTATAGGCATGTTCGTGCCTTTGAAATTCATCCACCCCGTCCGCACCGAGCGTTGGCGCCTGCTGTCTTTGCCGATCGCGATCGCGTGGACATTTTTTGCGGGCTGGGCGGCTTGGGTCGATTTCCACCCGGAAAGCTGGGCACATTGGGGACTAATCGTGACATCGCTTTACTTGATCTCTGCGGGCATTGCGCAACAGATCTTTCCTGAGCGTGACGCAATCTAAAGCAAGAAACCACCTGCCCCCTCAAGACGCAGCAAGGCAACTTTGGTTTCCACTCCGCCCGCACCGGAGAACCCCGTCAGGCCTTTGGCCCCCATTACGCGATGACAAGGTATTATGACAGGTATCGGATTCCCTCCACAGGCTTGTCCTACGGCTTGTGCAGGGACAGCAAGGTCCTTAGCAATTTCTCCGTAAGTCCGTGTGTATCCAAAAGGGATTGCACTCATCGCATCACAAACTGCGCGTTGAAAATCAGAACCCCGCACGTACAGTGGCAGATCAAAGGTTTCGCGGTCACCAGAGAAATATTCAGACAGTTGTCGTGTGGCGTCTTGCAACAGCGGCGTAACATCTTGACCACCCTGCCCCCATTCCACACGCACAATTGCTCCGCCTCGTTCTTCGATGCGCATTGCGCCCGTCGGCGTCTCAATTGTTGTTTCAGTCATGCCATCATCCTGCGCCACAAAAAACGCCCCGCAAGCAGGGCGTTTTCTTTTGCGCAACATTCGGATCGGAAAATGATCCGAAGTGTTTAACTCAGCGCCTCGTCACAACGGCCACAAACGCCTTCGTGCCTGTGCTGGCCCACATCAGGTAAGATTTTCCAGCAGCGTTGGCATTTCTCACCTTCAGCTTTTTCAAATACGACACCAACGCCTACGGTGTCAGGCAGCAAAAATGCACCATCTGGAGCCGGGTCTGAACGGACCGTCAGACCAGACGTGATACAGACATCATCCATATCGACAAGCGCCATCAAACGCCGCGTTTCTTCGTCTTCTACATATACGATTGGAGCTGCTTCTAAGCTCGACCCAATCACTTTGTCCTGTCTTTGGATTTCCAAAGCAGCGGTCACAACACGGCGTACCTGACGCACACGTGCTACGTTTTCTTCGTTCTGAGGATTACGCCAGCTTGCCGGCGTTTCCGGGAAATCCACCAAATGCACAGAGCTGTCATCGCCCGGATACCGCTCTAGCCAGACCTCTTCCATTGTGAAGGTCAGGGCCGGAGCCAACCAAGTGGTTAAACGGTGGAACACAATATCCAGAACCGAGCGCGCCGCACGACGACGAGCGCTGTCTCCATCGCAATAAAGAGCGTCCTTGCGGACATCAAAATAGAAGGCCGACAGATCCACAGTGGCAAAATTGAACACCGCCGAAAATACGCCTGAAAAATCATAAGCTGCATACCCTTGGCGTACTTTCTCGTCCAATTCTGCCAATCGGCTCAGCACCCAACGCTCTAGTGGCGGCATATCTGCCGGGTCTTCGACGCGGTCTGCTTCTGTAAACTCGTCCAGTGCACCAAGCATAAATCGCATTGTGTTGCGTAGACGGCGATAGCTATCAGCCACGCCTTTCAGGATTTCCGGCCCGATCCGCTGATCGTTTGAATAATCAGTTTGTGCGACCCAGAGACGTAGAATATCGGCACCATATTGCTGGACAACCTTCTCTGGCACGATGGTATTGCCAAGTGATTTGGACATCTTGTTGCCCTTCTCGTCCAGCGTGAAGCCATGCGTTAGAACCCCGCGATAAGGGGCCCGGCCTTTGGTCCCGCAAGCTTGCAACATCGACGAATGGAACCAGCCCCGGTGCTGATCTGTACCTTCCAAATAGAGGTCAGCCAAACCATCATCCGAACCATCCTCGCGGTCGCGAAGGACAAAGGCATGTGTTGACCCAGAGTCGAACCAAACATCAAGAATATCAAACACTTGTTCATATTCATCGGCATTGTAGTCGCTCCCAAGGAACCGCTCTTTGGCCCCGTCCGCGTACCAGCAATCAGCCCCTTCAACCTCAAAAGCCTCAACGACACGGGCGTTGACCGCTTCGTCACGCAACAAAAAATCTTCATCGGTTGGCAACGCGTCTTTCTTTGTGAAACACGTCAATGGCACGCCCCATGCACGTTGGCGGGACAACACCCAATCCGGTCGTGTTTCGATCATCGAATATAGGCGGTTCCGACCATTTTGCGGCGTCCAAGTCACCAACTGGTCAATCGAAGTCAAGGCACGTTCACGGATCGTGGTACCATACTCGTCCTGTCCATCTTCCACATCTTTGTCCACGGCAGCAAACCACTGCGGCGTGTTGCGAAAGATAACCGGAGCTTTTGAACGCCATGAGTGGGGATAGCTGTGTGTAACACGCCCCCGAGCGATCATAGCGCCAACTTCAGCCAGTTTGTTGATCACTGCCGTGTTGGCGCCGCCCTCTTTGCCTTTGGGGGTGATGATAACTTCGCCACCAAATAGCGGTAGAGACGCGCGGAACGATCCATCCTCAATCACGTTGTGGGTCATTTGCAGACCATGCTTGACGCCAAGGATAAAGTCGTCAGCACCATGGCTTGGCGCGGTGTGTACAAAGCCTGTGCCGGCCTCGTCTGTCACGTGATCGCCGGGCAACATAGGGATGTCGTAATCCCATTCGCCTTGACCTTCGTCGACACCGCGCAGAGGGTGCGCACAGATCAATAGATCAAGTTGTTCGGCGGTGACATCGCGCTTGCGGATGAATTCTTCTACCTTGGCTGACTTCATTACGTCTTCGGCCAGGTTGTCAGCCAGCAGATAATGATCGCCCTTTTGTGCCCAGTTTCCTTCAGGAGCGGCGGTCACTTTATACAGCCCATACGAAAGCTCAGGGTTAAATGCGACGGCACGGTTCGACGGGATCGTCCAAGCAGTCGTGGTCCAGATCACCACGTTCACACCCAACAAACCCGAGCGTGCGCCCGTGGGCTCTACTGCGCGAATTACGGGGAATTTCACCCAGATCGTGTGGGACTTGTGATCGTGATACTCGATCTCGGCCTCGGCCAGAGCAGTCTTTTCAACTGGCGACCACATCACAGGTTTTGATCCCTGATAAAGCGTGCCGTTCATCAGAAATTTCATGAACTCTTCTGCAATCACCCGTTCCGCGTGGTAGTTCATAGTGAGATACGGATTGGACCACTTCCCGGTCACGCCCAAGCGTTTGAATTCATCGCGCTGGATGTCGACCCAACCTTCGGCAAACTTGCGACATTCCTGACGAAAATCGATGACAGGCACGTCGTCTTTGTCTTTGCCTTTGGCGCGATATTGCTCTTCGATTTTCCACTCAATTGGAAGACCGTGACAATCCCATCCGGGAATATAGCGGGCATCTTTGCCCATCATCTGCTGGCTACGCACAACCATATCTTTGAGGATTTTGTTCAGCGCGTGGCCGATGTGTAAATGTCCATTGGCGTAGGGAGGACCATCATGCAGCGTAAATGGTTCGCGACCTGTCTTTTCGCGCAAACGGTCATAGATGCCGATCTCAGCCCAGCGTTCCAGCCATTCAGGCTCGCGCTTGGGCAAGCCTGCGCGCATGGGAAAGTTGGTTTTTGGAAGATTCAGCGTGGATTTATAGTCAGGAGTTTCGGCGCACATGGGTTGGCGTCCTCATCAATTTTCGGATCATGTTTTGAATGGTTTGGGCAGCGCGGGGTGTCCATGCGCCTTGTCCCGGCGGCTCATCTGGATCAGAGCGCCGGGCCAATAATTCGAATAATGATCGCGAATGGGCGTGTCATGCCCGCCTTATAGGCTTGCCAGCTTGGCCCGTAAACCCTTGAAACCAACGCTCAGGTGCCCTTAGAGAATAACCCTGTCAAAGCGCGTTTCACCAACCCTGTGACAGAGGGCCTTTTGGCTGCGACATACGGCAAGGGTCGGCACACATCCATTGCTGCAACGCCAACACGAGCCGTCAGAGCGCCATTGACCAAACCTTCGCCAAAGCGACGGCTAACCTTGGCCAAAGCGCCGCCGCCAGCAAGGGTTCCAATCAGGTCATCACCAACCGCCACAGCCCCTGTGGCAACCAAATGAGTCATCACCGCACGCAGCAATCGCCAGCTTCCCAACGCACCAGAGCGACCTCCGTATACCTCAGCAATGCGTCGGATCATGCGAACATTCGAAGTCAGAGCCGCCACGACATCCGCTAAGGCCAAAGGCACCAATGCTGTGACTGTAGCCACCTGTCGCGCTGCCGATTCAATTTCTCGCTGAGCAGCCTTGTCTAAGGGTTCCAACAGTTCGGCTTCCGCCAGTCCCAGCAAGGCGTCGGCATCCATCAAATCCACACGGCGCTCCGCCATGCGATCGCGTCCCCAAGCCGTGTCATCACGACCTTTGTACAAGCGGTTCAACTGATCCAGCACGCCTTGTGCTTTCTTTACGTCTTTTGAACTCAACGCAGCATCGGCGCCTGAGCGGATCACATCCACCTTGCGCAGCCTTGCAAAGCCAGCGAGTTCGCGCACCACCAAACCAAGTGCGACCAAAACAAATGCCGCCACTAGCGCTGTGACCAACCAACCCAGTGTTGGCGATCGTGCAATCATATCGTTGACAAAATCCCACGCCGCGACAGACACAATCGTACCAATGATCAACCCCAATAGGCTCCAGAACCAACGCGCCAGACGGGATGGTCGGCGCGAGGCCAATTGCGCTGCAACCTGCATCGCTTGGCCTTTGGGCAATGTATATGGTAAATCGGGGACAGGT
>ERZ1046740.3139-NODE-3139-length-10129-cov-4.768414_pt1 | contig 10129 bp, 9 predicted proteins | sample MGYA00383093_ERZ1046740 | MGnify/ENA primary metagenome ERZ1046740 (study PRJEB29581, sample SAMEA5548363) | metagenome | biome: marine; feature: coastal; material: water | depth 25 m | study: Short-term variability in the microbial, nano- and picoplankton...
CCACGCCTCGACATGGACACTGGCATAGCGTCGCCCAGATCGGTTGACCCGCGCGCGGGCATAGGCATCGCGCGGCAATCCCGAACGTAGATAATCTACGTTAAAATCAATGGTCTTTGGCAATCGCGGCAGATGTCCGATGGCAAGTTCATCGGTATCAATATTGCCTGTTTCCATACCTTCCCAGATGACGGACCACGCCAATCCGATCACGGCTGTGGTTTCCAGGAATCCGGCGATGGCACCACCATGCAAAGCGGGCAACATTGGATTGCCAATCAGCTTGTCATCAAACGGCATGATGGCCGTCAACTCATCACCCCGGCGATCAAATTCGATGCCAAGGAACTGCACATAAGGCACCCCGTGCACCAGCCCATTCAAGGCCGCATCCCGGCGTTGTTTCACCACTTGGACAGGCTCAATACGTTTGCGCGCCATGTTACTTGCCCTCCACAGTAAAAGCCCCGGTGGCGGTTGCCACGGGCTGATCTGTATCGTCATCCGTGGCCACGGCGCGCACGAAAGCCACTGATCGCGTGATGTGGTAGCATTCGGCCCGAGTGGTGATATTTTGGCCGGGTGTGGCAGCGCGCATATAATCAATGCGCAAATCAATTGTCGCCGTGCCAGCAGGGGATGACGGATGGCTCATCGCGGCGGCGCCACAACATGTGTCCATCAGGGCCGAGACCGCCCCGCCATGCAACACACCTGTTTCTGGATCGCCCACGATGCGCAGATCATAAGGCAGTTCCATCACTGCGACGCCGTCACCGATTTCGCGCAATTTCATGCCCAACGCTTTGCAATGCGGAATCGCACTGATGAACTGTTCAGCAATGGCCACTTTTTTGGGGATCATGTCCGCTCCACCTTTTGTTGCCTATTTATGATCCCCAATTCCAGATCACTGCAAGGGGTTGGTTGCACACATGAAAAAGGAGGCATAGGTTTAAACCCACGGGAGAATGATGGAATGACCGAAGAACGCCTGTCTTTTAAGGAAATGTGTGCCAAGTTCGACGTAACGCCCAGAACGTTACGTTACTATGAGTACATTGAGCTTTTGCAGCCAGATCGAGAAGGCCGGTCGCGGTTTTTCGGCCCAAGAGAGGTCGCCCGGATGACATTGATCATGCGTGGACGCCGATTTGGAATTAAACTGGAAGACATTCGTCAGTGGCTTTTGATCTATGAGCACGAAGGCACATCAGCGCAAATGCAGGCATTTGTAGAGATGGCTGATCGTCAATTCGCCGAGCTGGAAGAACAAAAACGCCAGTTAGAAGTGGCCATGACCGAGTTGAAGACCCTGCGCGATGAAACCGCGGCCCTGATTGTGGACTAAGCAGAAACTGGCCGAGATCGCAAAATCTAGAAAATCTTTCCAAAAATTCACTTTACCTTTGGGGACACTACGTCAATCTGCAAAGTGACGTAGCGTTTCGCTTACGTCAACGTAAAGCATTGTTGTAACCAACTCGGCAAATACCATTTGTCTGTGGAACGACATGACGAGGTTGATGAAATGAACACAGAGACCCTAACAATCCGCGAAATGTGCGACGTCTATGATGTGACGCCCCGCACCCTGCGGTTTTACGAAGCTAAGGAACTATTGTTCCCGATCCGTGAAGGCCAAAAACGGCTGTTCACCAAACGGGATCGCGCCCGCCTGAAACTGATTTTGCGCGGCAAGCGCTTTGGCTTCTCGCTTGAAGAGATCCGCCAGCTTCTCGACCTTTATGACATGGGCGATCAGCAAGCGACCCAGTTGCAGCGAACCTTTGAGGTCGCGCAGGCCCGCCTTCAAGACATGATCGAACAGCGCGAAGAGCTGAATGAAGCCATTGACGATCTGAAAGAACAACTCAAATGGGGTGAAAAAATCATTACCTCGTTTGGCACCACAAAAAAAGCAGCCGAATAAACAGGGAAGACACCCATGCCAATTTATAATGCCCCCGTAAAAGACCTTCAATTTGTGTTGCATGATGTGCTGGACGTGTCCCAATCGGACATCCCCGGCTATGATGACATGGACGCCGATTTTACCAATGCTGTGTTGGAAGAGTCCGGCAAGCTGACCAGCGAAGTTCTCACCCCTTTGAATGTCGTTGGTGACCACGAAGGCTGTCGCTTGGAAAATGGTGTGGTCTACACGCCCACTGGTTTTAAGGCGGCGTTTGAACAAGTCAAAGAAGGTGGCTGGACTGGTCTTGATATGCCCGAGCAATATGGTGGCCAAAACCTACCTTATGTTTTGAGCACCGCTGTGGGTGAAATGTTCTCGGCCTCAAACCAAGCTTTCACCATGTATCAAGGTCTGACTCACGGAGCCGCTGCGGCGATTCTGGCGCATGGCACGGATGCACAGAAAGACACCTATCTGCCAAAAATGGTCTCTTGCGAATGGACAGGCACCATGAACCTGACCGAGCCGCACTGCGGTACCGATCTGGGATTGATGCGCACCAAAGCTGAACCCAATGGGGATGGCTCTTACAAAATCTCTGGACAAAAGATCTTTATCTCGTCCGGCGATCACGACATGGCCGACAACATTGTGCATTTGGTTCTGGCGAAAATTCCTGGTGGACCTGATGGCATCAAAGGCGTGTCCTTGTTCATCGTGCCCAAGTTCATCGTCAAAGATGATGGCACCCCGGGTGAACGCAATGGCGTGTCTGTGGGTGCGCTTGAAAAGAAAATGGGCATTCACGGCAACTCGACATGTGTACTGAACTATGACGAAGCCACTGGTTATCTTCTGGGTGAAGAAAACAAGGGCATGCGCGCAATGTTCACCATGATGAACGAGGCCCGGTTGGGTGTCGGCATGCAGGGATTGTCCGCGGCCGAAGCCGCCTATCAAAACGCGGTGGAATACGCCAAAGATCGTCTACAAGGACGTGATGTGACGGGTACAAAAAACCCTGATGGCCCCGCTGATCCTCTGATCGTGCATCCTGATATTCGCAGGTCTCTGATGGATCAGAAATCCTTTGTCGAAGGTGCACGTGCCTTTATCCTGTGGGGCGCGCAAATGATTGACGCCGCACATCGCAGCAATGACAAAGATGCAGACGGACTTGTGTCCCTGTTGACCCCTGTCATCAAAGGCTTTTTGACTGATGAAGGTTATGACATGACCGTGCAGGCCCAACAGGTCTATGGCGGTCACGGCTATATCGAAGAGCACGGTATGAGCCAGTTCACACGTGATGCCCGCATTGCAATGATCTATGAAGGCGCAAACGGCGTTCAGGCGCTCGATCTTGTGGGCCGCAAGCTGGCGCAAGATGGCGGAAAACACGTCATGGCCTTCTTTGAGGTGGTCAAATCCTTCTGCAAGGACAACGCCGATGACGAAGCAATGGCCGATTTCATTGAGCCATTGAAAGCCGCATCCAAAGACCTTCAGGCTGCCAGCATGTACTTTATGCAAAACGGCGTGAAGAATCCCAATCACGCGCTGGCAGGGTCCTATGACTTTATGCATTTGTTCGGACATGTGTGTCTGGGTCTGATGTGGGCAAGAATGGCCAAGGCCGCCACGTCACAACTGGCTGCGGGCCCTTCTGACGTCGCGTTCTACGAGACCAAACTGACCACAGGCCGATATTATATGGCACGCCGGCTGCCCGCGACAGGCATGCATCTGGCCCGCATCCAATCTGGGGCAGACACGGTCATGACCTTGCACGCAGACGCGTTCTAATTTGGCGTAAGCCACTGAAAAAATAAGGGAGGACAGATGCCAAAACGCTTTAGGCTGACCCGCCGATTTCCGGTTGCAATGACCGAAGATGGGTATCGCCGGTTGCGCAAATTTGCAGCTGAGGCTGGTCTTGACGAAGGCGAAGCGCTGTCCTTTCTGTTTGAGAATTTCGAGTCTGTGACGGACGACGAAAAGCTCGCCCAAAAGCTACGACTGTTCAATTCCGAGCTAGACGCGCGCAAGCGTTAAGCTTCGACAGGAGACACACATGACGTCCACGTGGATGACCGACGAACACCAAATGCTGGCTGAAATGACCGCAAAATTCATCAATGATGAATGGGCGCCAAAGTTCGACACATGGCGCAAGCAAGGCGAAATGGACCGGAGCACATGGAATGAGGCCGGCGCGCTTGGTCTGCTGTGCCCGTCAGTCCCCGAGGAGTATGGCGGCGTGGGTGGCGATTTTGGCCACGAAGCTGTGATCTTGATGGAATCCAACCGCGCCAATCTGGCCAGCTGGGGCCACGGTATCCATTCTGGCATCGTCGCGCATTATGTCCTTGAGTATGGCTCTGAAGAGCAAAAGCAGCGCTGGTTGCCCAAGATGGCAACAGGCGAAATTGTCGGCGCTTTGGCGATGACCGAACCCTCTGGTGGCTCGGATGTGCAAGCCATCAAGACCCGCGCCGTGAAAGAAGGCAACTCATATCGCCTGTCTGGCTCAAAGACATTCATTACCAATGGCCAGCACGCAAACCTGGTGATTGTGGCGGCCAAAACTGACCCCAAGGGCGGCTCTAAAGGCACGTCTCTGGTGGTGGTTGAAACCGAGAATGCCACCGGGTTTTCACGCGGACGTAACCTTGAAAAAATCGGGTGCCACGCGGCAGACACATCCGAGTTGTTCTTCGACAACGTCGAAATCCCGCCTGAGAACATCCTTGGCGGCGAGGAAGGCCAGGGCTTTTACCAGATGATGAAGCAGCTTGGTCAAGAACGCCTGGTCATCGCGTGTATCGCTCAAGGGTCCATGGAGGGGGCTGTGGAGCGCACGATCGCCTACTGCAAAGAACGCGAGGCTTTTGGCGGCCCGATCATGCAGTTCCAAAACACCCGTTTCAAACTGGCGGAATGCCTGACCAAAACCAAAGTCGCCCGCGCCTTTCTGGATGAATGCATCAACGATCTGATCGCCGGAAATCTCAGCGTCGAAAAAGCGGCGATGGCGAAGTACTGGATCACGGACACTCAAGGAGAAGTGTTGGACGAGTGCCTGCAACTCTTTGGTGGGTATGGTTACATGCAGGAATACCCGATCGGCGAAATGTGGGTCGACGCAAGGGTTCAACGCATTTACGGCGGCACAAATGAGATCATGAAAGAACTGATCTCGCGCAGCCTTTAAGGGGAAAGGGCCGGAATGTTGCAACTGCAGGACAGTCTGGGATGCCTCCGGCGGAAGTATTTGGGCCAAGATGAAAACGGTCCGCTTCGCCACCAGGCATCGGTCTGTCTAGGACGCACCCGAACAAGGCAGCGAAGCTTCACCTTGGGCGGTCAACGGCTCTTCAGCCTGTACCGCAAGGAAAACGCTCGCACATTAACCTTAATGACCGGTAAACCCGGCCGACCTTCATCTTGGCAAAAATACTTTGCGGGGGTGCGGGGGTGCAAAACCCCCGCTGCCTTGCTCACCACAGGGAGTCGCATATGACGATCAAACTTCACTGCTTCGGAGAAAGCGGAAACAGCTACAAAGCAGCTTTGGCACTTGAGCTGTCAGGGCTCGATTGGGAGCCGATCTATGTCGACTTCTTCAAAGGTGAAACACGCTCGCCGGAATACCGCGCAGACGTGAATGAAATGGGCGAAGCGCCAGTTTTAGTAGATGGTGATTTTCGCACCAGTCAATCAGGTGCAATTCAGGCTTATGTGACTGAAAAATCAGGCAAGTTCGGCGGCAAAGACCGTGACGAGAACTATGACATTTTCCGCTGGGTTCTGTGGGACAACCACAAACTGTCCTCTATGGCAGGCCTGACACGGTTTCTGATCCATTTCCTGCCAGAACAACACCGCGATCCTAACGTGATTGCGTTCAACCAAGGCCGTTTGAAAGCGGCCTATGCATTGCTCGACTCTCATCTTGAGGGGCGCGACTGGATGGTGGGGGACGCGATCACCAATGCCGACCTGTCGTGCTGCGGATACTTGTTTTACCCCGAGCAGTTCGGTTTTGACCGCACTGAATGGACCAATATCGACCGGTGGCTTTCGAACATCGAAAACACACCCGGCTGGAAACACCCTTATGACCTGATGCCCGGATCCCCTGCGGACCGCGCCTGAATAGGAGAACACTATGACCGAAGCCTATATCTATGACGCGGTGCGCACGCCGCGCGGCAAAGGCCGCAAGGATGGCGCTCTGCATGAAGTGACCTCGGTGCGCTTGTCAGCCACCGTTTTGAACGCCTTGAAAGACCGCAATGGTCTGGATGGCCACGCTGTCGAAGACGTGATTTGGGGCAATGTCACCCAAGTGAAAGAACAGGGCGGATGCCTCGCGCGGACGGCTGTTCTTGCCTCGGATCTTGACGAGTCGATCCCCGGTTTGGCGATCAACCGTTTTTGTGCGTCCGGCATGGAAGCTGTGAACTTGGCCGCGAACCAAGTCAAAGGCGGTGCGGGTGAAGCCTATATCGCTGGTGGCGTGGAAATGATGGGCCGTGTGGCTATGGGATCGGACGGGGCAGCCATTGCCGTGGACCCGACAGTGGCGATGGACAGCTATTTTGTGCCGCAAGGCATTTCGGCCGATATTATCGCGACCGAGTATGGCTTTAGCCGTGATCAGGCAGATGCACTGGCTGTGGAGTCACAACGCCGTGCGAAAGCCGCTTGGGACGACAACCGCTTTGCCAAATCAGTCATTGGTGTGAAGGACGTGAACGGTCTGCCAATTTTGGATCATGACGAATACATGCGTCCACAGACAGACATGCAGTCATTGGGCGCGCTTAAAGCATCGTTTGCCGACATGGGGCTGGTTATGCCCGGTTTCGACAAAATTGCGCTGATGAAGTACCCACACCTTGAGGCGATCAACCACATCCACCACGCGGGCAATTCGTCTGGCATCGTGGATGGCTCGGCCGGTGTTTTGATTGGTAACGCAGAATTTGGCAAGAAATATGGCTTGAAGCCGCGCGCGCGCATTCGTCAGACCTGTAAAATTGGCACCGATCCGACGATCATGTTGACCGGCCCGGTTCCTGCGACCCAGAAAATTCTGGCCGACAGTGGCATGGCGATCAGTGACATCGATTTGTTTGAGGTAAATGAGGCTTTTGCTTCGGTTGTGATGCGCTTTCAGCAAGCGTTTGATGTGGACCCTGCCCTTGTGAACGTCAATGGCGGCTCGATCGCTATGGGGCACCCATTGGGTGCGACAGGTGCGATCATCATTGGTACGCTTTTGGATGAGCTGGAACGCTCGGACAAAGAAGTGGGTCTGGCGACCTTGTGCATTGCATCCGGCATGGGTGCAGCCACCATCATCGAACGCGTGTAAGGAGTTAAGAACATGAGCGATTTCAATCTCTCCGTAGACGCAGACGGCGTCGGGATCATCACTTGGGACACGGCTGGAAAGTCGATGAATGTGATGACGGAACAGGCCTTTACGGACCTCAATGACATCATCGACACCGTGTTGTCGGATGACGCCATCAAGGGCGCAGTCATCACCAGCGGTAAGGAAGGTTCCTTTGCAGGTGGTATGGACCTGAACGTGTTGGCCGAAATGGGCGCACGTGGCGGCGACACCCCGGCACAAGGTATGTTCGACGGCGTGATGTCGATGCACAACGTGTTGCGCAAGATCGAGCGTGCAGGCATGGACCCGAAGACCAACAAGGGCGGCAAGCCGATTGCTTGTGTGCTTCCCGGTACAGCCCTGGGCATCGGTCTGGAGCTGCCGTTGTCGACACACCGCATTTTTGCGGCGGACAACCCAAAGGCCAAAATTGGCCTGCCTGAAATCATGGTCGGTATCTTTCCTGGTGGCGGCGGTACAACCCGCATGGTGCGCAAACTGGGTGCCATGGCGGCCTCGCCGTTCCTGCTGCAAGGCAAGATGGTTGATCCAAAGAAAGCCAAGATGGCTGGCATCATTGATGAGGTCAGCGAAGACCCGATGGCCGACGCTAAAGCGTGGGTTCTGTCCGCGCCAAAGATCGTCAAGCCGTGGGACGAAAAGGGTTACAAGATGCCCGGCGGTGAGCCGTATCACCCTGCAGGCTTCATGACCTTTGTCGGCGCCAACGCGATGGTGCATGGCAACACTTGGGGTGTGTACCCCGCTGCCAAAGCATTGCTGTCAGCCGTATACGAAGGCGCAATGGTGCCGTTTGACACTGCGATCAAGATCGAGGCGCGCTGGTTCACCAATGTTTTGATGAACCCGTCGTCATCGGCCATGATCCGGTCTTTGTTCATCAACAAGGAAGCCTTGGAAAAAGGTGCTAACCGTCCTGACGTGCCAGATCAGCGCGTCAAAAAGGTCGGTGTTTTGGGCGCTGGCATGATGGGCGCTGGTATCGCGCTGGTCTCAGCACGCGCCGGTATGGATGTGGTTCTGATTGACCAGTCTCAGGAAGCTGCGGATCGCGGCAAGGCGTATTCCGAGACCTTCATGGACAAGGGCATCAAGCGCAAGAAAGCGACGCCTGAGAAGAAAGAAGCATTGCTGGCCAAAATCAACGCCACTACCGATCTGAATGCTTTGTCGGATGTCGATCTGATCATCGAGGCCGTATTTGAAGATCCCGGTGTCAAAGCCGAGATGACCAAAAAGGTCGAAGCGATTATTCCTGAAGACGCGATTTTTGCCTCGAACACTTCGACCCTACCGATCACTGGCTTGGCCAAAGCGTCTGTGCGCAAAGATCAGTTCATCGGCATCCACTTCTTCTCGCCTGTTGAGAAGATGGCGCTGGTTGAAATCATCAAGGGCAAAGAGACCGGACCACGGGCCGTCGCCAAGGCGCTGGACTACGTCCGTCAAATCAAGAAGACACCGATCGTGGTCAACGACGAACGCTTCTTCTATGCCAACCGCTGTATCATTCCTTACATCAATGAGGGCGTGATGATGGCTGGTGAAGGGGTTGCGCCGCAGCTTTTGGATCATGCTGCACAGCTACTGGGTTTCCCAGTGGGGCCGATCCAATTGGTTGATGAAACCTCGCTTGATCTCGGTGCCAAAATCGCCAAGGCCACAATGGAAGCGATGGGCAATGCCTATCCAAAATCTGTCGCAGACGATGTCACGTTCTGGATGGTCGACGAAGGTCGCTTTGGCCGTAAAGCCAAGGCTGGGTTCTTTGATTATGATGAGGCTGGCAAGCGTCTGGGATACTGGAAAGGCTTTGCGGATAAGTTCCCACAGCTCGATGACCAGCCTGATGTGACCGAAGTTCAGCACCGTCTGATCTTTAGCCAAGTGCTGGAAGCCGTGCGCGCGCTGGAAGCAGATGTTCTGGAAGACATCCGCGAAGGTGACGTGGGCGCGATCCTTGGCTGGGGCTTCATGCCTTGGTCGGGTGGTCCGTTCTCGTGGTTGGATATCGTGGGTGCACCTTGGGCCGCTGCGAAATGTGATGAGTTGACCGAGAAATTTGGCGAACGCTTTGCATGCCCACCGCTGCTGCGTGAAATGGCCGAAAAGGGTCAGACCTTTTATGGTCGCTTTGATAAGGCTGTTAAAGCCGCCTAATCATCGGCATACAAAAAAAGGGCGCGCTGTTCTAGCGCGCCTTTTTTTATGGCTTACACACATTCAACTGGCAAATTTCTACCGTCGTCTGGCATTGACGATTTCTGTCAATTCTTGGGTTAGATATGCCAAAAACGTTTGTGCTTGATCGTGATCTAACTTTGGATATCCAGATGTCGTGGCATTGACAGTTTCATTGTCTTCCGACGTGTCAAAATTGAGCACGCTCAAAACGGATGGACAACACGCGACGGCACCATTCCCAATTGGGATCAGTTCTTCATGGTCAAAATGCAGCTGAAATAGTTTGGATGGCCCATGTGGTTGAAATCGTTCAATACCAATGAACCCGATAAGGTCCACGCCTTGGACAAGTGCGTACAGATGACCGCTTTGAGCTTCAAAACTTTTTGAAGCGATGGCGATCATTGTCTCGCCTTGTAACAATAGGTCTTCTGCGTTGCCAAGCGCACCTGCGGGCACGAACAACGGGCAAACGTTGTCTGGGCAAGTTCCCGGTTGTTTCCACACATTGGTTTTCTGGATTTGCCGTATCGGCTGAAGGCCATTTTCAAGCGTCTGTACGAGGTCGCCTTCGGCCAAGCTCGCCACATTGCGCCAAC
>ERZ1046740.3140-NODE-3140-length-10129-cov-4.447786_pt1 | contig 10129 bp, 6 predicted proteins | sample MGYA00383093_ERZ1046740 | MGnify/ENA primary metagenome ERZ1046740 (study PRJEB29581, sample SAMEA5548363) | metagenome | biome: marine; feature: coastal; material: water | depth 25 m | study: Short-term variability in the microbial, nano- and picoplankton...
AAAGCGCGACGCGGGCTGTACGAATTTCTCGTAATGCGACGCCTCTGGGATTGGGAAAGACACGGCTGTGATGATCTCGCCTTCCTCCAGCGCGGTGTCGAACATGCCTTGGAAATAGTCATCCGCCGCGATCTCACGCGTGTTGGTCGTGATGGTCGCACCCGAGCCAAGCGCCGCAGCAGGGTAGCACGCGGAGGGGTCATTATTAGCGAGCGAGCCGCCAATCGTGCCACGATTGCGCACCGCCGGATCACCAATGTTTGACGCCAGTGCAGAGAGGCCCGCATAGCTGCCATCTGCTGCCACAGACGCATGGTTAGTTGCACCGCCAATAGTGAGGCTGCCCCCGCTTGCGGTGATGCCCTGCATCTCGCTCACACCGCTTAGGCTCACCAAAGCCGAAGGTGATGCAAGGCGTTGTTTCAGCGTCGGGATCAGCGTTTGACCACCGCCCAGCGCTTGCGCCTCATCAGCCCCAAGAGCGGTGACAGCATCGGCCACAGTTGTCGGGCGTTCGATATCAAATGAATACATATCCGCTCTCCTTATTCAGCGTTGTTCATGGCAGACCACACGCGGTGTGGGGTCAGAGGCATGTCGATATGAGTGACGTTCTTGCCGCCTGATTGCAGCGCGTCAATCACTGCGTTGACAACCGTTGGAGGTGACCCAATCGCTCCTGCTTCACCGCAGCCTTTGACGCCCAATGGGTTGTGCGTGCAGGCGTTGCCTTGACTGTGATCGACTACATAGAACGGCAGATCATCTGCGCGCGGCATGGTGTAATCCATGTAAGACGCGCTGAGTAACTGGCCGTTTTCATCGTAGGTGGTATTTTCAACGAGCGCTTGACCGATGCCTTGGCCAAGGCCGCCATGCACCTGGCCAGTGACCACAAGCGGGTTCATCACGTTGCCGAAATCATCCACAGCCGTCATGCGATCAACACGCACTTTGCCAGTGTCTGGGTCGACTTCGACCTCACAGCAGTAAGCCCCAGATGGATAGGTGAAGTTGGCCGGATCGTAGAAGGCCGTCTCTTCCAAGCCCGGCTCGATCTCTTCAAGCGGGAATTCATGCGGGATGTAGGCTTTCAAGGCCACTTCGCCAAAGCTGACGGATCGGTTCGTACCCGACACGCTGAAATTGCCATCTGTGAAATCCACATTGGATGGCTCTGTCTCCAACATATGTGCCGCGATGCGGCTGGCTTTGTCGATGATTTTTTCCGTCGCTCGAACGATGGCAGAGCCACAGACTGCGAGCGAGCGAGAGCCGTAAGTGCCCATTCCAAATGGGATTTTCGACGTATCGCCATGCACGATGTCAATCACAGAAGGATCGATACCAAGCATATCACCGACGATTTGCGGGAACACTGTTTCATGTCCCTGCCCGTGGCTGTGTGCACCCACCATGACGGAGAGATTGCCCGTCGCGTTCACACGCACGGTCGCCGCGTCATATAGACCGACGCGCGAGCCAAGGATACCCACAAGGTTGGACGGCGCGATGCCGCAAGCCTCGATATAAGCATTCACGCCGAAACCACGTAGCATGCCTTTGGCCTCAGATTCAGCGCGACGCGCTGCGAAACCCGCCATGTCAGCGACATTTTCCATACGGTCCATCAAGGCGTCATAGTTGCCGCTGTCATACTCAAGACCCGCCGCAGAGGCGAAAGGATATTGATCCGGCTTGATGAAGTTCTTGCGACGCAGCTCGATTGGATCCATCCCAATTTCACGTGCGGCCATGTCGATGACGCGCTCAAGGGAATAGGTCGCCTCTGGTCGCCCAGCGCCGCGATATGCATCCACGGGGGCTGTGTTGGTGAAAACCGCTTTGACGTTTACATAGACCAGCGGCACCGTGTAGTTGCCCGCCATCAAAGTGCCGTGCAGAAAGGTTGGGGTCGCAGTCGAAAAGTTCGACAGATACGCGCCGACATTCGCCATTGTCTCTGTGCGGAAGGCGAGGAAATTACCCTCTGCGTCGAGTGCAAGTTCGATCTTGGTCACGTGATCGCGGCCATGCGCATCCGTCAAGAACGCCTCTGAGCGATCAGAGGTCCATTTGACGGTGCGCCCGAGCTTCTTCGCGGCGGCCAGTACCAGCGCTTCTTCACCGTAGTGATAGATCTTGGAGCCGAAGCCACCGCCCACATCAGGAGCAATCACGGTGAGCTTATTCTCTGGAATGCCCATCACAAAGGCACTAAGCAATAGCCGTGTGAGATGCGGGTTTTGTGACGTAGTGTGCAGGACGTAATCGCCCGTTCCTGTGTTGTAATGGCCAATGGAGCAGCGTGGCTCCATCGCGTTGGGCACAAGGCGGTTGTTGACGAGTTCCAGCGTCGTGACGTGATGGGCGTTCTTGATCGCCTCATCCGTCGCCGCCCGGTTGTCTTCGATCCAACCCCAGTCGAAACACTGGTTTGTTTCGATTTCGTCATGCACATAATTGGTGCCGGAAAGCGCGTCAGCCATGTTGATGATGGCATCATGCTCTTCAATATCGATTTCGATGGCTTCAACCGCGTCTTTGCCCTGCTGCACAGTTTCAGCGATGACGGCTGCATAAGCGTCGCCGACATGGCGCACTTTGCCGTGCGCAAGCACGGGGCGCTTTGGTTCTTTCATCGGCTCGCCATCACGGCTCACGATCGCCCAACCCGCCGGGTTGCCGCCGACTTCGACAAAATCTTCACCCGTGAAGATTGCCAACACACCCGGCATGGCTGCCGCAGCACTTGTGTCGATTGATTTGATTGTTCCGTTCGCAACATTCGAACGCGCAAAAACTGCGGCGCATTCGCCGGCTGTTTGGATGTCGTCGCTGTAGTTTCCTTTGCCGGTCAAGAACCGGATGTCTTCGCGCCGCTTTGTTGAAGCGCCTATTCCACCATCTTTTGGCATTGTATATTCCTTCCGTGAGGAGGCGATTTTTCTTAAAAAATCAAGCACTCCAAATTTTCTAGAAAATTTGCTTACTCAGCAGCTATCGCAGAGACGTCCTGACCGGATGCGGCCATGATTGCTTTAACGATGTTATGATAACCAGTGCAGCGACAGATATTACCCTCAAGGTACTCGCGCACTTCGGTCTCTGTCGGCTGTGGGTTGTCTTTCAACAAAGCGCTGGCAGACATTACCATTCCGGGTGTGCAAAAACCGCACTGCAAACCGTGGTGATCCTGAAACGCTTGCTGGATCACGTTGAGCGATCCGTCGCCGTTTGATTGACCTTCAATCGTGCCAACGTTTGCCCCATCCGCTTCTGCGGCGAACATTGTGCAGGATTTCACAGCCTCGCCGTTCACATGCACCACGCACGCGCCACACTGCGATGTATCACAGCCTATGTGTGTGCCTGTCAGTCGTAGGTCTTCGCGTAAAAATGCCGAAAGCAGGGTATTGCCTTCTACACTGCCGGTAACGGACTTTCCGTTCACCGTCATAGAAATCTCTGTCATGCTGTCCTCCCAGATCATGCTTGCTTACCTTGGCAAGAAAACAGCCGGCTGGCTAACAATTTTTTTCGCTTTTTTGGTCACAGAGATGGAATACCGAAAGAGGTTCTTCCAAAAAATGGCAAAAATATGATGAAACTGGGTGCTTTGTATGGAAACAGAGAGTTTCCAAGATGCGCCTGCCAAATACGTGGTAGCCTTTTCGGAACTCGTGAGTCGTTTCTGCGGGCGCGCGCGAAAATATGCGTCGACAGTCCAAAATCAGCGGCAGTGCAACAACGAGTACAGCGCCCGAACGCGTCGCTGTTACGGACTGGACTGGGGGGTCTTCAAACGTGCCAAATTTTATTCTTCAAGGTCCTGATGCCTTTATCTTTGAGATCGATCCACTTACAGGCGCGATCACGCCCAAAAGCTGGTTCCTCGCCGATTTCGACGACGCATGGGACGCCAATGAAGACAACATCTATGAGATGTCGGTCATTGACACGGACAACACGGACACCGTCGCGGGCAGCACTGATTTTGAATATCGCGTCACGCCCACCGATGCGATGCTTGTTGAGGCAAGCGCACCGGTGGCATTGACCACGTTTACCATTTCCGGCCCAGACACGGTGATATTTGAGATCAACAAATTCACTGGCGAGGTGACCTTACAAGATTGGTTCGCGCCAGAACCCGGCGACAATTGGGATGCAGATGAAGATGGTATTTATGACTTCAACATCGTCACTACCGCGCTGGATGGCACAGTGGTCACGACTGCTGCGACGCTCACGCAGGACACCGAAGGCACGTTCATGGTGAACGCGCCCACAATCGATATTCTGCCCGGAGACACCGGCCCCGTTGATCCGCCCGTCACCGGCACGGAGTTGCTCACAAACGGACTGCTTGAAGGCGGCGTTGCGTTTGAAAACAATGACAGCGACGGGGATGTGGACGGGTGGGCCACCTCCTCTGGGACTGTTGATGTCTGGGGCGATGGCTTTTTCGGGGTGAACACACCGGATGGCGGAAATTTCATACAAGTTGATACAGGGGCGGATGGCCCCATCGACACGGTCTATCAGGATGTGCGCACCCTTGAAGATGACCAGATGGAACTGGAATTCTCTGCGGCGCAACGCTTTGGCGAAAGCGAAAGCCTTGAGGTTTATTACCGCGACGAGCTCATCGACACAGTCACACCGACAAGCAGTGAAGAATGGGACACATACACCTACACTGTCACAGGCAGCGGCGGCCTGGATCGTTTGGAATTCAGGGAGTTGGCCAGCGAAAGCGATGGCTCTGGCCCGTTCGTGGATAATGTGAGCTTAATCAGTGCTTCACCTGATGCGCCTGCCCTCGCGCTGCGCCCTAATTTGACAGAAGATGTGCTGGATTCACCTGGCCTACCCACGCGACCCACGGCAGAGCCGGAGCCGGAAGGCGTGCCGGGCCTCGCGCTTGTCGCGACAGACGCGGGTGGCACGCTTACAGGCACTGCGGGTGACGACACACTCAGTGGCGGCGCTGGAACTGACGTTCTGAACGGTCTTGCTGGCAACGATGTCTTCGTCGCAAGCGCAGGCCCTGACACGGTCGATGGCGGTGCAGGTGCAGATGTCTATGATATCAACAGCTCTGTCCTTTCGGCCAACGATATCAACGTGGACCTTGCAGAGGGCAACGCGGGTGCCACAACGCTCTTGAATGTTGAAAGCGTCTTTGGCGGCAGCGGCGCTAACCTGCTCAGCGGTAATGCACAGGATAATCTTCTAAGTGGTGGCGACGGTGACGACACGCTCTTTGGTCTCGACGGTGATGATGTACTCATCGGTGGTCTAGGCAACGACACCCATGTCGGTGCACAGGGCGATGACATTTTGATTATGAACGAAGGTGCGAACTTCTTTGTTGGCGGCTTGGGTGAAGATGCGCTTGTCATCAACAGCTCGACCTTGGAAAGCTCCGCGTTCGCGATTGATTTGGCGGCCGGCACAGACCAGTACGGCAACACCTATAACACCATCGAAAATATCGACGGTGGCCTTGGCGACGACAACTTCGCAGGCACAGACGACGCCAACGTTCTGATAGGGCGCGCGGGCGATGATACACTGAGCGGTGGACTTGGCGGCGACGTTCTAAGTGGCGGCGCGGGTGATGATGTGCACAATGGTGGCGGCGGTGAAGATCTTTTGATCGCAAGCGCGGGGGCTGACACATTCAACGGCGGTGCGGGTATTGATACCTATGACATCGACATCTCAGATGATTATGAGGCGGATTACGGCGTTAACCTAGCGACGGGTGTCGATAATCTTGGCAACAGCTATTCCGGCATTGAAAATGTGAATGGCGGCTGGGGCGATGACAGCCTGACGGGTGATGCAGGGATCAACATCCTTGATGGCGGTGTCGGCGATGACGTTGTGATGGGCGGCGCGGGTGACGATTCTCTTGCGGGTGGACTGGGTAATGACGTGCTCGATGGTGGCGACGACAATGACGTGTTGTTCGGCAGCTTTGGCGTGGATACTTATGAGGGTGGCGCTGGTGTGGACACGTTCGACATTGGTGGCTCTACCGCTGGCGAGGCCGATTACAATATCGATCTGACCGTCGGTCAGGATCAATACGGCAACACCTATTCCAACATCGAGAACGTCACGACCGGATCTGGTGATGACAACCTCTTTGGCAATGCGGCGGACAACCAGTTGCAAGGTAACGACGGCGACGACACAATTGACGGTGCGGCTGGAAACGATTTCCACAATGGTGGCAACGGTGATGATGTGTTCCTCGCGAATGCGGGCTCCAACAGCTACTTTGGTGGCAATGGTGTAGATACGCTGCAGATTGTGGGCACCACAGAGGATGCGGTCAGCTATTCGATCAACCTTGCAGAGGGTATCGATGATCAGGGCAACACCAACTTTGGCGTTGAAAACGTTAATGCAGGGTCCGGCAACGATCGTCTTGTGGGCAACTTTGATGACAACGCGCTGAACGGCGGTGTTGGTGATGACACGCTTACAGGTGGCGGTGGCGATGATACCCTTACGGGTGGTCTCGGAGATGACGTCTTTACGATGGGCAATGATGCCGGCAGCATTGAGGTCACTGACTTCACCCAAGGGGCCGATCAAATTGATCTGAGCAATATCACGGGCGTCGAAGACTTCGATGATCTTGCAGCGTTCTTGCTCTCCGGTGGCGGCACGTCGACGCTTACGTTTGATATCACTGAGGTGGATCAGCTTCAGTTGATCATCCAAGCGGAAGAAGATCTGGAAGCTTCCGACTTCATCTTCTAAATCCTATTTCAAGTGCCCTTTGTTTCTCACACGGGGCCCTTTCACTATCGAAAATCACATCTAGCGCGCTAACTCCTTCCAAATCAGCACAATCATGGAAGAGCGCGCGATGACCACATCCGATTTGTTCGACGACCTGCCCCGCCTCAACAAAGACGTTGTATTCACCCCGACGCGAGCCGCGGGCCTGGCGCAGCTTGAAACATTCGTGTCGCGCATGGGCGATCACTACACGGCACAGCGCAACTATGACCTTGGCGCACAGGATCGCAGCACGGCCTCCGCACTGTCCCCGTGGATCCGGCACCGTTTGATCACTGAGGAAGAAGTGCTGACACGCGCTCTTGCAAGGCACAGCCCGTCTGCCGCCTCCAAGTTCGTGCAAGAGGTGTTTTGGCGCGGGTATTTCAAAGGTTGGCTGGAACAGCATCCGAGCGTTTGGAAGGCTTTTAGGCATGATTTGCGCTTGGCATATGCGCGCTTAGAAAACGATGAAGTGTTAAAGCATGACTACACTGACGCGACAGAAGGGCGATCCGGCATCGCCTGTTTTGATCATTGGGTAAATGAGTTGGTTCAAACAGGCTATCTGCACAATCACGCGCGCATGTGGTTCGCCTCGATCTGGATATTTTCTTTGCGGCTGCCGTGGCAATTGGGTGCTGATTTCTTTATGCAGCACCTGCTGGACGGCGATCCCGCGTCCAATACGCTGAGCTGGCGTTGGGTTGGCGGGTTGCACACGAAGGGCAAAACCTACCTCGCGCGCGCTTCCAACATCGCAAAATATACGGGCGGGCGCTTCAATCCTGAAGGGCAACTCGCGGGTCTTGCGATTGCTTTAGAAGAACTCGAAGAGCATCCATTTGTGCCACTGCCCTTGCCTTCGACTGCCCCCCAAAGCAAAACTCTGCGTCTGATTACGGAAGAGGATTGCTACCCCGAAATTGGTGCCATCCAATCAGATGCGCCTGTATTGCGAGTATTCACCCCTATGCCGGAGCAAAGTGAACAGGTGAGAGCCTTTAAACAGGCCGCTTTGCAGGATACCGAGGTCCTAAGCAGTGCCAATTGGGCAGCGTGTGTTATTGAAGCAGCACAGGCTGCAGGTACACGTGAAGTTATCACTGCACACGCCCCCGTCGGGCCAACTGCCACGCATTTAGCGCAAGCGAAACCTCTGCTTGAACGCGAAGGGATCACGTTGCATCAACAGATGAGAGCTTATGACTGCCTCACATGGCCGCACGCGAACAAGGGGTTCTTTAAACTCAAAAAGCAGATCCCCAAAATCCTCGCGCAGTTAGATTTGAAACCCTAGGCTTAGACGCGCCCCTCCTCAGGTCTTTTTCGCGTCATCCACGATATTCATGCTCGCCACGCCACTGTTGCCCAAGGCAACACTGGCGAAGGGCCCTCCGTGGCACACGTCGCCCACATCCTGTGGGTCGGCGGGGTCTGCTTTGGCGAGAACCTCTGCCGCAAACTGCTCTGCATTGTCTTTCGGGCGATAGCCGAGAAAGCTGGCCTGACTGTTATCCACCGGCGCGCGGTCGTTGTTGGACACGCCATAGACCACCGAAAACCCCGTCGTTGGCGCATCAATGCAGCGAGTGACCAGTTGGATCAGATCATCATAGGACAACCAAGACCCAAGCGCGCGTGGATTGTTGACCTGCGCGCAAGACAGAATGCGCATGTGCACGCTCTCCAACCCGTGTTTATCCCAATAGAGGGAACCGAGATCTTCGGCAAAACACTTGGCCAGTCCGTAGAACGTATCGGGGCGATGGGGCACATTGGTGTCAATGAAATCAGTCTTGGCGTGCATCCCAACCGCATGGATCGAGCTGGCATAAACAACCCGTTTCAACCCATGGCGATGCGCGGCTTCCCAAATATTATAAGCTCCGATGAAATTGGGGCCGAGCAGTTTTTCGAACGGGCCTTCATCCGCGTAAGCGCCCATATGCACCACCATATCCGCGCCCTCCAGAACGCGCATCATATCGTCCATGTTGGCAAGATCACCTTTAATATAAGTCTCACCTTCATAAAGCGTGCCGATGTCATCGACGATATCCGTGCTAACCAATGCATCGCAAAGCTGAGTCAGCGGTTCGCGCAGGTAAGAAGACAGTCGACCAGCCGCGCCAGTGAGAACAAGTTTTTTCATAAGGGTAAGTCCTTGGAGTAGAGTAGAAATTTCAAGTTAGCCTATACCGGCTCTAACGCTAGCAAGTGCAGCATCGCAGGCTTTGGCAAGCAGCATCGTATCAGTGGCGCAGGCAACGAAGGTAAAGCCGTCGTTCAAAAGCTGAGCCGCAAAAGCGGTGTCATTGACCAGAGTTCCAACGGGCACGCCTTTGTCGATCAGCGTTTGTGCGGCAGGTTTGATCAGCGCCCAAACATCCTCGTGCAGGGGTTGACCCAAAAGCCCGATATCAGCCGCAATATCCGCAGGCCCAAAAAATATACCGCTGACACCATCAGTTGTGCCAATTTCGATTGCTTGCGCGATAGCGGCGGCAGTTTCAAGTTGGAGGATCACCGTGGTTTCCTCTTCAACACGGGCCAAATAATCCGTGACGCGACCAAATTTTGTGGCCCGTGTGCCACCCGAAAACCCGCGCGTACCGTGCGGGGGGTAGCGCGTCGCGGCCACCGCTTTTTGCGCCTCTTCCACAGATTGAATCATTGGGAACAAAAGTCCTTCGACACCCATATCAAGCAGGCGTTTCACAATCACCGGATCGTTCCACTCAGGGCGCAAAATCGCGGTGGTGTCAGTGTTGGCAAAGGTTTGTAGCTGACCGAGAACGCTGAAGTAATCGTTCGGCGAATGCTCCATATCAATCAGTGCCCAATCATAACCAGAGGGGGCTGTAACCTCTGCGGCCACATTGCTAGCGAGCGAAATCCAAAGGCCAATTTGCTTGTCTTTATCCATCAGCGCTTGTGTGAAGCAGTTCTTTTTCAGTTTCATTCAAGCGTCTCCCTTCACGATGGCTGCGTCAGTCACGGCAATACCACGCGCGCTTTAGCCAAATTTCTCAACCACAGTTTGTGAAAAAATTTGGCCGCGTGCAAGGTTGCGTTTGGACTGTGCCACCTGCAGGGCCGCAAGAAATTGAACAAAAATGTTCCAACGGCAACGCGACACAAATTTTGATAGAAACGAATTTTCGTCAGAAAAGATGCAGTGTTGAAATGAACGATGCTGACGTTCGACATCTAAAGTCCGTTCCTATTTAATAACACCCTATTGAAATATAAAGAAAATAATTTCGTTGCGCCATTTCACTTTCCGTCCCTGCGACACCTAATTTCCGTCTTGCGACATCCA
>ERZ1046740.3143-NODE-3143-length-10123-cov-3.518077_pt1 | contig 10123 bp, 3 predicted proteins | sample MGYA00383093_ERZ1046740 | MGnify/ENA primary metagenome ERZ1046740 (study PRJEB29581, sample SAMEA5548363) | metagenome | biome: marine; feature: coastal; material: water | depth 25 m | study: Short-term variability in the microbial, nano- and picoplankton...
TCTGGTGTTGTTATTTCAAGTGGAGCAAGTTATAATGGACTATATCCTGGAAACTACTGGGTAGTTGCTCATTATTCTGATAGTGCTAGTTCGGGGCAAATTTATTCTGGTTGTGATGTTGCTGAACCTTTTGTAATTACAAGTCCATTAGAAATTCAAACTAATACAACTGTACCTGTTGATGTAACGTGTTATGGAGATATTGATGGGGAAGTTGATTTACAAGTTACTGGTGGGGTAGCTCCATACAGTGTGCTTTGGGATACTACAACATCATTACCGAATGGTTCTAATAATTATATAATTTCAAATCTTCAACCTGGAACATATACTGTAAATATTGTTGATTCTGTTGGATGTTCTATAACTCAAGACTTTGTTATTGGAGAGCCTGATGTCTTAACTAATAACTTTACAATTAATCAGCCTTTGTGTTCTGGAATTAATGGAACCTTATCTGCTAATACTCAAGGTGGTACTGGTGGATATTCATATCACCCACCCATTGCTGGAGGATTCCCTGCAGGATCTCTAATTTTTACTATCACTGATGGGAATGGATGTACTTTACAAGATATTGCAGTATTTGTAGACCCAGATCCAATTATTGCATCTGTTGAACCAGATAATTTATTTTTTGGTCCTTATGACGTTAGTTGTAATGGAGAGAGTGATGGTTCAGCAACAGTTGTTGGTGGTGGAGGAACAAATATAATTTCATACAGTTGGAGTCCAACTGGTGGTAGTGGTGCAACTGCAAATAATTTATCTGCAGGTACTTACACTGTTACTGTTTCTGACGATAATGGTTGTAATGAACAAGCTTCAATTACAATAACAGAACCTGACGTATTAGTTGCTGCAGTTTCTCAAAGTGGTGATTTATTACCTTATGATATAAGCTGTTTTGATTATAATGATGGATGGGCACAATCAGATCCAACTGGAGGTGTTCCAGCAACATCTGGATATAATTATGACTGGACTTCTTCAGGAAGTAGCGTTTCTAACAATTATTATATAGAAAATTTATCTGCTGGAAATAATTATACCGTAACTGTTACTGATGCAAATGGATGTGTGGTTAGTGAATCCACAGGTATTTTAACTCAACCAGTTGACTTTATTGCCGATGTAGTAACTTTAAATTATACTGGTACAACTGCCGCTCCTTTTAATGTTACTTTTTCTGACAATACTGTTTCATCAGATCCTTATAATTTTGTTTGGACAATGGATGATAATAGTACTATGTCATATCCAAATGGTACTTCTAATTTTAACATATCTTTTGATACATTAATGATTGGATTAAATAATATATATGTAACACTAGAGAACGAAATTACTGGTTGTATGGACTCAGTAGGTTTTAAAATTGATGTTCAAGGAATACCTACTATTCATAATGTGTTTACACCAAATGGAGATAACGTCAATGATTTCTTTGATTTTGAAGAAAATGCAATGCAAGATCTATCTGTTGAAATTTATAATAGATGGGGACAAATTGTATATTCTTGGGATATTCCAAATTACAAATGGGACGGAAGAGATTATGACGGAAGAAATCTTCCAGAGGGAGTGTACTACTATGTATTATATTCAACTGGTTCTGATGCTATAAATACTTCTTATGTAAGAAAAGGTTCAATTACTTTACTTAGATAATTATTAATTTAAAAGGATATTATGAAGAGATTACTTTTTAGTCTTATATTATTTTCAAATTTTGCTGTATCACAAGTAATAATTTCAAACGATACAACTGTTTGTGGTAATTTTAATGATACTTTATATGCCTTAAGTGCTACGCAATCATCCATGCAAGTAGATGATCAGCACGATATAGCGGTTCCAATTGGTTTTACTTTTAATTTTTATGGCTTACCTTACACACAATGTGTTGTCTCAGGAAATGGATATATAACTTTTGATACTTCATTAGCAAGTTCATACTCCCCTTATTCAATTAATGTACCTATTCCAAATCCAGGTACTGTTCCTGAAAATGCAATTTTAGCTCCTTGGCATGATATTAACACTGGAGTTAGTGGGAACATTTATTACGGTACAACTGGTATTGCTCCAAATAGAATGTTTACAGTAACATGGTGTCAAATAGCTATGTTTTCATGCACTGATTCTATTGCAACTTCTCAGGTAGTTATGTATGAAGGTAGTGATAAAATTGATATGTATATTGAGTCAAAGCCATTATGTGCTACTTGGAATGGTGGTAATGCTGTTCAAGGACTAGTAGATTTAGGAAGTACAACTGCAGACATTGTTATAGATCCTGTATTAGCAGCTGATAGAAACTTCCTTTGCAATGGTCAGCTTATGATGAAGGATGGGAGTTTATTCCAAATGGAGCTAACTATATCATTAATTCAATTCCATATATTCCAATTGTTGCTGGACAGAATATATGGTCAAATGCAAATGGTGATACTTTAGGTTATGGCCCTACACTTCCTGTAAATATATCTTCCACAACAACTTATTATGCTGATGTTGTTGGAAGTTGCTCCTCTGGAATATTATCTGATGATGTTACTATTAATGTAAGTGGGTGTTTTGATATTACTTTAACATCTTCAGATGCATCATGTCTTGGAAACGACGGTGAAATTTTGGTAAACCCTGGCGTTGGAACACCATCTCCATATGACATGTTACTTTTGGACATGAATGGCTCTGTTTTACAAACAAATTTTGGGGTAAATACTACTCAAACATTCTATAATTTATTTCCCGGTACATATGTTGCTAGAGTTATTGATGCTGGAGGGTCTTCCTCACAAGATACTGTTGTTGTAGCTCAAGCAACCAATCCTTTAAATGTAACATCATTTTCTTCTGATGTTAGTTGTTTTAATGGACATAATGGTCAGATATCAGTTTTAGCTGATAGCGGAGCCCTACCATATTCATTTTATTTAGATGGTGTTTTAAATCCAAATCCAATCCCATATGATAGTGTTTTTACAAATCTATCTTCTGGAATATATGTAGTTTCAGTTGTTGATGATAACAGTTGTTTATACAGAGATACTGTGCAAATTGGAGTTCCATTGTTTCCTCTTTTATCTCTTGCTCAATCAAAATTAGTTATCTGCGCAAATTCTTCAGATGGTTTGGCTGTAGGTTCTGGTGCTGGAGGAACACCACCATATAGCTATGAGTGGTTTGATAATAGTTTTACAAGTTTTAGTACTAATGACACTGCATTTAATTTAAGTGCTGGTAGTTACTATCTTGAAGTTACTGATGCTAACGGTTGTGATACATTCTCAACAGTTCAGGTCATAGCACCTCAAACCTCATTAAGTGGTTCTCCTCAGGTTTATGGAGTTGCTTGTAAGGGTGATAGTACAGGTATGATTGTTGGGGATGCAACAGGAAGTTGGGCTCCATATAAGTATTACTGGATTGATAATTTAGGAGATACTTTACGTTCTACATCTTACAAGACTGGTAGAGATACGCTATCTGGTCTAGCCTCTGGAGTATATAATTTACATGTTTATGATGCTCAAGATTGTTTTGTGTCTTATGGAATAAGTGTTGGAGAGCCGGCCACAAGTCTATCTATTGATAGTATATCGGTTGTTCAAACAATAGCGTGTTATGGTGATAGTGATGGTAGTGCAAGAATGTTTGTTAGTGGAGGTATGCCAAACTATACTTACATGTGGGATAGTGGAGAGACTGGCTTAATTGCCCAGAACTTACCGTCAGGATATCGTCACGTTTCTTTAACAGATGATTGGGGTTGTACGGTTATGGATAGTGTTTATATTTCTGAGAATCCAGAGATACAAGCTACAGTAAGCCTTGTACAAACAGTAAGTTGTTATGGCAATACAGATGGTATTGTTACTGTTAGTTCAGTTGGAGGTGTAGGATCACATATCTTTTTCTGGAGTACGGATCCAGTAGGTCATACTAATAATCCTGATACAGTATCTGGATTAGCCGAGGGTAGTTATTATGTTACAACTCAAGATGCTTTAGGTTGTGAGGTTTTAGATAGTATTTACGTTTCTGAGCCTGAGCCACTAACAATGCAAGCTACTGCTCTTTCTTGGATATCTTGTTTTGGTGCCGATGATGGTCTTGCTTATGCTACAGGACAAGGGGGTAATACGCCATATACATTTACTTGGTCTTCTAATAATCAAGTAGGAGACACGATAAATACAATCACTCCTGGTACTCATGTAGTAACAGTAGTTGATAATAGAGGTTGTACTGCAAATGATACGGTTTATATGTATGAGCCAGATCTTTTAGAGATAGATATTGATACTTCTTTAACAATATGGCCTTATTGTATTGGGGTCAACTCTGCAAGCTTAACATCAATAGCTTCGGGAGGAACAGTAGGCTATACTTACCTTTGGGATGATAATTTAGTAGCTCCTCAGCTTACCGCTACTGCGAGTCATTTATTAGCAGGTGTTTATACAGTAACAGTAACTGATGCTAGAGGATGTACTGCTAGTGATACTGAAGATATAGATAGTACTACTAATACAATGAGTTCAAGTATTAGTATATTATCCAATGTAAGTTGTTTTGGAGGTAATGACGCTGCAGTAGAAGCGATTACTTTAGGTGCTCATGCTCCATATAGCTACCAATGGTTTGGACCTAACGGTTTTTACAGTACTACAAGTAGTATTAGTTCTCTATATGCAGAGACTTACTCAGTGACTGTATCTGATACTAATAATTGTACAGTAAATACAAGTATTAATCTTACAGAACCAGCAGCGCTTATCTTTACAAGCCTTTCTTCAATAGATGCAACATGCTTAGGAGCTTGCGATGGAACTATCGAGATTAGTTTAACAGGAGGAACAGCTCCTTATACAGGTCATGCTCAAAATAATAATACAGGAAATAGCTTAATGAATTTACTCTCTGGCGATAGTCTTTTTGGCGGAGTTTGTGCCGGTGATTATACTATTAGCCTAAGCGATGCTCATGGATGTTCTTCAGAATTACTTGTTGGAGGTAATGATCAGCAAACTATAAATGCATTAGATACTATAAATGTTGCTGTTGATCCTTCTTCATGTTTCTTTATCTTCTGTCATGGAGACAGTACAGGGGGAGTTGCTTTAGACTTTTCAAGTTACGACACATCATATTCTTATAATTGGTATGAAGCAAATGATCCAAGTACTAGTCTTGGTAATATGACACAGATTATGAATTTAGGAGCTGGAGCTTATGTTATAGAGGCTAACTATTTAGGTTGTGTGGCTACTGATACTATGGTGCTTACTCAGCCAGATCCAATCCAAATCACAGGAACATTTACTCATCTCTTATGCTATGGAGATAACGATGGTGCTGTTGATATTAATGTTACTGGAGGAAGTCCAAGCAGTAATGGCTATACTTATCTTTGGAGTAATAATGTAACTTCTCAGGATTTAAGTAATGTAGGAGCTGGATTATATACTCTTACAGTTACCGACTCTCTGTCATGCGTTGCAACATATGATGCTAGATTAACAGAGCCTGATGAATTAGAAGTAACTATTGTAGAGACAAGCCCTTTTGTACTAGAACTTTCTACAGTAATAGGAGGTACTCCTTCATATACTTATGCTTGGTACGAATCAGGAAATAATGTTGGAACAGGAACTTCTTACGTTGTGTCAACTAATGGAACATACTCTTTAGAAGCTACAGATGCAAATAACTGTACTAATACATCAAACAGTATCACTTATAATGTAGCATCTGTAATAAATGGAGAGGAAGTTAGCTTTAGAGTTTATCCAAACCCATTTAGGGAAGAAGCTACTATTGATTTTGGATACACAGTAAATGAGGCAACAATAAGTATTGTTGATATTTATGGAAAACTTATAGAGCAACATGAGGTTGTAAATGCAAGTTCATTTATAATCACAAATAAGAACAAAGCTAGCGGTGTCTATTTTATGAAAATGGAAACTGAGAGTGAGAATATTTTTGTTAAATTAATTATTAAATAGATATAGTTTTTATAAAAAATTTAAATATTTATTAGAGCTATATTTGCAAAATTAGAATTTTAAGAATCTAATACATTTGAAAATGAATAAACTAAAAAGAGAAAATACGAGCATAGAATCAATACAAAACACTTCTTTTTTAAAAAGTCTGTTTTTGTTACTAATAGGATTATTAGTCACTACTAACCTTTCTGCTCAAATAACTTTTACTACTAGCCAGGCTAGTGCACCTAGAAATGCATTAGGTACAACTCCTGACGATGGCCAAGCAATTGCTGTAACAGATACTACTGGTATGGGTGGTAATTATGACTGGGTATGGACAGATCTTAATACAGGAAATATTGTTCAAACAACATTACAAACTCCAAATATTTCTGATACATTAAATGCTGCATCTGGATCATACTTATTAGAATGCACAAATGCTGATTTCTTCTATACTGCAAAAGATACAGTTACTATCACAGCTCCTGGAACTAATTTTTCAATAGGTTCTGATAATGGTTCATTAATTTTATGTCAAGGAGCTGACTCTGTGAATCTTACTGTTCTTGAATTGTGTCAATATCCTTTTACTGGAGGATCTTGTGGATATATTAATCAGGTTCTTGGTACAGAATTTAATTTCTATAATGCAAATACAAATATTTTAGTTTATTCAACAACAGTTTTAAATAATATTGTTCCAATACAGTTGCCTATTCAACCTCTAGGAAATTGGAGAATTACCTCTATTAATTACGATAATGGAGCTGTTGGGGATACAACTTTTACTGTTTCTACTGATACTCTAGATTTAAATGTAAGTTCAACAAATATCTTAAATTCATTTCCACTAGGAACTATTACAGTTAACGCAACAGGAGGAGATGGGAGTTATTCTTTGTGTCTTATTAGCCCAGGATTTCCTAATTGTTTAAATCAAGGGGGTTGGCCAGCTAATCCTACTTTATCAGGTTTAAATACTGGAATGTATTATTTCACTGTCACTTCTGGTGACGGGTGTTTTGCGGAAGATTCTGTTTTAATAGAAAATGTCTGTGATGGACAAATTACATCAAATGCATATGACCCTTGTGATTCTGTTGTGCCTATTTCTGCTGAAATTAATATGGTAGGATCTGGTCCTTTTAGCTATGAGTTTTCATTATATAATGGTTCAAGTTTAATTGAACAACAAAATACGACAAACGATAGTATTACATTTAATAATCAAGTGAGTTCCGGATCTTACAGTGTAACAATTTTAGAGACAAATACTGGTTGTTTAATTACTGATTTTGTAACCTATAATTTAAATCCTGTAATTGTTTCAGCAAATGTGAGTCAATTAACAGCTCCTGGAGCAAACGACGGATCTTTATTTCTTTCTGTTGATTCTGGTTTAGCTCCTTTCACATATATTTGGGAGGTAAATGGTGTAGCTGATACATCTAGTAATTCAAATGGAATTTTCACAAAATTTAATTTAGATGCTAACACTTATTGCTTAACAATTATTGATGCCAATGGATGTCAATATTATGACTGCTATGAAATTACGTATTATCCATGTGCAGTTACCCTTTCTATTAAAGATACAATCTTTTGTAATAATGGTGTTGGAACATTAGAGGCAATTATTGATACTAGTGGAAATGGAATGAGTGGAGGACCGTATACTTATTCTTTATATAATGCAGTAAATGGTAATCTTGTTACATCCTTTAATTCTCCTGCATTAACACAATCTTTTACAAATTTATTTAGTGGAGTATATTATTTAGAAGTTTTAGATCAGGCATATGGAGATGTTTGTGATCCAGATACTATTTTCTTATTTGAGCCTGAACAACTTGATATTGCTTACACAATTACTCCGCCTTCTTCTCCTTGCGAGAATGATGGAGTTATTACTGTAGACTCTATTATTGGTGGTATTGGTCCATTTACTACTTTATGGTTTGACTCTTTAGGTTTTGCACTACCTCTTACCTCATCTTTAAATTTTGCAAATGGAATTGTTATGGATTCACTTGGATTCAGTAATCCATTAGCTCAAGGAGGTGGAAACTTCAATATTTTTATTTCTGATCAAGCTGCAACTTCATGTACTAGAAGTTTTAATGTGTTTTTAGAGCCTGCAACTACTGGTCAAGATTTCTGGATTGACTCATTGTCTACAAATACAACTGTAACAACATCTTGTTATGGAGCTTGTGATGCATCAATTGAGGTGACAATGAACGGACATAATCAAGGATATAATACAGGATGTGAATCAATTGGTCCTTTTGTGTTTTATTGGTTAGAAGGTTTTAGTTCTGGAATTCTAGGTCAACCAGATACACTTAAGGTTGATTCTGTTGGTAGTATATTTTACAATCCTTCTGGTGTTGCAACATTTAAAAATTTAGGAGTTAGAGGAAACGCTACAGGAAATTGTAATTCTATGCCTGGAGATTTAGACGGTAACTTTGATGGTACCATAAGATTATATGCCTATGATTATTATGGAAATCCCGCATTAGCCCCTTTATCTGGTGGTGATGGTAGTTTGTTATTTACAATTATTGAGCCTGACTCAATAACGATTGAATTAACAACTCATGGAATTGATAATGGAATCTTTCCAGCTCCATCTCAACCAATTAGTGTTTCAGAAGAGTGGATTATTCCTTGTGGTACTTCAGATACTTTAATTGTTAATGCTAGTGGTGGCCCTCTCACAAACGACACTACTTTATGGTCTACAAACGTTCTTGATTTTGGAGTGCCATCGGGTTTTGTTGATACACTTCCATTTGGTTACACTTGGTATGTTGAAGTTTCTGGACAATATGAAGACGTTCTTGGAAGTCCTTACGATGCTGCATACAATTTCGATCCAGGATTTACATCTCCACAATTAATAACACACTGGGAATTAGATGGTAGTACTGCTCCAAGACCAACTCCAGATGTATATTCTCCTACTCATACATACATATATCCACTTACAAGTGGTGTTCATACTTTTTCGATGACTCTTCCTGGATACCAATGTGGTGGTTTAGGCTTACCATGTATGACGTTTAAAATATATAGGGTAGAAAATAATGCTCCACAGTATTCATACTCATGGACTGCATTTGTTCAGGGTCAAGCACCAAATGTAGTGAGTACATCAAAAAGAAATCCAACCTATCCAAATTATACTAATGGAGTTGATTATATATTAAGAACAATAGCAACAAACCCTACATGTTTTAAGTCAAACGTAATACATGTTGAATGGGATAGAAATATTTTAGAATATGATACTATTATCACTTCTGATGTATTTTGTTACGGAGACTCTTCGGCAAGTATAGTTTTTGGAATTGATTCAACATTTGGTTTTGGAACCTATAATCTTTTCTTAGACTCTGTATTGGTAAATGATACTGTTTTAAATGTTCCTGCAGGAACATATACGGCTTTTATTAGAGACTCATTATTATGCGAGTCAGATAATATTTCTGTAAGAGTAAATTCTAATGATTCCTTATGGGCTTGTGGTGTAGATACTCAAGATGTTTCAATATTAGTGGATGCCTTTACAATTAATGTAGATGCTCCATTTGCATACACTACTCCAATGGTAATGAATTCTGGGCTTTCATATAAACTTGTTGTAAATGGTACATATCAAGATACGTGGAACGGAGGCCCATTTAAGGACGCTTCATACAAATACAATCAACCAATCCCTGTACAAATTGTACCTTCTGATTGGTATTGGTCTGGTGTCTCATTAAACAACACAATATCCCCTGCTCCTGAACCAACTCCTTATTCATATAATAGCTCTCACGAGTATACTTATTTCTTTACTGGAGATGGAACACAACAAACATTTACATATGATGATCTTGATAGTTCTTATTTTGAGAATTCAGGTTCTTTGAATTTTGAAATTTACAAAATAATATGTCCAAGATCTGATACTGCTTATACTTGCTTTGGAGATAGTACTGCTTCAGCCTATGTTTTCCCAACTGGAGGAAAGGGTCCATATTCTGTAACATGGACAGATGCAGCAGGTACAATATGGGGAGTTACGGACTCTATAATTAACGGAGGAAGTTCTTTAGTAGACA
>ERZ1046740.3144-NODE-3144-length-10122-cov-4.845038_pt1 | contig 10122 bp, 9 predicted proteins | sample MGYA00383093_ERZ1046740 | MGnify/ENA primary metagenome ERZ1046740 (study PRJEB29581, sample SAMEA5548363) | metagenome | biome: marine; feature: coastal; material: water | depth 25 m | study: Short-term variability in the microbial, nano- and picoplankton...
GTGTTGCAAGCGTCGCGCTTCGAAGGTCTTTCGTTTGATCCTTTTTTAACATCCTCGACAATGGAAGAAGAGTTCAATCAGAATCGAAGGGTGCTCATTGCGAAGCTTAAAACTGCAAACGTAAAGCCGTTTGCACCGAATGGAGACGAATACGGTCCTCTTTTTCTCCGCGAAGAAGTGGAAGCGGCCCTTCGATAAAAAACACTGTGTTCTGGCGTGGCCCAAAAGGGAGTAGAAAACTCTCCACGGGGATCATAGCGCAACAACTCATTGATATTTAGAGAATTTTCCGACCACGAAATTTAATCTGCCGACAAAAAGTCAAAAAAAAACGAAAAAGCGTTGACAGAGATTTACATAAAGCAGACCAAACTTGCGCACTTATGCCCCATTGGCAAGCAGTCATTGATGTAATTGGCAGGGGTACACAGGCTCGAACTGTGGACCTACGGTTTTGGAGACCGTCGCTCTACCAGCTGAGCTATACCCCTAAGGCCAGCCGTTTTCTAAGCCAGCCTGCAAAAGGACTCAAGCAGAAAATGAACCTGTTTGCCGGTGATTTACTTTGGTTGCTCTACGCCAGCGAAAAGGCTACATAATCCGCCGCATAGGAGAGTGACCTTGAGCCTCAGAAAGAAACTCGCGGACAGCCCACGCGTACAGTCCTTTGTGGCGGGTCTCATCGAACGCTATGTGCGCCGGGCATTTCGTCGTTCGAAATGGGATCGCATTGGCTTTGAACCTCTCGAGGCTTCGCTGCGCGCGAATGAGCCCGTAATTGTGGTTCTGTGGCATCAACGGCTAATGATGTCGCCTTACTTGTTTCCGACCAACCTAGGAAAAATTTTCTCCCTCACCTCCGAGGCGCGCGCCGGACAACTGGCGGGTCTTTTCCAAACCAAATTTGGCTTTGAGACCGTGGCCATGTCCACCAACAGGCGGCACGTGGCGATGTCGCGCGAAATCTTAGGCAAAATGCGCGAGGGGTATTCCATTGGTATCGCCGCAGACGGGCCCAGCGGTCCTGCCCGGGTGTGTTCAACTGTGCCACTGGTCTGGGCGCGATCCTCCGGCAAGCGAGTGTTTGTTGTGACATTTTCGGCGAACAACGTCCGCAAGCTGTACACATGGGATAAGATGTGGGTGCCTCGCGCGGGATCAAACGGCGTCCTCATGTGCAAAGAGTGGACAACACCCGTGCCACACAAAATGACCGCAGATCAGGAAGAAGCGCTGCGGGTCGATCTGGAACGGGCTTTGAACGCACTGAGCGAAGAAGCGGACGGGCTGGTTGGGAACTTGGCTCAGGTTTGAACAAATAAAAGAGCAAGCTGAGAGTGAACGTGAGCTGAACCACTTTTGGCGCTACCCAGCGATGCCCTATCACGAGACGGCAAAGTCTGCTTTGAGGCGTTGATCTAACTAGATCAGATGACTCGAACGTGTTTGCAAGGGTCGCTTTAAAGAACGCCTTGCAGTAATGCAGCGCAAGAAAAAACCATTGTTAGATTCCAAATCGCGGACGGCCCAAAGGAGGTATTTAACGTTGCGTCGCTCGTTGCAGCTCCACCTGCTCCTTCCTGCCCTAGGTCGAAGGTGCAGAAGAATACCACTAAACGAATGAATTCGTTGACAATCGGCAGGAGTACATCGACACAAAACTCTAGTAGCGCGGTGGTGCCAGCCCGGCATGAAACCAATTGAGAAAGCTGACGACCGAATACACAGGCCGCCCTGTCATTTTTGCTATATCCGCCGCGAACGGCGCCATGTTTGTGCATTCGAGTACGATTGCGCCAACGGTTTCACGCCCTGAGACGAGCCGCTCAGCCGTTTCGCATATTTCGGTGCGGCAGGTGGCGAAATCCATTTCGAGCTGGTCTTCAAAAATCGCGGTTGCAAAAGCTCCTCTGCGTGGCAAACCTTCTATTGGCACGTTGTGTCGTGCGCCTGCCGCACGCAGATGGTCCACACTCAGGTTCTCTTTTGATATTGTCAGAATGCCCGCCTCTTTGTCGGTGGGTAACATCGCTTCAATCAACGGCAGTTGCATTAAGGGCGAACTGGCAAAAGGTACTCCCAATGCATCCTTCAGCTCATCTTGCATGAGCGATAGAAATCCACAGGAAGTTGTTAGCCCGGTGCATCCTTCGGCGATTAACTCACGCCCAACTTTCACGAACGCGTCCAAAAACGCGCGAGGGTCTTCGTGCACTACTTTTTGGGCACTTGCCCCGCCAACCTTGCGAAAAAGCACAGGAAAGTCCCATGTGTGTTCATGCCCAATATCGCCAAGGGGGCGCGGAAAATTTGTTTCTAACATCAGTACGCCAACGGTTGCTCTTTCCATGTCGGCTCCTATTTTGCCCGCGTGATTGGCTTACCGTCGACATTGTATGGTTGCAACTCGATCAAGAGAAGTTCCAAAAACTCTTTGCCAAGCTGAGAGAGTGGGCGCGTGGCAGAAGTGATCACGGCCATATCCATCACAATTGGCGGATCCAACCGACGGGCAACAAATCGGTCATCGTAGTCAAATTCCAATCCAAACCGATCAAGCAACGCAACACCCATACCTTCCTTTACAAAGGCCAGAAGGTTTTTAAACAAATGAGAATGAACCCGTGCCTTTAACGGGACATCCGAATTTTCAAAGACCTCGCGGAGACGACGCTGTGTGATGTGGTCAGGCCCCATTACCAAAAACGACTCGTCCTTTAACAGCGCTGGCGTGAGCACATCGTATCGCTGAAGTGGATTGTTTTTGTGCAGCGCAATGCGGGTTTCCACATGCAATGGGTAAGAGTGCAGCGTGTCATAGAGCAATGGCATCTCGCAAATGCCGATCTCGAAGAGGCCCGAAAGAATCCATTCTTGGATTTTTGAACTGTATTGCGACTGAAACGAAATGTTCATATCGGGTCTAGTTTTGGAAAATTCAGCAATAAGCTTCGGCACGAATCCGAATGACATAGAATGCTGCGAAGCTATTTGAAGTTGCCCAGCCTGCTTGTTTTGCAAATCAACAACAGTTTGTGTGACATGATCAAGTCCGCGCACCACGGTGTCAATCTCACGGTGCATTAACTCGGCCTCGGGCGTCGCGACAAGCCGGCCCTGCAAGCGCTCAAAAAGCATTAACCCCGTTTCGCGCTCAAGTTGGGCTAGCAGGTTTGATATCCCCGGTTGGGAAATTCCTAAGGATTCAGCTGCTCCGGTGACGGTGCCCGTCTCAATGATGGCGTGAAAGGCCTGAAGCTGTCGGAACCGAAGTCGCATAGTGTTTCATATCACTTATTGTTATATAATTGCCAGAAATTAGTATTGGAAATGATACCTTTCTCCTGCCAGACTGAATTTCTGCCTTGGGAGAATGTCGCTCAATGACTACAGAGCATATTGTGATCATCGGCGCCGGGATTGTCGGCGCTTCTTCAGCCATCTGGCTGCGCCGTTCCGGGTATGAAGTCACGCTTCTTGATAAAGGTGCGCCGGGTATGGGCGCCTCCTATGGTAACGGCGGTATCCTCGCGAGTTGCTCTGTGGTGCCAGTCACTGGGCCCGGCCTTCTCAAGAAAGGCCCGTTGTATCTTGCCAATCCAAACTTCCCGCTTTTCCTACGTTTGGGATATGTGCCCAAACTTGTTCCGTGGCTTTTCAAATACATGTCCCACGCCAATGAAACAGACACCCGTCGCATTAGCCAAGGCCTGACAACAATCGTCTCTGACAGTCTCGAACAGCATCTGGCTTTGACGACTGGCACCAAGGCGGCGAAATGGGTGCAGGAGAGCGATTACAGCTTCGCCTACCCTGATCGGGAGGCTTTTGACGCGGATGCTTTCGCTTGGCAATTGCGCCGCGAGGCGGGCTTTGAACCCACATTCATTGAAGGCAACGCGGTTCAAGAAGCCGAACCGATTTTGGGGCCCGGAACTCAGTTATTGGCCGTGCTCAAGAACCACGGTTTTATACTCAACCCGGGATCTTACGTAGGAGATCTTGTCAAACTGTTTGAAGAATTGGGCGGCAAATTCGTTCAAGCTGAAGTAAAAGACTTTGAACTTGGCGGCGGTCGAATAAGCGCCGTGGACACAAATGTTGGACGTATCCATTGCGACAAAGCAGTTGTTTCATCTGGGGTCTGGTCGAAACCATTGATGCAAAAGTTAGGCCTTAACGTACCGCTCGAGGCCGAGCGCGGCTATCACATCAATTTTAAAGAACCAAACTTGAAGCCCAACAATCCAATGATGCTGACAGATGGTAAGTTTGTTGCCACAGCGATGGAACAGGGTTTGCGCTGTGCGGGCGTGGTTGAGTTTGGGGGTCTAAGTGACAAACCGTCGAAAGCGCCGCTAAAGCTTCTGCGGCGAAAGGCGCAAGAGATGTTTCCCGGCCTCACATATGCAGAGGACGAAGAATGGCTTGGCTTTCGCCCTGCTCCGTCCGACAGCCTGCCTCTTATCGGCGAACTTCGCGACACGGGCGTATTCACGGCCTTTGGCCATCACCACATCGGCCTGACAGGGGGGCCAAAAACAGGCCGTCTCGTCGCGGACATAGTTTCAGGAAACCACTCAAACAACGACATTCGCCCCTTTGAGCCGATGCGCTTTGCAGCGGGCAAATAACCGAGACCAAACAATAAATCAGGGAGAGAGAAAATTATGAATCAACTAAACAAAACAGTGAGCACCACCGCCATGACCGTGGCGTTGGCGATCGCAGGAACGGTCGCTTCGGCCGAACAATGGGACATGCCGATGGCTTATGCGGCGACGAATTTCCATTCGGAGATGGGTGTCGTATTTGCGGACAAGGTCCGCGAGTACACTGGCGGCGAGATTGATATCACCGTTCATCCCGGTGGCTCGCTCTTCAAAGGCGGTGAAATCAAACGCGCTGTCCAAACTGGCCAAGCGCCAATTGGCGAACGTTTCATGTCGGCCCACGCCAACGAAGCCCCGTTGTTGGGTTGGGACAACCTGCCATTTATTGCAACAACCTATGAGCAGAATGACAAGCTCTGGGCTGCAGCCAAAGACAGTGTGAACGCGCAGCTATCTGATCTCAATCTTGTCGCTCTCTACACGTGCCCATGGCCGGGACAAGGTTTCTACTTCAAAAAAGAAGTCATCTCGTCAAAGGACACTCAGGGTGTAAAGTTCCGCTCTTACAACACAGCAACCGCAACATTTGCTGAAGAGCTCGGAATGATCCCTGTTCAGGTGGAAGCCGCCGAACTGAGCCAAGCGCTGGCTACAGGCGTTGCCGAAGCGTTCATCTCATCAGGCTCAACGGGTTATGACCGCAAAGTGTGGGAAACCCTGACGCACTATTACAAAGTGAACGCATGGCTGCCGCGCAACTACGTCATGGTCAACAAAGGCATTTGGGAAGGCTTGAGCGCAGACATACAAGCCAATGTCCAGAAGGCGGCTGATGAGACGGGTACGGCATGTGCGGCCAAGTCGTCAGAACTTGCCAGCTGGTATTTCGAGCAACTTGAAACCAACGGCATGAAAGTCGAAGACGCAGGCGCAGAGTTCCTTGCCGAGCTTGAAGCCATTGGCGCAAAGATGACGGCAGATTGGCTGGCAGAAGTTGGCGAGGATGGCCAAGCAATCCTTGACGCGTACAACGCCAACTAAGCTTAAGGGTAGCGACCCCTATTCTAGGCGTGGTCGCTACCACATTATTTCAGGGGGTGTTCGATGCGAGATTGGCAACCATTTTTGGGGCTCCCCTTATGGGTTTGGCTCTTTGTATTTCCGGCGCTGCTGGCTTTCTATTGCCTTTGGCAAGGCCCAAAGGCCGCGGCGTTTCTATCGCCTGTGTGGAGAGTTCTCGATAAAATCTATAAGCTCGCGGGTACATTGGCCGCGTGCTTTATGGTCCTTATTTTGCTGCTGATCATCGGCCAGATGATCGCCCGTTGGTCCAGCCTGACATTCCCCGGATCAACAGAGTACGCAGGCTACGCTATGGCCGCAACTTCGTTTTTCGCGCTGGCTTATACGCTGACTCAGGGAGGGCATATCCGCGTGTCTGTTCTGCTTAACCTTAACAAGCATACCAAGTTTTGGCTTGATGCCGTAGCGATGTTCATTGCCGCCATCACCGCCACATATTTTGCGCGATACGCAATCAAAACCAATATTATGTCCGAGTTGCTCAACGATCGCACTCAAGGCCAGGATTTCGTCCCGGAATGGATGCTGACGTTCTTCGCCATGTTTGCCAATTCTCCCACCAAATGGGGGGAAATGTGGGCAAAAACCGGCTCTGAGTGGGTTTACACACCCGTCTGGTTACCACAACTTCCAATGTCGATCGGGACGGTGCTTTTGGCCATCGCAATTTGGGATTATCTCACACGGCTCCTTGCGCTCCGCGAAAGCCAGATTCATGGGGAGGTTCTGGAATGAGCGAACTTTATGCCACAGCAATTTTCTTACTGGTTCTGTTTGCTCTTCTAGGAGGCTCTGTCTGGATCGGGCTTGCGCTCATGGGCGTGGCCTGGGTCGGAATGGAGTTGTTTACGGTTCGCCCCGCTGGCGATGCGATGATCACAACAATTTGGACAGGGGCTTCTAGCTGGACCCTTACGGCTCTGCCGCTCTTTATCTGGATGGGCGAGATCTTATATCGAACGCGATTATCCCAAGACATGTTCCGTGGCCTCGCGCCGTGGATGCGTTTCCTGCCAGGTGGCCTTTTGCACACCAACATCGCGGGTTGCACGATCTTCGCGGCCGTGTCTGGCTCGTCCGCAGCGACGCTCAACATGGTTGGCAAAATGTCGATCCCCGAACTACGCAAACGCGGGTATCCTGAGTATATGATCATCGGAACCCTGGCAGGTGCGGCGACGCTGGGCTTGATGATCCCACCGTCACTCACACTGATTGTTTATGGCGTGACGATCAACGAAAGCATTACCAAGCTGTTTATGGCCGGTGTCTTTCCGGGCCTCGTCTTGGCTGGTCTTTTCATGCTCTATATTATGGCCTGGCACTTTGTTTACAAAGACCAGCGGCCAGAGCCAGAACCGCCAATGCCATTCAAAAAACGCCTTTCCGAGAGCCGCTTTCTGCTGCCGCTCTTCGGGCTGGTCTTCGTGGTCATTGGGTCAATGTACCTTGGTTATGCCACTGCCACCGAAGCCGCCGCTGTTGGCGTTTTTGGAGCGCTGGCGCTCTCGGCCATGCAAGGCTCGCTTGACTGGCAGACTTTCAAAGACAGTCTGATGGGGGCCACAAAGACTTCGGCCATGATTGCCTTCATTCTCATGGGAGCAGCGTTCTTGTCGCTTTCGATGGGGTTTACTGGCCTGCCGCGCGCGCTCGCTGAATTAATCGAAACCTACAATCTGTCACCCATCGCACTCATCGCCGTGCTGACCGTTTTTTACCTAATACTCGGCATGTTTATGGATGGCCTTTCTTCGGTCGTTTTGACAATGGCGATTGTCGAACCGATGATCCGCGCCGCCGGAATTGATGTGATCTGGTTCGGCATCTTCCTTGTTGTCGTGATCGAGACAGCACAAGTCACTCCGCCCATCGGGTTCAACCTCTTTGTTTTACAGGGCATGACCCGCCACGAAATCGGATACATCGCGAAGACAGCGATCCCGATGGTTGGCCTCATGCTACTGATGGTGGTTATCCTCGTGATCTGGCCCGAGTTGGCCACATGGTTGCCTGACAACATCCGACAAGGGCCCGGCGGTTAAGTTTAGATGCTAAAGGGGCTTGGTGTTTTTGCGCACTACGGGCGATTTGTGTTGGTGGGAGGGCTGGTAGCGGGGCTTGTTTTGCCTGGGGCGGCCCTCGCACTGCGCCCTTGGTTGAGCGAATTGGTGCTACTTTTGCTCTTTCTCACTGCGTTTCGCGTCGGGCTGCCTGCTGCACTGGAGGGGCTCAACCAGACTCGCAACACGCTTGGGATTGTGATCGTTTACCAACTCGCTTTGCCATTGTTGTGCATCACTTTGTTCGCAGTTTTTGGTCAGGCTCAAAGCCCAATTGCCATTGCCCTGACACTCATGCTCTCAGCTCCGTCGTTAACAGCAAGCCCGAACATGGCGGTGCTTCTCGGGCACTCGCCTGAACCGGCCTTTCGGTTGCTCATTCTTGGCACATTGATCCTACCACTTACGATCATTCCGATCTTTTGGTTTTCACCAGCACTTGGGAATCTACAAGAAGCCATCCTAGCTGCCTTGCACCTTGGTGTATCGATCTGCGCAACGATTGCATTGGCTTTCATGCTTCGTGCATTCCTCCGGCCTCAAATGCCCGAGCCCGAAATTCATGCGCTTGACGGGCTAACTTCACTAGCTCTTGCCGTGATCGTTGTTGGCCTCATGAGCGCTGTTGCACCTGCATTGTGGGCTGCTCCTTGGTCGATTGTTAAATGGCTTGCCATAGCTCTGGTAGCCAGCCTTAGCTTGCAGACGCTCGCCTATCTTGGATTACGTCGCATTTCAGATGCACACATCGCAGCTCCAATGGCCCTGGTGGCCGGAAATCGCAATGTTGCGCTTTTCCTTGTCGCCTCGAGTGCAACCCAATCTGATGAGTTTCTCTTGTTTTTAGGATGTTACCAGTTCCCAATGTATCTCACTCCTATCCTTATGCGCCCGCTTTTGGGACAGCCTAGAGAAGTTGAGAATACGCTTTAAGAAAAATTCCGCACAATCCGGCCGTGGGCCACCGTTGCAATTTCACGAGGTGTATTGGCGGCCTCGATGGGCCAATTTCTGTCTAGCAGAGTTCAACATTCACAACGTAAAAGTTTCCCACATGGTTTATGTTTTATATTGTGAGAAGCTCTTCTTGTTCCGGCCTGAGATATGTTGGCCGGCAATCACCGGTTCGTATGCGCAGTCCTGTTTTGAAACGCCAAGGTCTGCAGGATCGACAACCGTATCAGTATGTGGGTCGAAAAAGACAGGAATAGAATAACGCGCATTCGCGGTTCGGTTAATCACTCGGTGCAACGTCGACGCAAAGCGATCATTGCTCCATCTCGCAAGAAGATCACCAATATTGCAAACCAGTGTGCCGGCGATTGGGGGGGCCTCGATCCATTCACCCGACTTACTTCGAACCTGCAAACCGCCACTGCTGTCCTGTAGCAACAGCGTTAGGACACCAAAGTCTGTGTGCGGGGCAACGCCAAATCTTTGCTCAGCTTCGTCCGTTTCGGTCGACAATGGGTAGTAAACCAGCTGCCCGCGCGCCAGTGGCTTTTGATAACAGGCCTCGAAGAAGTCCGCGTTCTGGTCAAGACTGACGGCAACCGCTGCCATGACATGACGCGCCACATCGCAAACTGCATCATAGTAGGGGAGCAGTTCTTTTTGAAGCCGCGGGAATATATCAGAAGGCCACTGGTTCACGGCCACCAACGGCTTTTTTGCCAGTATATCCGGGTCATTTTTGTCAGTTTCCGCACCCCAAAAAAACACTTCTTTTAGATCATGGGTCGCGGCCCCTGAAAGATGTGACATACCTTGTGCCATCCAGCCTCTTTGATGGGCATCAACTGGAATTGTTTGTTTGTAGTCTTCGGAAAGCGCAAAGAAATCCTTCGATACAGCAAAGGCTTGATCCAAGAGATTTTGCGGTATCCCATGACCGGAAATATAAAAGAATCCATGATCAGTGGAAGCCTTGTAGATCGCATTCGCAACACTTTGGATATCAGTGCCGCTTACTGCGCCAGAAACATCAATCACAGGGATCATAGATGTATCAGTAGGTTCAGCTCTCGCAAAATCTGAATGAGTCATTTCGCCAACCTTCATCTTATGTCTTTTGAGTGAAGTGAAGCGCGGAAGTATTGCTGACGCAAGAAAAATGACAGTTTTAAAAATCTCTTGATCGTATGACAACGGTTATTCGTCACAATGATCACTAAGGTCTGCAATGGGCCGATAGCAACCAATTGCGATTTCTGTCGGACGGCAGTTTTGTCCTGCCTAACAGCTCTTCATACCAAACAAAAAAGGGCACCCAATTGGCGCCCTTTCCGTTCGAACATTAGCGAGAGCTAATTATTCAACAATTTTCGACACAACGCCGGAACCGACTGTGCGGCCGCCTTCGC
>ERZ1046740.3145-NODE-3145-length-10120-cov-9.517635_pt1 | contig 10120 bp, 5 predicted proteins | sample MGYA00383093_ERZ1046740 | MGnify/ENA primary metagenome ERZ1046740 (study PRJEB29581, sample SAMEA5548363) | metagenome | biome: marine; feature: coastal; material: water | depth 25 m | study: Short-term variability in the microbial, nano- and picoplankton...
AAGTAAAAGACCAAAGATAAGGGAAAATACTTAACAGTATTACTAACTTACTTCTAACTTACTATCACATTTACTTGGACAACTCTTGTACTAACTCTACTACTTAACATTACTAATAACTCTACTACTAACATTACTAATAACTCTACTACTAATATCTCTAACATATACTACTAAATGTCGACAGGCACGTACTAACATGCGTACTAATACACGTACTAATACCTCTGAGAGGATCCTGTAAGACATCGTGACAATGTGATCAAGGAATGCTGAAGGAATGATGAAGACGTGTCTATTACCACTAGCCTCCAGCGATACCTCCTTACCAATTAGCATACTTACACGCACATGTCCTAGTACACTCCAAGTAACCTTCCAGTACATGTCCACATACACGTCCACATACACGTCCTCCCTAACACCAACACTCTTACGTATACTCCAGAGGATACCTCCACGTACATGTGGGAGAATATGTCCACGTATATGTCAGAGGATATGTAACAGTACACGTCGGAGTATATGTAACAGTACATGTGCTGGCAGGAGAGAGTGGACATGTTCGGAACGTAGTGTGAGAGGAGACGGAGGAGTGGAGGTATGAATGCAGGAAGGGAAGCGTGTGGGGTGGAGAGTACGTACAGTAGAGTGGAGGAGAGGGTATCGCTAATGACCCCCCCCATTTTCTAAAACACGCTTTACTACCGCGCTAGTAATTTTACAGAATTTGAAAAATCCCAAGGATACACACATGCCTCCCTAACTTAACTAACACATACACTTCCACACGTACTTCCACATACATGTCCACATAAGCTATCAGCTAATGTGCTGTACGATAATGCGCTCCAGAGAGTTCCAAGTAACACTCCAGAGGACTGATCAGATATGTCTGACACACTGCCTTAGCTATAATTTAGACACATGTAGGAGTGAGCCTTTTAGAGGCTAGTAGAATGCGTGTACGAAGCACGAATGGATGCCCTGTAGCTGCGCTTTAGGGATCCTTTTAAAACACGAGAACAGATAGCGTATAGCACGTTCCGAAGAGATAAAGATTATGGATATTAAACTCACTGGCCCACAGACTAGTGTTTTCTCTGACACAACACGTTTCCGTGTTTGCTGTGCAGGAAGACGTTTCGGCAAGTCGTTCCTATCTGGAGCTGAACTACTGAATGCTGCTATTGGTGTCGACAAAAGAACAGGTAAGCAACTGTCCAAGCAGACGGTTGTATACATAGCCCCTACGTTTGCAATGGCCAAACAGATCATGTGGGTATGGCTAAAAGAATTCGCTCCAAAGAGTTATATCAAGAAGACCAACGAGTCTGATATGCTGATGGAGTTCAAGAATGGATCTACGATCTATTTAAAATCCGCAGAGAACTACGATTCTCTACGTGGACTTTCTCTGTCATTCGTCGTTTTAGACGAGGTGGCGGATATTGCCCCAGAGTGTTGGTCACTAGTAGTACGACCTGCTCTCTCTGACCAAGAAGGTGACGCTCTATTTATCGGAACACCTAAAGGTACCAATCATTTCTATGACTGGTGGCTTCAAGGCCACGGCAGTAGAGCTACTTGGAAGTCTTGGGCCTACACTACCCTCCAAGGAGGTAACGTAAGTGAAGAAGAGATCGAACAAGCTAAGCAAGATTTATCTCCAAGAGACTTTCAACAAGAGTACATGGGTAGCTTCGAAGCATTGAGCAACAGAGTTGTCGATATGTTTAACAGAGACCTCAACGTTATGCCTGTAGGAGATATGGGTGGAGAGATACTAATTGGGATGGACTTTAACGTTTCCCCAATGACAGCTGTAGTAGGGAGCAGAGTAGGAGACCAGTTACATATCTGGAAAGAATACTACCAACAGAACTCCAACACTCGTTACCTTATGGATACGATTGTGAAGGATTTCCCTGATAGAGAGATAACAGTGTTTCCTGACCCAGCTGGTAAAGCGAGGAAGACTTCCGCGATTGGCGGCGAGACCGATCATACGATCATTAGATCTTATGGCGCTAAAGTTGTTTCCCCTAGTAAGTCTCCACACGTGGCAGACGGACTGAACAATTTGAACACGATGATGTGTAACGGTAAGATGGAGAGGAGAATCCTCATAGACCCTAGCTGTACAAAACTAATCAAGTCACTAGATACTTGGACGTACAACGAAGACGAGAAAGATTCGCGACCTGACAAGAAGTCAGGGAATGATCACTTGCCAGATGCATTGAAATATTTGGTTTGGATGGAGTTCAGGATGAACGGTGGCCAAGCACGGAACATACAGATAACAGGATTTTAAGATGATATACGAATACGAATGTAAAACCTGCGAGATAACTCGCGAAGCTATGCGCAAGATGGCAGAGAGGGAGGATCCTCTTGAGTGTCTTGAGTGTGGAGGGAACATGCTTCCTATGATCACTGGTGGTGCAGGTTTCAAGATTAATGGTACTGGAGCATACAGCTCTGGTTACAAACATCATGGCCCTAAGACCAAGTACGGTCGGGGAAGACCTGTTGGCCCATTGGATAAAAGATCCAAAGCTTACGAGAAGAACAAAGATGAAAAGGCGTCTTCGTACTACGCTCCAGGACAAGGTTCTTGGTTGGCACAGGACACAGACAGACGAAATGAGCATAACGTGAAGAAAGATCAACACGGATTATAATCTAACTAATTAGGAGAGATTCTATGCCATCAATGATAAGTACAAAACACCCCTTGCTGGTAGATAAGATCGATCAGATTAGGAGAGCAAGAGATGCTCACAAAGGCACTGATGCAATCAAGTGCTCGAACCATCCAAGTGGATTACCTCTAGATGAAGAGTACCTCCCAAGATTAGGCGGACAAACTTTAGAAGACTATGAAGCTTACAAGCGTAGGGCTGTATTCTACGCAGCGATGAACAGAACTGTTGTTGCATTAGTAGGTGCGCTATGTCGTAAGCCTGCAGAAGTCGACAATGGAGATGCGTTGAAAGCTTTTATGGAAGACGTCACAGGAACAGGTGTCTGTTTCGATGAATTCCTGAAGAGAATTGAAACTGAGATTCTTACTTCTGGCAGAGTAATCGTTTGTGTTGACAGAATGGATACAGAAGACAGCAACAGACCTTACCTTATTTGGTACAAGTCTGAGGAGTGCACTAACTGGTTCACTACTAAAGCTGCTAACTTCGCACACACTTTAAATAATGTAGTTTTCAAAGAGTCGTATTACGAGCCTTGTGAAGACAACCCGTACAAGCAAGAAGTTCGAGACCAGTATCGTGAATACATACTCGAAGATAGCGGAAAGGTTACGGTTAACGTGCACCGTCCAGCTAACAAGAGCAATGGCTCTGCACCTTCAGAGATGGAAGAGTACATCATACACGAATCTCGTGTTCTGACTAACCGAGGTAAAGACTTAGGTTTCTTACCAGTTAGCATGATTGTATCTTCTGGCGAAGACTACGAAGTGCCAACCCCACCTCTACTAGATTTGGTAGATGTTAACTTGGCCCACTACCGTAACAGCGCTGATTTCGAACACGGTCTACACTGGACTGCGTTACCGACTCCTTGGTTCTCTGGACTAACTGACACCACTTCTAATATAGCTATTGGATCCGGTGCTGCTATTATCCTACCTGACCCAAGTGCATCTGCTGGATTCTTAGAATTCACAGGTTCTGGTTTGACACAAATCTCTGGTGCTATGAAGCACAAAGAGAAACTGATGTCTACACTAGGAGCGAGAATGTTAGGTTCTGGCATGGATCAATCTACTAGTGCTGAAGTTGTGAGGATTAACGTTTCAGGAGAGATCTCTGCGTTGATTAATATAGCTAAGTCTATAGGAAGATGCGTTAGCCGTACAATGAGAATGGTTGCGGAGTGGGAGAACGTTAAAGGTTCTGACACCATCAATGTCCACATAAACGAAGATTACGTAGACACTAAGTTGGCAGCAGCCGACATCAACGCATTGCTTGGAGCATTCCAAGGAGGAGCATTGTCTCTCGACACTCTTCTGTGGAACTTAGAGCAAGGTGAACGCATACCTGTCGGACGCTCTGTTGAAGAAGAGCTGGCCCTAATCGAAGTAGGAGCAGAGAAGGATGCGGAAGCAGCCATGGACTTTGGTAGCAACTTGGAAGGTTTATTCCAAGACGATAACTACAATAAATAGATAGGAGGCCACAATGGCATTAGGATTAGATGGTATCAAGGAAGGACTCAAGTCTCTTGAATCAGGAATGAAAGAGAAGGTGCGCACATCTACTAACCAAGGTGGCCTAAAGGGAAGCGCGATACAGAAAGAGAGGGCTAAGGAATGGTCTCGTTCTAAAGAAGGAAAAGCTGTTCTAGACGTAGCCCTTTCTGTAGGCATGGTTGGTATTGACGCAGCTTATAAAACTGCAGATGCTGCAGAAGGTTTCGTTTACGAAGCCATGGACAAGAAACAAGAGCTGATTGAAATCGGCCGAAAGATGGTAGATAAGAAGTCTTACGAGACTGGCGAGAAGGCTTTAGACCTAGTTGCCGAGATGTCTGATTTCTCTAGTGCTTTCTCTGACAAGTTCTCCAAGGCTATGGAGAATACTGTAAAGAGTGCTAAGAAGACTGGGGAAGAAGCCTCATCATCTCTCTTAGAGGTTGTCAAAGGTGCTAAGGAAAGCTCCGAGAAGTACACTTCTAAGTTAGTAAAAGAAGCTACAGCTAGTGCTGAGAGTTTCAAGAAAGAGTTGAGCAAAGAGCATGACGTCAAGATGTCAGCTATTGAGATGATGCTGGAAGAATCTGGCAACAGCGTATCAGAAGTCGTTGCCGACATCTCAGACTTGGCTAACAAGACCACTGAAGAGCTTAAGGCTCTAGGGTTAACAAAGATAGAGGCTTACACGCGGAAAGATGGATCAAAGATCCCAACACACTTCCGCAAACGGGCTAGATAAAGTTAAAGTGCTCCCCCTACTTCCACAGAGGTGGGGGACTGCTTGCTTACTTTGCCAGACTCAGCTTGTAACAGGTTGGGGGATCTAAGTGGTGAGTAAAGATAAACAAGCTTAAGCGTTCTACCAGAAGGAGTTCGACTGTATGGCTAAGAAAGATTTAACCAAAGTAATATCTGCACAACGCAAGCATTTAGACAATGTTCGACCTAAGCAGAAGAAAGTTGTAGACGAATTATTGGACGAGCTAACTCTCCACGCGTTACAACTGCAACAAATAGCAAATAACCAAGAAGTGGTGCTGGCTAAGTTCTACAAAAACCTATCTGATGAACTATTAGACAAGGTCAATAAGTATGACTTCCATTCGGCCAGAGGTAACAAGCTCAAAGCAAAGCAGATACGAGCTTTGATGAAAGAAGGTACCGCATCTATAGAAGCATCCCACAAATTAATCCAACAGGCTGTCCGTGATGGACTGATATCTGTAGGAGAGTTAGAAACCCAGTTTGCGGTAGGCTCTTTGAATAAAGCCGTAACCGGAACTGGTAGAATAAAGATAGCGAGTGAGACTGTATCTCCTAAGAAGATAAGCTCTATCGCAGACAACTTAATAGTAGAAGGTGTTCCCCAATCTGAGGTTTGGAAGCGCCAGAGCAAGCGTGTACAGGAAAAGTTCAAAGATGCTGTACGGATGTCTTGGCAAAACAATGAGGACATAGAAACCCTCTCTGGACGCATAAGAGGAACTGCTGCTAATAAGTATAAAGATGGTATAATGAATATCTCGAGGAATCACGCTAACACTTTAGCTCGTACCTCAATTTCATCTGTCGCTAACAGGACTCGGGAAGAGACCTACTTAGCAAACTCAGATGTCATCAAAGGTGTTCAGTTCTTGGCACACTTAGACTCAAACACTACTGACATATGCAGAGCTTACTCTGGAGACCAGTGGGTATTTGAGGAAGGTGGCTATAGAAACATTGAAGGTGGTCACGAATTCAGACAGCCTCCTCTTCACTTCAACTGTAGATCGACTATGCTACCGTTGATGAAGACTAGCGCTGAACTGAAGGTAGCTGCACCTAAGAAATGGGAGAAGATACCAAAGGATAAACGAAAGACTGTCGGTAAAGTCCTCGGCCCTAAAGTTTGTCACAGCCCCTGTACGTATAGGGATGCTGACGAGTGGCTGAAGTCTCAAGGTAAAGAAGTACGCAAACAAGTGCTAGGTTCAGATAAAGCCGTGGCGCTTTGGGAGTCAGGTAAGGTAGCAATGGGGAGATTCGTCACCCAGAAAGGTAGAACGAGAACTCCTGAAGAGGTTGCGAACTTGTATGCACAGAAGGAGCTTGTCCCTGAAACCGTACTGAAACTTAAGTCAACAGACAAGTTCAAGGCTAATGCTGGAGCTTCTACGGGAGCTAAAAAGAAACTTGCACAGATTGAAAAGGGAAAGTTCCTCACCTTGGAAGGAAGGCTGCAAACGGGCAAGAAGGTGTCCTCTGAAGATCGAGATTTGTTAGGGTACATTTTGAAGAACGCAGATGCGAGCGAGTTTGAGTACAACAAAGACTACTCTCCTGTAGACTTCAAAGACTTCATAGGAAACAAAGGGAAGAGACTAGCTTTTTACAACCACACAGCCAAGAGATTCGAAAGGATTGAAGGACTGCGCAAGGGAGATCTCACAACAAGGTCAACTTCCAAGCTGGCTGAGATGGAGAGTATAGTTTATGACGAGATCATAAATAAGATTTCTAAAGACGCTAAGATAAGTTCAACTAACCGAGAGATTCTGTTGGAAATGTTTGAAGAGTCTAAAGATATAGTAGGAACTCGACGCAGTTTACCTATGATAGAATCTTTGCTCACCGTGGCCAGAAGTAAGGACTTTTCTTACATTGATGGAGATTTCGTAGGATATATGAACAACTCTTTAAAGAACTCTGTGAACTCGTACTTCAGCAGGCTTGTACGAGCTGAAGCAAGAAACACAGACAGTTTGGAGAAACTGAAGCGTTATGCCTTAGTGTCTGAGACTGGCAAGAAGAGTGCTAAAGCAAAACTAAACCAAGATAAGAAAGGTCTGTTCGAAAGAGCACCTACCTTGGCTGAATCAAATAAATACAAAAAGCGCATAGCTACTATCGGGAAGAGGAAGCTAAGAAACTTCGTAGGAGAGACGGCAACGGAACTCAACGTAGACTTAGGTCTCAATACCCAAGACACTCTATCCTTATACTTCAGTCTGTTACAAGACGGAGTTCGGATGAGGTCAACTAACATAACTTCGTTCGGTGCAAGAGTCCAGTCTAAAGAAGTACAGTTCATTATCTCTAGGACTAACCCAGGAGATAAGGTAGTACTCAGTGATGCGATTCTGAACAATACTATGTTCGCTAAGTACAAAGACCGTATATGGTCAGGCAGAGGATTGCCTCCAGAACTCAGGGACGAGCTGGGGCAACATCTTCAGGATGCTCAGATGTATCAAGACGCTAGACTGTACCTGAAAGGGAAAGTCAAAGTGCCAGATACAGAAGTTCCAGACGTTTATATTCGATACCAGTTAGACAATTTCTTGACAGACGCCTATGGGCCATTGCCTGTAGACTCTATTCTGAAAAGAGTCGACAAACTGTACGATATGGATGGTGCGAAACGAGCTAAAGAAAGACTACGTATGGCGAAGAAAGCTAAGAAAGAACTGGGCACCGAGGGAGCATTTAGTAGACTTCTGAGAAGAGAAAAAGCTATACAGCGCAAAGTGGATGTTCGAGAGACAAGACGTAGAGTAGGTGAAGACTGGGAACTGGCGTCAGATGGCCCAATCTTGAAAGCTACTAACGACAATATTGTTAAGAGCATCTCTAACGATTACCGTAAGCCAACTTCCCCGTTTTTCAAGGAAGCGAACTTACTAAGAAATGATGATCCTGTAGAACTGGCAAGACTAACCAACGAAGTTGCGTTAGCAGCAACCCAGAAAGGATCGATGTATGTACAAGCTGTGAAGAAGCTTGGAGAGCGATACTACTACAAGTTCCACAAGGAACTCTACCCAGATGAAGATGAAGCATTGAGAGTAGGTAACTACTTGATGAATGCCTTGGTAAAGACTGGGAACGTTAAACGGATGAAGTCCGTGCAACGAGTGAAGGCAGACTTTACAGTCAAAGAAGTTACGTCTTGGACTCTGAAAGCAGACAACCCTGAATGGGAGAGACTGTTATTAGAGAACAAGAAGAACTATGACGTAGATGGATTGCCAAGACTCGATGCTCCTAAGTATGGCAGAGGAACGCTGACACATGGTATCTACGAAGATACTGGGGAAGCTGCTATCCGTGGTTCCGACAAGGAATGGGTAGAACTGCAATACCGTGACGGGAAATCTAAAGCATCGCTTGACAACTTAGACACAGAAGCTGGGACTGGAATCAGAGTAAACGGATACACATACGATGTGTTGGCTAAGCTCAGAAGTAACGGTGACAAATTTATACCATCAGCTCCCAAACTGAAGACAGACGTAGTTGGTCGAAGCAAATATGATAGCTTCAACAGAGCTATGGTAACTGCCAGAGGTTTGAGAGATCAGAAGTTCTACAATGGAATGAGTAATGATAAGTACGGTCGTACCTATTCGAACGCAACAGCACTGCAATGGCAGGGAGACGACTTCAACCGAGGTCTGATGCTCTTTGATAACGCAGTTGAGTTGGGCAAGGATGGACTAGACCATTACAAGCAAGCGTTCATGAATATCGCAGGGTTTGATAAAATCCCTCTCAGGGAGAGGAACAAGCTTTGGGATTTAATGGATGAGGACTTGATACTTAAGACTGCTGAAGACCCATTTGGTAACGACTGGTGGAGAACTAAAACTGATTGGATTGAAACAGGTGTATTCAAACATCTTCGAGGAATCAATGTGAAGTACCGCATCCCCAAAGGAGAGGGCGGAACAATGCACGTTCTTGAAGAAGTGAAGAAGCTTGCGAAGGAAGCTGACCCATCAGGGGAAGGTGCTGTTCAATTCTTGGCTATGATTAAAGAAAGAGCTGAGATGATTAAATGGGTTCGTGATGGCAACAACATCAAGAAGTTCAAGAGCAGAGTTCCAATCCAGATAGATGGTACAACAAACGTATTACAGCACATTGCTGCTATCTCTCGAGACAAGTCTACTGCAGCAGCAGTAAACATGACTGTCCGCAATGGTGTGGCTGATGCTTACATCAAAACGAGAGACGCTGTAGAGACACTAGCTCTGACCAAGTACAAGGATGATCCAATTGTCCAGAAGTACGTGTTCGGAGGAATGTCTCATAGTAAGAGACGTAAGTCTGTGAAGAAAGGCTTGATGACTAGCCAGTATAACGCTGGCCCATCAACGCTAGGAGAATCCTATTTTGAAGCACTCAAAGGTACATCTGTGAACGGAGAATTAATATTCGACAACGCAACTGCTGGAGAGAAGTTAAGAATAGGAAGGCTCATACTTGAAGCATCTGAGAACGAGTTCCCTGAAGGGTTCAGGACAAGAACAGTACTCAACCAGTTGGCAGAAGCTCACACTTTGTCAGGCAAAGTAGACATAGATCTGAAGACATTTAACGTAGGAAACCCATTCCGTCAGTCGTACTTAAAGACTCAAACTAGACAGGTTGAGCTTGACGATGGTCTTGGTGGTAAGATAAATGTAGAAGTTCGAGTCGAGACAGATCTAGCTGACTGGTCTAAACAAGAACGAGCATTTGCACCTAACATAATCCACGCATTTGACGCAGAGCATAAGTCTCTTGTGGTAAACGCAATGGCCAAACAAGGTGTGAAAGACTTCAGTATGATTCACGATAGTTTCGGAGCACACGCTGGTAACATGTCTCTGATGAAGAAGGCTACTAAACAAGCTTTCATAGATATGTACAAGAAGGAAAATATTCTTGAGAAACTTTACAATCACTTTAAGTCGCAAGGCGTAGTGATGAAGAAGTTTGCAAGAGACGAATTTGGTCGGAAGATCAAAGTAACTAAGAAGACGGTTCTTTCCAAAGGACAATCCACACAAGAAATTGATGGACGAATTTGGGTAGTAGAGAACATTGACAAGAAAGATATACGAGAGCTTGGAGATTACGATTTCCGTGACT
>ERZ1046740.3152-NODE-3152-length-10109-cov-4.384623_pt1 | contig 10109 bp, 7 predicted proteins | sample MGYA00383093_ERZ1046740 | MGnify/ENA primary metagenome ERZ1046740 (study PRJEB29581, sample SAMEA5548363) | metagenome | biome: marine; feature: coastal; material: water | depth 25 m | study: Short-term variability in the microbial, nano- and picoplankton...
TAAGTGGCACGTAGCTGAGGCCAGGAAGCAGTTAAAAAAGATGCTCCAGGATATAGAAGAACGGACTAAAGTAGTAATAGAACAATGAGCGAAAAAGATAAATATATCGACGAGTTGTTTCGTGAGGGATTACAACAAGAACAAATAGAATTTGCCCCTTCTGCATGGGCAGAAGCCAAGTCTATACTAGAGAAACGAAAGCCCAAAAAGAAATTTCCATTTTATTATGGATTGAATGTAATTCTATTTGCCATTCTTAGTCTAGTTGGACTATGGGGTTGGATCTCGAAAGAAGGTGATTCACAAATCAAAACTGTTCAAAATGAGTTAGCTGTGCTTGACACAGAAGCTCAAACATCGTCAAGTATGGAGAGCCAGATTACGGATAGTCAAGACTCTGAAAACATCAAAACAACAAATTTTGATTCTTCTCCAAAAATCGACGAAAGTTCTGAGTCTACAACAAATTATGAAGGGTCGACGAACCCGGGAGAAACAGTAACTACACCTACAATAAGAGTAAACAAGGCTAGAACATTTTCACCTAAGCCTGTCCCAAAGATTAACACGAATGAGTCTAATGGTGCAAAGTCTAACGAGAATTCTATTCCATTGAATCCTGCAAGTACTAGTTCAAACGCTTCGCCATCGGACAATGCAAGAGAAAATTATTCGACAACTGATAATGACGGAGTCAATAGTTCTCCCAACACTGATAAACAAGGAAATAGTGGGAACAAAGAAAACACAGGAAATGAAACTGAAAGGGAAGAATTCAATACTGAAACATCAAATACTGATCAACAAGAGGATGATCCCCCAAATGATAAAGAATTTGCAGAGCCGAACTCAGTAATAGACGAAGAGACTACCGAACCTGTTATGGATTCAAATCCAAAAAATCAGGATACAATAGAACCCAAAGACAGCGTGCTTAGTGCACAAAACGGAGATGAAATCTCTAAGAATGAGTCACGACTTTTTTTTTAGAAACTGGTCCGGTTTTGTTCATACCTTTTAATGCGCAGAAACTTGATTCAAGATTTAGCATACAGGAAATTACTAACCGAAAGGGTTATTCTAATCGAGCGCTACTTCAATACAAATCTTGGATGTTCTCAGTAGGACTTGATTTGAGTTCAACCAGTCTAAAAAGAGAAAACTTCATTGAAGATATTATGGTCGAGCACGACACGGAGCTTGTTGTGGTACGGAAAGACTTTGACCATGAAGGCAGAATGTTTTGGCTCGTTGAGGAGGATGTGAAAACGATAATTACTAAAGGAGAAGATTTGATCAAAACCTCTCAGAGTGACATAATCCATCGCCGTTTCCATTTCCCTGTGTCTGTTGGCTATTATGTCAAAATAGGCGACCGATTAAACTTGAAACCGTATGTCGGAAGTCGATTGAATTATACGCGAAGTATTAATAATGCTACAATAAACAGTATGAATGGCAGTGTTGAGGTTACGAACGACATTCCAAGTTCGAGAACAGATTTGGATTTCACATCGGGTGCTCAAATTCTGTACTTCGTCAATCGCTCCATCTACCTAAACGCGGACTTTAGTTATGATTTTGCATCTCGAAATAAGTCATTTCCTGGAGCACAATTCGACAAAAATGTTCTGAGAATGTCAGCCCGAATTGGATACCGATTTAATCATAAATAGAAAATAAGACCTTATTGCTTTATATACTAATCATTAGTGTTAAATGAGGGGACGCGAGTCCCCTTTTTTTGTGACCATTCGAAATCTAGACGACGCTCAGAATTTTTAAATTGTTTGAGACACTTCAATTGGCAGGACCGACATGTCAAGTATATTTGTAACCCAAGCTTCGAATCTCCAAACAATGAAATACAAACGAATTCTTCTCAAACTTTCAGGTGAAGCCTTAATGGGCGGACAATCTTACGGTATTGACGCTTCTATTTTGGAAAAATATGCTGAGGAAATAAAGAAGGTCCATGATGAAGGAGTTGAAGTAGCTATTGTTATTGGCGGCGGAAATATTTTCAGAGGAGTACAAGGTGTGACTGGAGGCATGGTTGATAGGGCCCAAGGTGACTATATGGGCATGCTAGCTACCGTAATTAATGCAATGGCACTGCAAGGTGCTTTAGAAAAAGCGGGTTTGTATACTCGTTTACTTTCGGCTATTAAGATGGAACAAATATGTGAGCCTTTCATTCGTCGAAGAGCAATTCGTCATTTGGAGAAAGGGCGCATCGTAATTTTCGGGGCAGGAACAGGTAATCCATATTTTACAACTGATTCCGCAGCATCTCTTCGTGCAGTTGAAATTGAAGCTGATTTGGTATTGAAAGGCACGCGAGTGGATGGAGTGTATACCGCTGACCCAGAAAAAGATTCTAGCGCTACCAAATACGATAATATCAGTTTTGATGACGTATATCGAAAAGGACTCAACGTAATGGATTTAACCGCGATAACGCTTTGCCAGGAAAACAACATTCCCTTGATGGTTTTTAATATGAATAAATCTGGAAATCTTCACAAAGTTTTGAGTGGCGACAAAGTTGGTACACTTGTGTCTCAAGCAGGATAATTCCAGCTTTCTCAAGTCTCTGCGCAAGTCTGCAATCTATTTAATCAAGTTTACCGTTCCAGAATATCGGTAGCTCTCATTGTTCCAACTGGTAACATCAAGGTGCCAAGCATAAACGCCTACTTGGACTGGAGAACCCTTATACGTTCCATCCCATTTCGCTTCTGGATCTGTGCTTTCCCACAAAATTTCACCCCATCTATCAAATACGATTAAGTGATAGTCTTGAACTCCATTGTTTACCTTAGCTCGGAATCCATCATTTAATTCAGGTCCTCCTCCATCAGGGGAGAAGGCATTTGGAATGAATACCAGAATATCCGGACCAATGATTACCATTCTCATAGTTGAATCGCGACAACCGTGAATCGTTTCCACGTTCATACGAACCCAATAGGTTCCTGTATCCGCTGGATAGAAATGAACAGGATTCTGCACGCTCGAAATATCATCACTCGCAAATGGGTCACCAAAGTCCCATTCGTTGATAATGATACTAGCGCCCAATTTGTTCTCAACTGTGCTTTCATTATTGAAGCTGAATCTCGGTAAAGCGGCAGTAGTACTATTATTAGGGTCAGGTGTAAATGCGGCAATCGGATTTGGATATACGTCGATATCAAAGTTCAATATCGTGTCACAACCATTACTAGAAGTTAATGTCAATTGTACTGGATTGGTTCCTGTGTTTGTAAACTCATGTGATGGGTTTTGAAGATCAGCTGTATTACCATCTGAGAAATCCCAAGCGTAATTCGCAGTAGTATTATCGACGCGGTTTGTAATCGCCAGAGTGAAGTCGACTGAATGAGGAGTGCACCCATTTGAATCATTAACAGCGATGATCGCCTCCGGGATTGGATGAATCAATACAGAGAATAAATCATCTACGTATGGGCAAGCACTTCCGGGCTCAGTTTGAACATATAATACATGTCTGTTGGTCGAATCGTTATTGGCAGAGAAAGAAAAATTCACATCTGCTGCTTTATTGTCATCAACCATTCCGCCAGTTAGTGGAATCCAAGTAATTCCAGTCGTGTTCGCATAAGTCGCATTGACTTGAATACTCATATTATTCTCACGGCACATCTCCATATCAGCTGTGGTGATGTCTATCTGAGGTAGTGCTTCAATGATTACGGGAACCGAATCAGACCCTTCACAACCATTGGCATCAATAAACTCATACAAAATCATAAAGGCTGCTCCTTTTGGGGATGCACTTGGTTTGAACGATGAGCCAATTACGGCACCCGCATGAGGAGAACTCCATGTCCCACCTGCCGGTGATGCCAATAAACTTACATCATCATTTGTTTCACAGAACAAATATGGAGGTGCTGGATAACCTAAATCAAGTACAGATTCGTCGATATCTGGATTTGGAAGTGGGTTGACAATCAAAGTTGTGTCTCTAAAAGTCGGGCAACCACTTCGAGTATGAGTATAACGCAAATAAATCTTACCTCCTGAAGCTGGAACCAATAAGGTATTGATTGTATCACCAGTTAAGTCACTTCCCCTAAATGCACCTAAGATACTTGCATAGGATAAATGTCCACCAATTGCAGTATCATAAGGGGCCCAATGACCATCTTTCGGAGTCACATTGCTCAATACTTTTATGTCTACATCACCTTCATCCCAGCAAAGATCTCGCATAGGAGAGAAGTTGATTTTCGGAACATGTGTAACTAGAATAGTAGCAGTATCCCTTTCATAACACCCTGAACCATCTCGGTATACCAATTCAATGATGATGGAATCAGATTCTTTTCCGTTGAGATCTCTTGTGTTCTCATCGACTTTTAAAACAAAATTTGGGAATCCACCTCCAGGGTTTTGGTCCATCAAAATTTTGCTCCAATCATAAGAACCACAATCCAAGCAATTCCACGTTTGTGTCCCCAGATTTAAATTTCCCGGTGATATCACAATGTCATCGGAAAGGTCTACAATTTCTTTATCTTGACAGAAATACCCATCTCGTAAAAGCACTGTTGGGAGTGGATTCACTGTAATCGTGAAACTATCGGAATTAACACAACCTGTTGAAGGATGCATGTACTCATAAGTCACATAGTTCACGGTTCTGTTTGTCGAACAAGCTGAGTCAGTCTCAAATAAATATCCTGAAGTGATATAGTCTGGATTTAATTCGCAACTCCATACCCCACCTTTCGGATCCTCATCAATTCTAAGGTTAATGACTCCTGCATCACAACAGACATCTTTGGCCCCTGGCATATTGAGCACAGGTAGAGGGTTAACCGTAATTGAAACAGAATCATCATCGTAGCAAGTAGTGGTATCTTCTGTAACCCAAAGCTGCAGTCGATAATCTGAGCTGACAAGTAAATTAAAACGCAGCGAATCGTCCGTTCCCAAATCTTGGTCCGGAGGCGCAGTGGTATAGTCTGACCATCTGTAATAACCATTTTTAGCATTAGCAGTTGTATCCAATCCGCCAGCACTCAGAACTAATAGGTCATTCCAGCATATAGTCTGATCTGGTCCAGCTAAAGCTTCGACATAATCATTTACAACCAAATTCATGGTATCTGCATCCCAACATCCCAGGGAGTCGGACACTCTAACTACATATTGTCCAGCTGTGTTTCTTACCAATTGAGTATCGGTGCTATTCGCAATTCCGTCTAGGAACCATTCATACCATAAAGTATCACCTTGACGAATTCGATATTGGTGAGTGTCTCTTGGATCATCCCAATAGGCTAGCGAATCATTTGGAATGAGAAAAATCGAATCATAATCGCAAATTCTACGATCTGGTCCCAGATCTACATGTGGATTTTCTCTTAAGAAAACGGTCGTAGAATCCCAAGCCACGCAACCATTAAGGTCTGTAATCTCTACATAAAAAGAAGTATCAGGATTCCAATCTGGAACTGTTACATCTAAATATTTGGTTGTATCCCCGTTACCCCACTTATACTTAACTGGTGGCTTACCATTCTTAATGCCAGGCTCCAATCGCAAAGTCGTTCCAGCACACGCGAATGTGTCAGGTCCGAAAGCAATATCAACTTCTAAGAGTTCCGGAACAATCAATGTATCATAGAAGGTTGTTGGACAATTAGCCTTGTTATTGATTACGTGCTGGATGATATATTTCCCGCCACGTCTGAATACCAATGTGTCCGATTTTTGTCGACTTAAAAAAGCGCCAGTACTCTTAAAGTATCCATGGTACCTATTGAATAGAATTTTTTGATTGCTATCCATTAACTGCCAACTGTACTTAGCCGGATTCCTAAAATTAGGTAATGGATTACTGGTTATCGCATATTCGCCACATGGCAATGTGTCAATATCTCTTTCGGCAAGAGCTTTGGGTTTAACAAATATCTGGAATGAGCGTGTTGCACTTGCGGCTAGTGGACATGCGTCATCTTTAACTGTGGACGTAAAACTGTAGGGTAAAGTGTTTGCAGAGCCAATAGGAGGTGTCCAGCAAAATTGTCCAGTTTTAAGTCTAGCCCCAGGATTAGTTATTGTAAATGTTGCACCGGGAATACCACGGTTCCATTTTAAAGTTACTGTATCTGGATCAGGTTTTGGCGCAGGGGGCGGAGGCACAAATACTTTGTCGTCAGTAGTAATGTTAAAGCACAACTGGGAGCCCTCGCATACAGAATAGGAGTACTTGCTATTCGTTATCTTAGGTGGATTATTGTCAGGACAGCGGGTGACAATAAACTGCATATCCCGCCTCGTGGTACCAATCTTTTCATACTTGCCGTTCTTGTCCTTACGCCACTCGATCATTTCCATAACAACTACCGCAACCTCATCACATTTTATTGGTGTAAAAATGATATCTCCCCTTTCTGGGTCAAGGAATGTTCCTATTGGCGGTTTAGCATTTGGATTGGTATAAGGGAATTTTAATCCTCTCGGGAAATATGTCGAAATTGGATTTTTAGGACTTCTTCCCCCACTGTAGCTATTCTGAGAATTTCTTCCTCGGAATGCTGGGGAAAAAGCATAAGAAATCGAATCGTAATTTGAAGTATCTAGTGCACCATTATTAAAGACATAGGGCTGATTACAACACAAAATTGCAACTGGGTCATTCGTCAATGCAGGACTCGAGTTACATTCATCTAAACATGCATTTAACTCGCAGGTTGTATAAAACGGTTGTTGACTTTGACCAGTTGTAATCCCTACATTTCGAACATATAAAAGTACAGAAAGCTCGAAATTGCAACAGCCATTTTTCATGGCACTTCTCAGGTCCAATATGCCCTCAAACGTGTGTTTTTCAATTCCATACGGATAACTACCATTACATGGCTGGGCGCATCTACTTTTAACGCTTTTGCACGTAGGAGTAATGTCTACAATGGATTTTCTCTTAAGACTTAAAGTCGTTCCTCCACTACCTTTAGTACAACGGACCGTAACATTGGTCGGAGCGGTAAGTGCAGAAGCACAGTTTTCAGAAGTTCCACATTTTGGAGACTGACTCAAGACATAACAACCATTGCAGTCGCGATAAAAGTTGAAAATAACCTTGTACGTACTGTCATCGTTGCCAGAACAGACATAACTTATGTCCGACCCAATGATATGGTCAGCTCGAGATAAATGAGGGAGGAGTTGAAGCGATAGAATCGTAACTGCCAATAAACATTTGGGTATTAAATTCCGTATTATTTGATTTATTAACTCCATCATAATGAAGACGCAACTATTCAATTATTCGCTGCATTATCCTCCTATTCAATATTACAAATTAAAAGTGACAGCTCATTAACCACTTTGGCTTGAAATTGGTAGTAGATTTGCTAAAAGTATAATTCTGTGGGAACACGTCAACAAAAACTCGCTAAACAAGTGCAAAAGGATATGGGAAATATCCTCGATGCTGCTGCGCGTCAATTTTTTCCATCTGTCCTAATAAGCGTCATGGAAGTGAAAATGACTCCTGATCTTGGATTGGCCAAAGTGTATGTAAGCGTTTTTAATGCAAAAAACGACAAAGAAGTCATCGAATGGCTCAATGAAAATAAAGGTCAGATACGACATAATCTGGCACAACAAATAAAAAATCAAGTTAAGAAAGTACCAGATCTAAATTTCTATGCCGACAAAGGCCATGACAATGCTGGTCGTATTGATGATATTCTTTCGAATCTTAATTATACTTCTGATTCTTCCGACGAAGAATAATGAACCTATCGAGTTTCATAGCGCGACGATATTTCTTTTCCAAAAAGAAAACCAATGCAATAAATATCATTTCAGGGATATCTATGGGCGTTTTCTTGATTGGTACATCTGTTATGATCATAATCCTTTCTCTGTTGAATGGATTGGAAGATTTAGTCAAAGAATCGAATAATTCATTTGATCCTGATTTAAAAGTTCAAGTTGTAAAAGGAAAGGTCTTTGATCCCAAATTGGTCATTCAAAAGATTAAGAAAATTGAAGGGATTGCGGAAATTTCAGAAGTGCTTGAAGAAAATGTCGTAGTGAGGTATGCAGACGCTCAAGAAATTGCTCGAGTTAAAGGAGTTGATGAGCAATATACAAAGGTAAATCAAATCGACACTCTGCTTTTAGCAGGAACTACAAGCTTTCAAGTTGCAGATCAAACCTTAGCGATTTTTGGTGTAGATCTTGCCAATCGATTGAATATTAATGTGAATAATGAGATTACGTCAGCTGAGGTTATTGTTCCCAGAAAAGGTGCTAAATTTAGCTCTCTCGATCCGTCTCAATCATTGAATGTAAAATATCTAAAACCAGGAGGAGTCTTGTCAATTACCAAAGATGATGAAGTTGATTATCTTCTTGCACCAATTGCTGTAATACGAGAATTGCTCGACTATAAATCCGAAGTTAGTGCTCTGGAAATTCGACTTAATGAAGGTGTTTCTAGAAAGACAAAAAAGGCATTAAGCGAAGCTCTCGGGGAAGAGTTTAAAATATTAGATCGTTATGAGCAAAATGAAACTGCTTATAATGTCTTCAAGTCTGAAAAGTGGTTAACCTTCGCATTATTATCACTTATTTTATTAGTTGCAGCTTTTAACGCTGTCGGGGCATTGACAATGCTTGTATTAGAAAAAGAAAAGGATTTAAAAATTCTAGATCATCTCGGAATGATCCCCTCTCAAATTCAAAAAATCTATTTGAAAGAAGGACTTTATTTAAGTTTAAGTGGAGCGATTTTGGGAATGCTACTTGGCCTATCGTTTTGTTGGCTACAGATGACTTATGGTTTGATTAAACTTGAAGGTAGCCTGATCGACTTTTTCCCTGTTCGGGTAAGAGCATTCGATATAATAGCAGTCTTGTTGGTGATTGTAGTGATGGGAATCCTCTCGTCTATTTACCCCGCACGATTAGCTGTCAAACTGGGGACTAGAATAGGCAAATGAATTGGGTATTAAGACTCTTTGGGAAAAAGGATAAAACGGAAAAAGAAGATAATTCAATGAAGTACTTGATCGTCGGTTTAGGAAATATTGGTGACGAATACACAGAAACCCGACATAATATTGGATTTAAGATAGTAGAGGCCATTGCTGAAAAGGTGGGTGCTAAATGGGAAATGACCAATTTCGGTATGATGGCTAAATTTAAATATCGAGGACGTATTGTACATCTGCTTAAACCTGATACTTTCATGAACCTCAGCGGAAAGGCAGCCGCTTTTTGGTTGAAGAAATTAGAATTACCTAAAGACAAATTACTAATCATCACCGATGACCTCAACCTTCCCCTAGGTAAACTTCGACTAAAAACCAAAGGGGGAAACGGCGGCCATAATGGTATGAAAAGTCTTGAAAATGAATTAATTGGCGCCAATTATCCACGTTTGCGAATTGGAATTGGCAAAGAGTTTTCTGAAGGTAGACAAGTTGATTATGTTTTGGGTGAATGGGGGGAAAATGAGCGAAGTGATCTCGATGAGGTGATCAAAGGAGGTGTTCAAGCTGCTTTAAAATTTACCTTTCTTCAAATCGGAATGTTAATGACCGAATTCAACGGAAAAACTTATCAAGCAAAGAAGGAAGACCGGTCTTGAGTTAAATCCTTAATCTCTTTTAATAACTTTGGAATAGTATGAAAGTTCTATCCCTATTAGTTTTGACCTTCATCTGTTCAACTGTATTTGGACAGAGCAATATTCATTGCACGTCGAAAATGGCTCAAAATGTAATGAAAGGTTTATTCGACCCGAATGAGTATAAAGCCAGTAATATCCAAAGTGATCATAATGAAATTATATGTGGTTTGGGTCATGGAGTTAGAGCAGATTCAATCAAATCCTATCTTGAACAGCTAGAGACATTTGATACAAGGCATACATACTCCGATACTCTAAGTAATACAAAAGGAATTGGAGCAGCCAGACGGTGGGCATATGCCAAATTCAAAGAAATCGGAGCTTCAAATGAAGGACGACTCATTCCTTCATATTTGCAATTTGACTATTTAGATGGTGCATGTGGCCCAGGTTTTGGATGGAAAAACGTATTGGCAGTTCTTCC
>ERZ1046740.3159-NODE-3159-length-10095-cov-14.621016_pt1 | contig 10095 bp, 5 predicted proteins | sample MGYA00383093_ERZ1046740 | MGnify/ENA primary metagenome ERZ1046740 (study PRJEB29581, sample SAMEA5548363) | metagenome | biome: marine; feature: coastal; material: water | depth 25 m | study: Short-term variability in the microbial, nano- and picoplankton...
CAGTTCTCTTTCTAACATCAAATAGAATTATAAGTGCAGATCAATCCTCTGAAGACAGGAGAGAGATGATTCTTACCTTGCAACAGTAATTTTTTTTGGTATAGTACAAACATTATTAATGTAGTGCTATTAAGTGAGCGAAGCCTATAGAGACCTCACTATAATACAATCCAATAGGACTCGACTGATACTGCAAGCAGCGAGTAACAAATCAATACAGAGTGGTTTCCACAACATACTCGCAGATGAAGGTTAACAGAGGAATCGATTACTACCTTCTAAAAAACCTGAAGTGGCTTGCCTAATGACCACTTTATAAAAAAGTGTAGGAAAGGTTGTGGATTGACTGCCAGTACCTTGAATAAAACAAAAAAATAACAGTTGAGGTTGTGATGTAGGGCATCACAAATTTAAAGAAGTGGAGGGGCATCTTTGGATGATAACGACCACTTACAAAAAAGCGTAGCGAGTCTGACTTTGTATCCTAATTTACAGACTTAAAGCGAACGATAAGGGGTTAAAATGACTCAAAGATACATACCAGATAGCGACACTTTTGCTATTCTTGATAGAGCTCGGAAATTAGTGAAAGGAGAGCTATATGAAATCTGAAGCTCTAGAGTTCCAACCTCAAATAATAACCTTTTTCATAGTCGTCTTTTGTTATCTAATTAATGGGCCTTCCTACCCCTTTATAGGCAATCTTATCTGGCTCCCCTTAGGAGCGATGTCATTATGTTTTTTATTGTTTGGATTTAGGGTAGTTGTTGCTGCTATATTAGCAGCACAGTTTTCTGAATTTTGGTTTCACTCTCAACCTTTTTTTGATCAGGTAGTGCTGGTTCAAAGTTTTTCTGGAGTAATTGGGCCGGCTCTTGCTATTGCGACTATGAGGTTTTTCAAACTATCTAATTTTTTTGATGGGGAGATACTTGTATTTCACCACCTTATTTTTTTAGCAATCTTAACCGCGTTATTTAATACGCTCATTTCATTTTTTGTATCTTCATATATTGTTTCAAATGGCCAAGATTTAGAGATAATTAATGCGACCGACTTCTTAAGGAACTACTTAATGGGGGATATATTGGGCTGCTTGATAGTTTTATTTTTTGCAGCTCTTGTAATTGTTCCTTTAATTAAGTACTTTTTTCCAAAGATTGCTCCTTCAGAATAATTTTTTGACTTAGAATATTTTAGCTCATTCATTAAACCGAGCTAACTAAACCAGTGACTTAACAATATCACTAATTTTTTTAATTCTAAATTGATCAGTCTCCATAACTTCTTTTACTACCAAGGTCTTTTGATTCTTTAGTTGAAACTGCTGAGGTTTTGTTTGGATTAGATTAATAATTTTGGATGTGTCGATACTATTCTTTTCATTTAAAGTAATTTCTGCCTTATCGTCATAGATATTGATTTTAAGAATTCCAATATTTTGAGAAAAATTCTTTAGCGAGGAGGATTCGAACAAGTTACTTGTTGGGTCTGGAAGAAGACCAAAACGGTCTATCATTTCAATCTTAAGATCTTTCAATTCTTCCTCATTATTCGCACTAGCAATTCTCTTATAGAGGATTAATCGTTCATGAACATCTGGAAGGTAGGTGTCTGGAATAATACAGGCTATACCAGGATTAATCTCAACCTCTTCAGTAAGTGCCTCTTTTATATCTAGCTGTTTATTATTCTTAATGGCATGAATTGTTCGTTTTAATAAATCATGATAAAGATTAAAGCCAATTTCAGAAATTTTCCCACTTTGATTTTCTCCTAGTAAATCTCCTGCACCCCTTATCTCTAAATCATGATTGGCCAACATAAAGCCAGCGCCAAGCTCCTCTAATGAGGCAATTGCATCAAGACGTTTCTTGGCATTTTCAGTAATGGATTGATGAGACTTTATGACAAGATATGCATATGCTTTGTGATGCGAACGTCCAACTCTTCCTCTTAATTGGTGAAGCTGCGCAAGACCAAAATTTTGCGCATTATTTATAATAATGGTGTTTGCACTTGGGATATCTATTCCAGTCTCTATTATTGTTGTGCATACTAAGACTTGAAAGCGCTGATGATAAAAATCAGTCATTATTTGTTCAAGTTCTTTGCTTGGCATTTGACCATGAGCAATTCGAATCTTTAAATTGGGCATAAGCACTCTTAATGACTCAGCCATATTGTCTATAGAATCGATATCATTATGAACAACAAAGATTTGACCACCTCTATGAATCTCTCTAGAGCATGCTTCAACTATTGTATTGTCATTCCACTGATCTACAAAAGTCTGAATTGCTGTTCTTTTTGCAGGAGGTGAGGCAATAATTGAAAGTTCCTTTAAAGATCCTAGGGCCATATTTAAGGAGCGTGGTATAGGGGTTGCAGTCATCGTTAATATGTCACTTTGACCACGGATTTTTTTTAATGATTCTTTTTGTTTAACGCCAAATCGATGTTCTTCATCAATAATAATAAGCCCTAATTTTTGATATTTAATGTCACCTTGGATAAGTTTGTGAGTTCCAATAATAATATCAATTTTTCCTTCCTTTAGATTCAGCTTGATTTGTTTTTGTTCTCTCGCATCTTGGAATCTAGATAAAGATTTAATAACAATAGGAAATTTTGAAAAACGATCATTAAAAGTTTGGAAATGCTGATTAGCTAATAGGGTTGTGGGTACTAGAATGGCTACTTGCTTTCCAGACTCAACTGCTAGAAAAGCTGCCCTCATTGCAATTTCAGTTTTCCCAAAACCGACATCACCACAAACTAATCGATCCATTGGCCTATCAGACTGCATATCTAATAGAACATCATCCATTGTTTTAAGCTGATCAGGTGTTTCTTCAAATTTAAAACTTGAGACAAAAGAACTATAGGAGTCATTGGGAGCTGGATAAGAAAATCCTTTTTGAGATTGTCTCTTAGCATAGATTTCTAGTAGCTCGGCTGCCACATCATAGAGTGCTTCAGCTGCTTTTCTTTTTGCTTTTATCCATTGCTGGCTTCCAAGTTTGTGAAGAGGTGCGTGATCAGAGCTCACACCAGAATATCTTGAGATCAAATTAAGGCTGGTTATTGGAACCATTAATTTTGATCCATTTGCATACTCTAGAGAGAGAAAGTCTTGTTGATTTTCATCAAAACTTCTGCTTTCAAGTCCTAGGTATCGCCCCACTCCATAGTGTTCATGTACAACCGGATCTCCAAGTTTAATTTCAACTAAACTTTTTATTGCTTCATCAAAATCTTTATGTTTTGCTCGCCGTCTGCGTCGTTGTTTAATGGCATCCTTGCCGAATAAATTATTCTCAGAAATGATTGCTATTTTTTTAAATACAACACCTTCGTTGAGACTGGCACTTGTAATACAGAGTTTTGAGCTGTGATTAATAAAATCAATCCAATTTGAGCATTGAGTTGGATTCAGTTTATAGGACGATAACAAATCTACTAAAACGCTCTGTCTTCCATCCGATTCGCATACAATTAAGACCCTTCCCTCAAAATCCTCAATAAATTTGATTAATTTGTTAAGTGGATTTTTTGCTTGAGCTTCAATTTTGAGGGGTGGGAGTATTGAGGATTTAAAATTAAGGCCTGCCTTCTGCTGTATTTTTGAAGTCTGTATTTGTATCAGTTGTTTTTCATTGAGTGAGCTAAAAAAATCATTACTATCCACGAAAACTTTATTGATTGGAAGGGGAAGTCTTTCCAGTGAACTTTGACAATAATTAAATCTTGATAATAATTCAATACTCTGATTTTCTAGTAACTCATCAAGCCCTTTTTGATAAACAATCATTGAGTTATTAGGAATATAATCAAACAAAGTATTTGTTCTTTCAAAGAATAATGGCAAATAGAACTCAATTCCTCCAGGGTATCTTCCTTCACTGACTTCTGTATATATAAAGCCATCAGTATTTCCAAACTCAGACAGATAGTTTTCCTTGAATATATTAATGCTTGCACTATCGGAAGCAAATTCTCTAGCTGGCAAAAGGTGAATTTCCTCAATCACCTCTATGGATCTTTGGGTGGATGGATCGAAGGACCTTATAGAATCAATCTCATTATCAAAAAGGTCAATTCTGAATGGATTTGCTGCGCCCATAGGGTACAGATCTATCAGTGCGCCTTTTATGGAAAACTCTCCTGGCTCCATTACAGTTGTTACTCTTCTATATCCAATTTTAATTAAGCTTTCAACAAATGAATCAATCTCAAGGCTCTGTCGAGTCTTTAAATTTAGGCTGTACTGATTAATGTATTCCTTTGGGCACAATCTTTGGGAGAGCGTTTCAACTGTTGTAACAACAATTGCACTCTCGATAGATAATAACTTGGATAAGGTATGAACCCTTGATGAAATAATGTCAGGATGAGGAGAGAAGTGATCAAAAGCTAACACTTCCCAGCTATCAAAATCTAATATTTCTACAGATGTTCTAAAAAATAAAAGCGCTTTTTTAATTTCATCATGATGTGCAATGTCTCTCGCAATATAGAGAACAACACAATGATTTGATTCTGCAAGCTCTATAAGTGCAAGAGCTTCTGAGGACCCGAATAATGATCCCCAATAATTTTTTTTTAAGTCAGAGGAAAATGACCCAGATTCTTGCGGATAGACAATACTCATAAGACGTGAACATTTTCCTTTGCGAGCATATTTATTAATTGAATTGTTGGCAAACCAATAAGACTGTTAGGGTCATCACCCGCCATACTGTTAAATAATGCTATACCAAGACCTTCGGACTTAAAGCTGCCAGCACAATTGAGAGTATCCTCTTTAGATAAATAATTTAAGATTTGACTATCTGAAAGTATCTTAAAATTTACTTTGTAATATTCAACATGAAGCTGCATTTCTGAGGTGTCTGTATTCAGGAGCGCTAATCCTGTGAGAAAGTTTACATTCCTTCCAGAGCTTTTTTTTAATTGTAAGAAAGCATTCTCATGAGTACCAGGCTTCGTTAAAATTTCATCTGCTCCATTTTCGCCAGAATCAAAAGTGGCGACTTGATCTGAGGCAATAATTAGACCTGAATGAGTTTTAGCTACTTCTAGAGCTTTTTCTTTAGAAAGACGAACAACTAAATCAAATGGAGACTCGTTGTCTTTTCTCATTTCATCAATCTCTGGAGCAATGACATCGAAAGGCAAACCTAGTTTATCTAGAATAGCTCTTCTGAATGGAGATGATGAGGCTAGAATGAGTGACACTGCGCGTTTAAAAATTGTAAAATAATCTAATATTTTACTTCAATCGGGCTGAATTAATGGGCTTATCAATAGTAGTTGCAATGGATAACAATGGGCTGATTGGTAAAGATAATCAACTACCATGGCACTTGCCTGCCGACTTAGCCTATTTCAAAAAAATCACAACGGGTAAATCTATATTGATGGGAAGGAAGACCTACGATTCAATTGGACGGCCATTACCCAATCGACGAAATATTGTCATTACTCGCAATACAAAAATAATAATTCCTGAATGTGAAGTTGTCTCTTCAATTGACGAGGCACTTTTATTAACTGAGAATGAAAAGGAAGTTATGGTGATTGGAGGAGCAAGTTTATGCGAGCAATTACTGCCCAAGGTAAACCGTCTTTACATCACTAGGATTGACTCTGAGTTTGAGGGCGATATCTATTTCCCAACTTATGACGCTTCAAGTTGGCACCAAGTTAGCGCTGAGTCTCACCCAAAGGATATTGCAAATAACTACTCCTATCATTTTATTGTATTAGAGAGAAATTCTTGAACAAGCTAATTATTCTAAGTTTAGCCATTCTTTTTTTATCGGGCTGCGTTTTTACCAAAGTAGTCACTGTGCCTATGAGAGTTACAGGCGCTGTTATTTCAGTCATTCCAGTTGTGGGTGATGGAGTTGATAGTATTTTAGGGACTAGCGCCGATGTAATCGACGCAATACCTATTTAAATTGCCTTTAGGTGTTGTTTGTCTTGGGCAGCCAGAACTTCTTTTAAGGCTTTCGGCATAACCTTGACAAAGCGAAGTATCTCTTCATCCCAGTTATTTAATATTTGGCCAGCGATTTTTGAGCCTGTATATCTGTAATGCTTCTTTGTAAGTTCAAACAGCTCTGAAACAGATGCTTTATCCATAGGATCAAAATCAATCATTGAGGCATTAGCTCTGCCTTCAAGTGTTTTATTTGGATTATAAACATAAGCAATACCTCCACTCATGCCTGCTCCAAAGTTTCGACCAACCTCTCCTAGAATGACTGCTCTTCCTCCAGTCATGTATTCACATCCATGATCACCAATACCCTCAACAACAGCAACTAAGCCAGAGTTTCGAACACAGAATCGTTCAGCCACTTGGCCCGAGAGATATAATTCACCACCGGTGGCGCCATAGCCACAAACATTACCTGCAATAATTTCGTTTTGGGATGAAAATGTTGAATCTTTGGGAGGATAAACGATGACACGGCCACCAGAGAGTCCTTTTCCAACATAGTCGTTAGCATCACCCTCTACAGTAAGCGTAATTCCATTCGCAAGAAAGGCCCCAAAAGACTGGCCAGCTGACCCTTTAAAATTAATATGAATTGAATCTTCTTTAAGGTTATTCCCATTCCTATATTTAACAACATGGGAAGATAGCATTGCACCAACCGCCCTATCAACATTAGAAATGACAGAGTCAAATTTAACTGGAACATCCTTCTCAATTGCCTCTTTTGATTTGACAATTAAATCAATATCAAGTTGCTCTTCAAGCTGATGATCTTGTTTCATAGTTTGATAGGTTCCGGCATCTCTATATAGATTTTCAGCTGGAGTCAGTATTGCACTCAAATCAATTGAGTCTTGCTTCCAGTGATTGATAGCTTTATTCATCTCAAGCATATCTACTCTTCCAACCATATCAGTTAGTTTAGAAAAGCCAAGTTCAGCCATAATTGTTCTCAACTCTTCAGCAACCATGAATAAGTAATTAACGACATGCTCTGGCTTGCCAGTGAATTTTTTACGCAATACTTTGTCTTGCGTCGCAATACCAACTGGACAGGTATTTAAGTGACACTTTCGCATCATAATACAGCCAAGCGTTATTAATGGCGCCGTTGAAAAGCCAAACTCTTCTGCACCTAATAGCGCGGCAATTGCAACATCTCTTCCAGTTTTGAGTTGACCATCAGTTTGAATGACAACCCTTGAACGAAGGTCATTCATGACAAGAGTTTGATGCGTTTCAGCAACTCCTAGCTCCCAAGGAAGGCCTGCGTGCTTGATTGATGTCAACGGAGAAGCACCTGTTCCACCATCATGACCTGCAATAACGATATGGTCAGATTTGGCTTTAGTGACACCAGCTGCAACTGTTCCCACCCCAACCTCTGAAACCAATTTGACACTTATACGAGCATCTGGATTTGAGCGCTTAAGATCAAAGATAAGCTGTGAGAGGTCTTCTATAGAATATATATCATGGTGTGGTGGAGGACTTATAAGGCCAACACCAGCAGTTGAGCATCGAATTTTTGCAATACCTTCATCAACCTTTCCACCAGGAAGCTCACCGCCTTCCCCTGGCTTTGCACCTTGAGATACTTTGATTTGAAGTTCATCCGCATTATTTAAATAATCGATAGTGACTCCAAATCGACCCGAGGCAACCTGCTTGATAGCGCTGCGACGTGAATCACCATTCTTATCTGGAGTCCATCGCTTCGAGTCTTCACCACCCTCACCAGTATTGGACTTTCCACCAATACGATTCATGGCTATGGCGAGTGATTCATGAGATTCAGCTGATATTGAGCCAAAACTCATTGCACCTGTAACAAATCTCTTAACAATCTCTTTTGCGGGCTCGACTTGATTAATGTCAATGGAGTTGCCATTTTTGAAAGACATGAGGCCACGGAGTGTACAATTTCTTGTGCCTTCTTCATCTGATTTTTTTGAAAATTCCCAGTACGCATTTTGATCATTTCCTCGAGCAGCCTGCTGTAAACTCGTGATAGTTTGAGGTTCCCACATATGCTTTTCGCCACCACTTCTCCAGTGATAGTGCCCAAGATTATCTAGTGACTTTGTAACAAAGGCTTTTTTATGCTGCTCTTCAGATTCTGTTTGAACCACATCAAAACCTACGCCACTAATTCGACTCGCTGTCTCAAAAAAGCATTTATGCATGATTTCATTCGATAAGCCGACTGCCTCAAAAATTTGAGCTCCTTTATATGAAGCGAGCGTTGAAATACCCATTTTTGCCATCACTTTTAGCATGCCCTTGGCAATTGCTTTTCGATATGAGTTAACGACAGCATGATCATCTTCAAGATCAATTAGTTTGTCTCTTCTTGCCTGCCATAATGCCTCAAAAGCAAGATATGGGTTAACAGCATCAGCACCAAATCCAGTCAAAAGGCAAAAGTGATGAACTTCTCTAGCCTCACCTGTTTCAACTATGATACCAACCTGTGTGCGTTTGTGATTTGCAACCAGATGACGATGAACTGCAGATGATGCCAGAAGAGCGCTGACAGCATTTCGATTAGCATTTATTTTTCTATCTGACAAGATGACAAGGCTATGACCATCATCAATGGCTTGAGTGCTTTGATCACAAATTGAGTCAAGCATGTCACTCAAATTATGACCATTATTGATATCATAGGTAATATCTATCCTTTTACTAGTCCAGCCTCTATGGTCGCAATGTTTCAGGGCCGACATTTCTTCATTGGTTAAGATGGGATGCTCAATCACGAGTCGATGAGCATTTTCCTCTTTATTGCTAAGTAAATTACCCTCAGGCCCAATTGCGCAACTCAAAGACATAACTACTTCCTCTCTTATTGAGTCAATAGCAGGATTTGTAACCTGGGCAAATAGTTGTTTAAAGTAGTCGTAAATGATTCGAGATTGATCGGATAGACAAGCCAGTGCAGAGTCATTTCCCATAGATCCTACAGGATCTCTAAGCTCACTGACTAGAGGTAATAACATGAACTGAAGTGTTTCAGTGCTATAACCAAAAGCCTTAAGTCGGTTAATGAGAGTCTCAGGATAAAAACCTTTTGAGTCACCATGAATTTTTAGATCTGATAAAACTATTTGTTGATTTTTGAGCCAGTCACTGTATGGATTTTTTGATGCAAAACTATTTTTTATTTGCTCATCGTCAACTAACTGTCCTTTTTCGAAGTCAACCAGAAACATTTTTCCAGGCCTAAGCCTGCCCTTAGTTTTTACGTTATTAGTCTCCACATCAACAACACCAACTTCTGATGCCATGATGACTCTATCATCATGAGTTAGGTAGTACCTTGATGGTCTAAGACCATTTCTATCAAGAACGGCTCCAATATAGCGCCCATCAGTAAAGGCTATCGATGCAGGGCCATCCCATGGCTCCATCACATTTGAAAAATACTCATAAAAGGCTTTTTTCTCTGCGCTCATTTCTTTATCATTTTGCCAAGCTTCAGGGACCATCATCAATATGGCTTCTTGAAGGGAGCGTCCATTCATCAATAAAAATTCTAGAACATTGTCAAAGCTTCCTGAGTCAGAAACTTCAGTTTCAATAACAGGCAAGGTTTTAGATAAATTGTCACCAAAAATATCACTTTTGAGATCACCTTCTCGAGCTCTCATCCAGTTATAGTTCCCTTGACGAGTATTAATTTCACCATTATGTGCCATGAATCTGCATGGCTGCGCTCTATCCCAAGAAGGAAAGGTATTAGTTGAAAAACGAGAATGCACCATAGCTAAGTAGGTGCTAAATTTCTTATTACTGAGATCAGAATAGAATTCTAGTAACTGAGACCCCATTAACATACCCTTGTATATGATTACTCTTGTCGATAGACTGCAAATATAGAAAAGTAATGCCTGTGAGATAGACTCATCAGTTCTAATAACCTGAGAAATATTTTTTCGGATAACATAAAGAACTCCCTCAAAACTCTCTTGATTTAAGTTACCAGTGTTTTGAATGATTAACTGCTTGATATTTGGTTGAGAGTCACGAGCTGTATCACCAACATTTGCTTTTTTGGAGTCAACAGGAACATCTCTCCATCC
>ERZ1046740.3163-NODE-3163-length-10085-cov-4.314955_pt1 | contig 10085 bp, 8 predicted proteins | sample MGYA00383093_ERZ1046740 | MGnify/ENA primary metagenome ERZ1046740 (study PRJEB29581, sample SAMEA5548363) | metagenome | biome: marine; feature: coastal; material: water | depth 25 m | study: Short-term variability in the microbial, nano- and picoplankton...
GGGCGGTCTGCCATTGCCTTATGCACAGACACGGTTCCGCTGTTCCAGTCGGGGTAACGTTGATTCATCGCTTGCAAAACCAAAGGCCAGAATTCTTCAGAGGGGGGATAGAAAAATTCGAACCGGTAGAGCGCGCGCACGATGTTAACTTTTTTTCGCAGCAAAGCCTCAGTGGGTATTTCGATTCCCAGGGAGCAGGCAGCGAGGGCTACTTCACCAATTGCCGCCGCAAGAAAATAATGAGTAATGGTGTTGCGGTAATAGGCGGCAGCCAGGCGTTTTTCCCCGGGAATGTAGTACACAGGGGCGGTGCCTTTGTCATAACATTTTATAAGCCCGGAGCGGCCCATGGCGAATACCGCGGCGGATACCTGTTGAGGATTGTCCAGGCTGAAGCCGGAAGCGGTGGGTAAATCACGCTCCCTGATCAGGGATGATATCTCACTGGCCTGCTGGTGAATTTCCATGCTTGTCAGGGCGCGGCCGTTGGCTCCCAGCAGCACCATAGTGAGAACGTCTGCGGATTTTATTGGCGTAACTTTTTCAATTCTGGTGCACACTTCGAAGGCAAGGCGCTGAGCCTCCGACACAGATTCCCCGGCGCGGCCTGTCTCTCCAGGTATTATTTCTGCGGCATCTTCCATTGACACTGGGGGGGCAAAGCGTATGTAGATCTTGCCGTTGGGTTTGTTCATGCCGAAGACGTAATCCATAAACCACTTTAGCGACTCCTTGCGCTTGGGCAGGCCTTTCTGGATAGCCACGTAGTCATCGATCTCAGCAATACGATCAAATGCAATGGATATGGGTACCAGTTTCACATCTTTCATATCCTCCCGGTGGCAGGCCTCCAGCACCCAGTTGAGAATGCCCAGCTTGGGGGGAGAGAGCCTGCCAGTGCGAGACCGGGTTCCCTCGATAGACCAGGTGAGGGGAATATGGTTGCGAATCAGGTAATCGATATAGTGACGAAACACCAGTTTGTAAATGGGGTCATCCTGAAAGCTGCGGCGCAAGAAAATTGAACCCACCCGTCGTGCCAGAGTACCAAAACCGGCGAAATTCATATTTGCGCCCGCGAATACTAACGGCAGTGGCTTGAAGTTGTTTTCGTACAGGCCAATCAGAAAGGCAAAACTGTCCATATGCGATTTGTGCGACCAAAGGAACAGTAGCAGGTTGTCTTTCGATAACTCCTTGAGTTCTTCCAGTGCCTCCAGGTTGATATCCAGCTCAGGTTCGTAGCTACGTCCCAGAATAAAATTGCCAAATTTTGCCGCCGGTTTTAACCATGATTCCCTGGGCGTTGCTTCCATTTCCTTCAGACATTTACGGGCGTATTTCTGTGCCTGTTCAGGCGTTTTCTCCATGGCCGTAGCGGCCACAGTCAGCTCCTCCTGAAATGCGTCAAGGCGCAACAGGCTGCCCGCGCCTGTAGTGACGGCAGGAGTGCCCTGATCCTGAATCTGGCTCATCTACTCTCCTATTACAGGCGAAATACTCCGAACAGTGCCGCGTGATCCGACAAATCCCGCCAGTGGCCTGTACCGAGGCGCTGGCAGGACACCGGCTCTAATCCCCTGAAGTATATCCTGTCCACAGGTAGTAACGGCGCCCACACGGGAAATGTTCTGGCGTGGCGGCCCTGTAGTTTGACAAATAATTCTTCAAGACCCAGATCGCTGTGCAGGTGTCGTTCGGCTCGCCTGCGCCAATCGTTAAAGTCTCCGGCGATAATCATAGGTTCGTCATGGGGAACGTGCTGGTCGATACGCTCGATCAATGCGTACAGTTGTTCGCGCCGCTCCTGCTCAAGCAGACCCAGGTGTACACACAGTGTATGCAGTCGAAAATCTTTACCGGGAATTTCAATTACGCCGTGCAAAATACTGCGACTGGACCTGGGGAAGATGGAGACGTCTATATTCTCCCAGCTACTGAACGGATACATGCTGAGAATGGCATTGCCATGGTCCCCCTTGCGGTAGATGGCGTTTTTGCCGTAAGCGTAATGGGGCCAGGCCTGATCGGCGAGGTATTCAAAGTGTGGTTGGTCCGGATATGAGAAGCGGCGTTTTTTTGCTTCGCTCTCATTCGCCATGCCGTGAATCTCCTGCAGAAACACGATATCGGCGCCGGTTTCTGCGATACGCTCGCGCATGGATTGCAGCATGAAACGGCGATTCCCGGTGCAATAACCCTTATGGACATTGTAGGTGAGAACGTGTATTTCGTCGGGGTTGCTGGCCATGCTTTATTGCTTCTTCGCTCGTTCGCGCATTGCTTTAATCGCCCAGGTGATAACGTAATCCAACCCGCTCGCTATGGCGATAACCAGAACAAGACTGGTCGCTGTAAGAATGAGTTCAGGTGAAATGTCCTGGATTAATTGCGCCGCCAATAACATTACGCAAAAGCAGATCTGTATCGCCATATTGGCCTTGGATAATGTAGTGGCAGCAAAATCAAAGGAGCCGATCACCCAGTGGTAACAGAGAGCGCCGGTGACAATAACCAGGTCCCTGCCGATCACGGTTATTGCGACATACCAGGGTATAAGGCCGATATAGGCAAAGCTGAGAAAGGAAACAGTAACCAGGACTTTGTCTGCAACCGGATCCAGGGCCGCGCCAAAGCGAGAGAAGGCCTTGAGTCTGCGGGCGGCAAATCCGTCCAGGGCGTCAGTCAGCCCTGCCAGAAAACCGATTGCAAGAGCCGCGGTGTAGCTCTCTTGTAGTATTAGTAGGCCAAGAGGGACCGCCAGCAGCAGACGCAGAATAGTGAGGCAATTTGGCAGGTATTGCAGCAAGAGCGCCTGTCAGTTCTGGTTGCCGCCATTCAGCGATACGAGGTAGACCGCGACGCCGTAATCGTCTGAGACGTAGATGGCGCCATCGGGGCCCTGGGCCACATCCACCGGTCGGCCGCTGATGTCATCGCCGTTATAGAATCCGCTTAAAAAGTCCTGCTCAGTAATACCGCTGTCGGTAAAGTGCAGGGACACCACCTTGTAGCCATCGGGCGAGCTGCGATTCCAGGAGCCGTGCAGGGCGATCAGCGCAGTTTTTTCGTAGCCTTGAGGCCAGTTGCCTGTGTCTATAAAGCTCATGCCCAGTGGCGCGTTGTGAGCGCGAAACCCGTGAACCGGTGCTACAGGGCTGCGCTGTCCAGCCTGAGGGTCCTGGCCCATATCCGGATCGGGAGTATTATCGCCGTTGAAATACGGCCAGCCATAGAAATGATCCTGCTCGACAAGATTGAGTTCACAGGGCGGGAAATCGTCGCCCAGTAGGTCCCGGCCATTGTCTGTGGCGTACAGCCCGCCATCAAAGGGGGACCAATCAAAGCCGGCGCTGTTACGCAGCCCCGTAGCGAATATTTCGCCGCCGCTGCCATCGGCATTGAAGCGCATCATGGTTGCCCGCCGGTCGTCTTCTTCAACACATACGTTGCAGGTGGAACCCTGGGAAAGGTAGAGCATGCCATCAGGTCCGAAGCGCAGTGTTTTGCTCCAGTGATTACCGTTGCCAGTAAGTCCGGTAATAATTGCTTCATAGTCACCGACCGTTTTACCGCTGTCAGCATCAAAGCGAATTCTCCCCACCTGTTCCCGCTCGGCGATATACAGCCAGTCGTCTTTGAAATCCATCCCCTGGGGCCTGTTCAGGCCTTCTATCAAAGGTTCTTTTATATCGACGGTGCCATTATTGTCTGTGTCCCGCAAGATCATGATGTCGCCTTTATGGGGCCGGCTTACCAGTAAGTCTCCCGCAGCAGTAAAGCGCAGGAAGCGTGACCCTGGAAGGTCTTTGGCGTAAAGGGAGAGCTTAAAACCGTAAGGCAATTGGTAGCGCTGGCTAACGGTTTTTTCAGTTACCGAGGGGCCGGCGACACCAAATATCACGTTCAGGGCCATACGAATGCTTGAAGGGGCAATGGTTCCGCTGACAACCAGGGCGGTGCCTGCTATGAGTAGCAGCAGTACGAGTACCAGTGGCACTAACAACAGTTTTTTCAACGGTATGACTCCTCAGGACTTTGTTACTTTATGATTGACCTGCATACAGTGTAGGCGCAATTGGGAGCATCGATAAAGAGTTTGTTCAAGTGCCTGCCAGATTATGCCTATAATCCTGCTATTGTATCCATTGATCTTCAGGCGTGTGTACTATGTCTCCATCCCAATCTAGTCGCAGTTGGCTGGCTACAGCGGCCCAACCTGACATATTCAGGCGCAGTCTGAAGGTCGCTCTGGTGGTAGGTACTTTACTGGCATTGATCAATCACGGGGATCGTTTGCTTGGCATGTCTGTCGATAGCGAGGTGTTCCTGAAAATATGCCTCACCTACCTGGTGCCTTTCTCGGTATCCACCTGGGCATCGGTGCAGACAGCCAGGAACCGCTAGACATAGCTAACCCTGAAAAGGCGCGATGAACCAAAAAAAGGGGGCGAGAGTCCCTCCACGGGATCGCCGATGACGATAAACCCGCAGAGGCAGAAGGGCGTTACTTAGCTGACTTGCTGCGCCAGTATGCTGTTGAGTGTGGCGCTGGGGCGCATGACGGCTTTCACATCATTACGATCAGCGTGGTAATAGCCATTTACCGGAGCGGGCTCACCCTGCACGTCTGCCAGCTCGGCAAGGATCTGATCCTTGCTATCTGCCAGTGCCTGGGCAAAGGGCGCAAAATGCGCTGCCAGTTCCGCATCACCGGTTTGCTCCGCCATAGCCTGGGCCCAGTAAAGACCCAGATAGACGTGGCTGCCCCGGTTATCCAATTCGCCGGTTTTGCGTGACGGGGACTTGTTGTTCTCCAGCAGTTTGCCGGTAGCAGCCTCCAGGGTCGCAGCCAGTACTTTTGCTCGCGGGTTGTCCGCTTTAATGCCCATGTCTTCCAGCGAGACAGCCAGGGCCATGAACTCACCCAGTGAATCCCAGCGCAGGTGATTCTCCTCGAGAATCTGCTGTACATGCTTGGGTGCGGAGCCGCCGGCACCGGTTTCGTACATACCGCCGCCGTTGAGCATGGGCACAATCGACAGCATCTTGGCAGATGTGCCAAGTTCCATGATGGGGAACAGGTCGGTCAGGTAATCACGTAGTACGTTACCTGTGACGGAGATAGTGTCCTTGCCACGCAGCATGCGCTCCATGGAGTGGCGAATGGCATAGGTATAGGACATGGAGGAAATATCCAGTCCCTGGGTATCGTGATCCTGCAGGTATTTGTCGACTTTTTTCGCCAACTGGCAGTCGTGAGCACGCTCAGGGTCTAGCCAGAACACTGCGGGAGTGTCAGATTGACGGGCGCGGGTAACAGCCAGTTTGACCCAGTCACGAATCGCTATATCCTTGGTCTGGCAGGCGCGCCAGATATCACCGGGCAGTACGTTGTGCTCGGTAAGTACTGTGCCGTCGGCGGTCACAACGCGCATGGTGCCGGCTTGGTCCATCTCGAAAGTTTTGTCGTGAGAGCCGTATTCTTCGGCTTTTTTCGCCATCAGGCCCACATTGGGCACGCTACCCATGGTGGTCGGGTCAAAGGCACCGTTGGTTTTGCAGAAGTTGATCATCTCCTGGTAGATACGGGCATAGGTGCTCTCAGGCATTACCGCCTTGGTGTCCTTGGGCTTGCCATCCGGGCCCCACATCTGGCCAGAGTTGCGGATCATTGCCGGCATGGAGGCGTCGACGATGATGTCGCTGGGTACATGCAGATTGGAGATGCCTTTAACCGAATCCACCATTGCCAGCTCAGGACGGCTGGCGTAACAGGCCTGGATATCCTCTTCGATTTCTTCCCGTTTGGAGCGGGGCAGGCTGGCGATACAGTCGTAAACACTGCTGAGGCCGTTGTTGGGGTTTACGCCCAGTTTTTTGAACAGCTCGCGATGCTTGGCAAACAGATCTTTATAGAACACGGTTACCGCGTGACCAAACACGATGGGGTGGGATACCTTCATCATGGTGGCCTTCACGTGCAGTGACCACATCACACCGGTTTGCTTGGCGTCTTCCATGCTCTGCTCGAAGAACTCTTCCAGTTTGGTGCCACTCATGAACATGCCGTCGATAACTTCGCCGGCTTCCAGGCTAAGCTCTTTCTTTACCTCGACCGCGCCGCCGTCAGCGGGAGTGAACTCGATACGAACGTCTGTAGCATCGTCCATAGTGGCAGATTGCTCGCTGGAGAAGAAATCACCGCCGTGCATGTGATCGGCGTGGGTCCGGGATGCCATGTTCCATTGTCCCATGGGGTGAGGGAATTTGCGGGCAAAGGCTTTTACCGCGGGTGGCGCCCGACGGTCGGAGTTGCCCTCGCGCAATACGGGGTTTACCGCGCTGCCCAGTGTTTTGGCATAGCGGGCCGCTATTTCCTGTTGCTCGGCGTCTTGTGGGTCATCGGGGAAGTCGGGAACTGCGTAACCCTGGGCCTGTAGTTCGGCGATGCAGTCTTTAAGCTGCGGCTCCGAGGCGCTGATATTGGGTAGCTTGATGATATTGGCGACGGGGTCCTGGGTTAGCTCACCAAGGAATGCCAGTCCGTCCACAACTCGCTGGTCTTCGTTTAAGCGATCGGGGAAGGCGGAGAGTACCCGTCCTGCCAGGGAGATGTCAGTGATTTTTACGTCGATTCCGGCGGAGCTGGTAAAGGCTCGCACAATGGGGAGTAGGGAACAGGTGGCCAGGGAAGGGGCCTCATCTGTCAGTGTGTAGTAAATGGTACTCGCATTGTCGCTCAAAGTTGGCTTCCTCTTTTTCTTGCTGATAAGTATTTAAGTCATTGCTCCCGGCGATTCTTTGCTGCTCGCGGGTCATTTTTTGTCGGCGCGTAGTCTACCACCGATGGGGGTTTTCTTCCTTATCTGTTGATGGGTATTTCCCTGTTCATTTGCCTGCCGTCTAGAGCAGGTATCACTTCCCGTTGCGGGTGTCGTTCAGGTTTCGTTTCACCTGCTGTAGATGGCTGGAAAATTCATCGCCTTTTCTCAGGGCCAGGCTGGTAGCGAGAATATCGACAATCACCAGTTGCGCCAGGCGAGAGGTCATGGGGGTGTACAACTCCGTGTCTTCAGTACACTGCACACCCAGCACCTGTTCGCAATGTCGGGCCAATGGTGATCCGGGGGTGGTAATGCCAATGACTCTTGCTTCCTGCTCGCGACCCAGTCGCGCGAGGTCGACCATGGCCCGGGTGCGCCCGGTATAGGAAATGCACACCAGGCAGTCTTCAGGCCCCAGGCCTGTCACCATAACTCGCTGGTTGATGATGTCGGTGTGGGCAATAACCGGCGTGGGGAAACGCAGCAGTTTGTGCTGGGCGTCAAGAGCGACAGAAGCGGAGGCTCCCAGGCCCGCCAGGCAGATGGAGCGTGCGCCATCAAGCAGGGCGACAGTGTTTTCTATGTCTGCAGGGTCCAGTTGCTGTTGCACCTCTGTCAGGCTGGCATGAGTGGTTTCAAAAATTTTGCTGATGATTGCACCGCTTGAGTCACCTGATTCTATTGCCTGGGCAATGCGTGGCTGGCTTCGGGCCAGTTCTGCCGCCAGGGCCAGCTTGAAATCCGGAAAGCCTTTCAGCCCCAGGCCTGTGCAAAAGCGGTTGACGGTGGGCTCGCTGACCTCGGCGAGAGCCGCCAGGGAGGCAGTCGACATGGAGATAATGGCTTCGGGGTTCTCCACGACACGGGCGGCCAGTTTGTGTGCGGATTTGCTGCGCCTGGTGTCCGGGTTACGCAGTTCTGCCAGTAGGTTCATCGGGGTATTCCACTGATAGTATTGTAAAAATGTAATAAAAATACAGATTTATATCAAGAAGAAATTTCACTTTGCGGGGTGTTTTATTCGCAGGGCTATGGCAAAAATACGGTTTAAACGCGGATTATCACAGAAATCTGACGTTTTTTCACCCCCCTGCTCTGATTTTTCATGATGACTTGCCTTCTCGCGGCAAAGGGGCTAAAGTTTAAAAATGTAATAAAATTACAGATTGGTAAGAGCTGCAATGATTGATCAAACCTTACAAAGCTGCCGCGTTCTTCCCGTGGTCACGGTGCGTGATGTGCCCTCTACGGTCGCCCTGGCCCAGGCCCTACAGAGGGGCGGAATGAGGGCTATTGAAATTACCTTGCGTACCGAGGCCGCGCTGGATGCCATTGTCGCGGTGCGTGAACAGGTGCCTGGAATACTGGTTGCAGCAGGTACTGTTAACACTCCCAAACAGGTGGAGCAGGTAGTTGCCGCCGGTGTAGAGCTAGCGCTCAGCCCGGGCGCAACTGATGACCTGCTGGCAGCGGCCCGCGATTCAGCACTGGATTTCGTACCAGGTATCGCCTCTGCTTCAGAGATGATGCGGGGTATGGAATACGGCTTTGATATCTTCAAGCTGTTTCCCGCCCGGGACCTGGGTGGAATCAATATGCTCAAATCCCTGGGTGGTCCTTTTCCAGATATTCGCTTTTGCCCCACCGGGGGGCTCAATCCGGAAAATTATCGTGATTACCTCGCCCTGCCCAACGTGATCTGTTGCGGTGGATCATGGATGGTTGCATCCCCCCTGGTGGAAAATGAACGCTGGGATGACATTGAAGTGCTGGCCCGAGAGGCGATGGCGGCATAAACAAGCAACACAAGGAGATACAGATGGCACAGCAGCAACCCATTCGTGTGGGCATCATGGGCTTCGGCCAGACCGGGCGCCAGATCTACGAACTGGCCTCCCACACTGAAGACGTGGACATTGTGGCAATTGCCGATATCGGTAAGCCTGAGATTCTGCACTACCTGCTGTGTTCGGAAGTGAATGATCCCGCGCGGCATGAACTGCAGGGCAACTTCCTGGTTAATCCCCAGGGGCGCGCGCGCCTGATGCAGATAGACAGGCCAGCGGAAATGCCGTGGGATATTTTTGGCGTGGACGTGGTGATCGACTCTACCGGCAAATACCGTGATACCGCTTACATGGAAGACCACCTTGGCAATGGCGCAAAACGGGTCGTGCTGCGCACCCTGCCTACCGATGGTATAGATCGTATTGTCATCCCCGGTATTAATGATGCCAGCGCCAGTGCCAGCGATCGAATGGTCAGTGCAGGCTCGGCTACTACCAGCGCCCTGTGTCTTCTGCTTAATTCTCTGTCCGCATCTTTTGAGATCGAGTGTGGCAGCATGACAACGGTCCACGCTTTTACCTCGGACCAGGCCCTGCAGGATTATGCCGGCAGCGATTTTCGCCGCAGCCGTTCTGCCGCCAAGAATATTATTCCCAACAGCCACGAGGCTTCCCTGTGGCTGGGTCAGATACTCCCTGCCTTTGACGGCAAGATACTCACCTCAGCGCTTAATGTGCCAGTACAGGAAGGTTGTCTGTTGGATGTGAACCTGGTGCTTCCAGATAGTGAGGTTACCGTGGAGCAGGTTAATGATGCCATGCGCAAGGCCGCCGCTGAACACCCGGGCATTATCGACGTGGCAGAGGATCCGATAGTTTCTTCAGATGTTATAGGCAATGCTCATTCCCTGCTGTTTGATGCCAAGGGTACGATCAAGGCCGGTGCAAATACCGTCAAGACCCTGAGTTGGTATGAAAACATGGGGCATGCGGCACGTCTGCTGGATGTGGTGCGTTTGTACAGCAAGCTGGATCAGCAGGAGGCGGTGTAATGAGAGTTGCTATTAATGGTTTTGGTCGTATCGGCCGCTCGGTTTTCCGTATTCTTGAAGATGTAGAGGGTATTGATGTTGTTGCGATTAATGACCTTGCCGATAATGAAGCGTTGCGCTATCTGCTCAGTTACGACACGGTCATGGGGCCTTTCGGCAGGAACCTTATCCTGGAGGACGGTCACTTTGTGACGGACAAGAGTCGAGCGAAATTACTCTGTGAGCGCAATCCAGCGGATATTCCCTGGGGTGAGCTAGGTGTAGATGCGGTAATTGAGGCTACCGGCGTATTCCGGTCTCGTGAGCAACTGGAGCAGCACCTTGCTGCCGGTGCGGGTCGCGTGGTTTTGACTGTGCCCGCCAAAGATGCGATCGATTACACGGTGGCGCTGGGGGTTAACGAAGATGGCCCGACTCCC
>ERZ1046740.3167-NODE-3167-length-10078-cov-7.675746_pt1 | contig 10078 bp, 13 predicted proteins | sample MGYA00383093_ERZ1046740 | MGnify/ENA primary metagenome ERZ1046740 (study PRJEB29581, sample SAMEA5548363) | metagenome | biome: marine; feature: coastal; material: water | depth 25 m | study: Short-term variability in the microbial, nano- and picoplankton...
GTGGCGTATTAGGCATAACAGCTTTAATTTCGCGAATGCGATCCCAAGGATCTTCGCCCAAATAACGAATGCAAGAATCAAATGTTGCGCCACCCCATGATTCAACTGACCAATAGCCAATTTTATCTAGCTTATCTGCAATCGGCAGCATGTCATCAATACGCATACGTGTTGCGAATAGGGATTGATGTGCATCTCTAAAAACAAGCTCGGTAATTTCTACCTTTTTACCTTCGGCATTGTTTGATTTTTTAGTTATATTTTTTAAAAAATTTAGCATAACCTTATGCTCCCCTATGCATCTTGATTGCTTGTTCAATGACAAACTTAGTCTCTTCATCAATTTCTTGATCAAGTGTTGTGTCATTATCATTCTCTGGCTCATTAGCAGCCCGAGCCTGAAGCTTTTGAATAACAACCGACATTAACTTGGTTACAAAAACCAATAATGTCAAAAACAAGAAAACAAAACCCATGCCAAACATGGTTAAGTTTAAAGCTTCAGCTAAAAGATCTACTTGTTCCATAATCATTACTCTTTATTTTAATTTGGTACCGATGGACGGAATCGAACCGTCACTCCCGAAGGAACCGGATTTTGAATCCGGCGCGTCTACCAATTCCACCACATCGGCAATAAACTTTTCTTACTTGTGTCTAAAGGTAATTCTACCCTTGGTTAAATCATAAGGTGTCATTTCAACAGTCACCTTGTCACCTGGCAAAATACGAATATAGTGTTTACGGATTTTTCCAGAAATATGCGCTAAAACGCTGTGCCCATTCTCCAATTCAACCGTAAAAGTAGTATTGGGTAGTTTTTCTTTGACCACGCCTTCTAATTCAATGTAATCGCTTTTTGACATAAATAATTATAAATTCAAACTAAGTAAATTGAGTTATTTTACCCGAATGTCAACCGATAGACAAAAAACCGAAGTACTCTTATAGATTTTAAATAAGCTATAATTAGTCTATTTTTAGCAGCCGTTAAACACAAATGCAATTAAGTTTTGAATTTTTCCCACCTAGAACAGATCAAGGCAAATTAAACCTTAAAAAAGTTCGTCAAGAATTATCGGTTATTAATCCGCATTATTTCTCAACAACATTTGGCGCAGGTGGCACAACACAGGATGCAACATTAGAAACAGTTTTAGACATTCAGGCTAATGATAGCGTTTCAGCTGCACCTCACTTATCTTGTATAGGCTCGGAAAAATCAAAAATCTCAACTCTATTAAATCAATATAAAGTCGCTGGAATTAATCGCATTATAGCCTTACGCGGAGACATTCCATCAGGCGTTCGTGATATTGGTGATTTTCATTATGCTAACGAATTGGTTGAGTTTATTCGCTATGAATTTAATGATTATTTTCATATTGAAGTTGCTGCTTATCCTGAAATGCATCCACAAGCAAAAAATATGAGTACTGATATTGAGCACTTTATTAATAAAATTAAAGCTGGTGCTGATGGCGCTATTACTCAGTATTTTTACAATGTAGATGCTTATTTTCGATTTGTTGACGAAGTTCAAAAACAAGGTATAGATGCACCAATCACACCTGGAATTATGCCAATTACTAATTGTGACCAATTAATACGCTTCTCTAATATGTGTGGCGCAGAAATCCCGCGATGGATTGAAAAACGATTAACAGCATTTGGTGACGATACCGAATCTTTAAATAGTTTTGGTTTCGACGTGGTTGCCAATCTGTGTGACCAGCTTAAATCTCAAGGTGTCAAAGGGTTTCATTTTTACTCAATGAATAAATCTCAACCCTCTTTGAAATTAGCTCAAGAGCTTACTTAATGAGTCTGCTGGTCAACCCAGCTTTGTAATTCATTAAGTGGTCGTTTATCTTGATCATGGCAACACTTTTCAAGCGCCTCTAATCGCTCACCAAGTTCTGCAAACACCAGCTGATAATGTTCATTTTTTAGCTTCTCTTTATAGAGTTTAGACTTTAATGAGGAGACTGCCTTCATTAGCACTTGTTCATTTTTCTGTTTGACCGCATCAGCAGCGCCCGCCTTGTACATGGCATCTGCTTTAATTTGTTGAATTTTTTGAAGATGCGCATCTCGCTCTGAATGCAAACTATGGGCTGGATAAGCAAGCCGAATACTATCTATTGTTACATAGCCTTCATGCGTTTGTAATTTTCCAGAATTAATTTGATCCTGAATATTAACACGACTCACACCTAATCGACGAGCTGCCTGTGACACACTAAGTTTAATCATTTTATTTTCTCTCCCAAAAAAAATATTTCCTAATTACTGACTAAATTAATCAACTTTTATTCACTTGTCAAGTGTATCAATGTTTTCTAATACTGCTACAATGGCCTGATCACTAATATCTTGCGTAACTAAAACTTGGGAAAATCCGAGCAACAAGGCATATTTTTTAATACGTTCGCTTAAAACAATTAATGGGTACGTTTTTAAACGCTGCAGTTGTCCCAGCTGGTCTGATAACGCTACCAAGCCCTCTAGATTCTCATTACTGGTAATACTAATAGCGCCTTTTTTATTGGAGATAAATGCACCTAATGAATTTTGATGAGTTGGTGTTAATGAGCAAATCACACGATCGTAAACTTCAGCATACTCAACGTGATTGTTATTTTTTTCCAAACCAATTCTAAGTGTTTCACGCCCACCTTTTCCTCTAAAAATTAAAACATTACTAGCTTGCAGTTGGGATATTGAGTCGAGCGCTAGTAGCGCCTCACTAGAGGCATTTTCTTTTGGAAAATCATCAACAGAAACACCATAATCACTAAGCTTTTTAGCTGTTGCAGCGCCAACAGCTAAAATTTTAGAGTAGCGAATCGTGCGCAATGTTGCCACCCCATGTTCAACAGCATTAGCACTAATAAAAATAATCACATCGTATTGATCACGCTTTGGCGTAGTTACAGTCTTACTAACTTCGAGTGTTGGAAATAAAAAAGGCTGGTGTCCACCATCAATCATAAGAGATTCAAGCGTTTTAACTTGTGCAAATGGACGAGTTAATAAAACGTTCAAAATCTAAAATCCAAGAATTTCTGCAATTACTCTAATTTTTCCCAGCACTTCACTTTCAGCATTCTTACAAATAAGAATTGTTCGGGCGTTAATAACAGCCGCTTGCTCCACGTAGGCTCTCATTTGCTTTTCATTCCAGCTATTTTGCGTATAAAGAACAGGTATATGATTATAGTACAAATGCTTTCCAGCTACTTCTTTGCCCTGTAATTTAAGCTTAAGCCTATTATCTGATTGAAACGATACCTGATAGCCCTTTAACAAGGACATTACCTCAGCACTTGGCGCCTGCTCTAATTCACTAAATAGCGTAAATAAAGATTTATTCGGATTAATACTGTCCAGCAAAGCACTAAGCTCGTTAATATCAGCTAGCAACTGGGAGCCAATACTAAGCACCAGCTCAAACTCCTCATCAGAATCTTCTAGCTCTTCAAAAATTAATTCCAAATCTTCTTCGGTATCAATTGGCAAGGAGAGTGTTTTGAATTGGGTTGAATAATAATCAAAACGCCATTCACTAGGCAGATCATCTGGATAAAAATCATCCACTAAATCCAAGCCACTACGACCAATTAAAAACTCTGTTTGACTCATCTATCGCCTGTTACCTTTATAATAGTAAAAAAAATTACTCAAATCATTATGCCCGATATTCTACTACCAATTATTGCCCTACTATCAGGTTTTGCACTTTTAATTTGGAGTGCAGACGAATTTACCGAAAATGGTGCAAAAATTGCCAATATTTTTAAAGTTTCACCACTAATTATCGGGCTACTTATTTTTGGCTTTGGTACCTCTGCACCTGAAATGCTGGTCTCTGGACTAGCTGCTATGGAAGGCAATACCGGCTTAAGTATTGGTAATGCCATTGGCTCTAATATTTTTAATATTGCCCTGGTACTTGGTATTAGCGCCGTTATTGCCCCTATTGAAGTGCAGGAAAATATCTTAAAAAAAGAGTGGCTATTTTTAATGGCAGCCACTTTATGCTCAGGATTTCTACTATGGGATCAGCGTCTTGATACTACCGATGGAATTATATTGCTGATTTTTCTTATTTTATTTCTAACCTATACCTTTAAAGAATCTAAGAATAAAACTCATCATGAATTTGACGATTTACAGCAGCCTGTAAGCAAAGATCAAACAATAAAAACCTGGCTTATGTTGCTTGTTGGGCTGGTTGTGCTAATTTCTAGTGCTAAATTAGTAGTTTGGGGTGGCGTTGAAGTGGCGCAAGCATTTGGTGTTTCCGATCTTATTATTGGACTTACAGTAGTTGCACTTGGGACCAGCTTGCCAGAATTAGCCGTATCTATTGCCAGTGTCTTGAAAAAACAATATGAAATGGTTGTGGGCAATGTAATTGGCTCCAACCTTTTTAACACCATTGCTGTACTTGCAATTCCTGGCCTTATCCACCCTTCCGATGTACCGACTGAGGTGATGAGTCGAGATTACCCAATCATGTTACTATTAACAATTTTATTGTTCGTTGTATCTTACAAGTTTGGCAAAAAACACGTAATCAACCGATTTGAAGGCGCTGTTTTAATCAGTGTCTTTAGTTGGTATATGTGGCAATTATTTTGATCATCCAACTAAACAATCTTACTGACACGCAAGCTTTTGCTCAACAGTTAGCTAAACACACTCAACAGCTTAAACAAGGCATAGTTATTTACCTAGATGGTGATCTTGGTGCTGGAAAAACCACTTTGGCTCGTAGCTTTATCCAAACTTTTGGTTTTGACCGAGTTAAAAGTCCGACCTACTCCCTAGTTGAAAGTTATGTAAATAAAACAATCAGCATCCATCATTTTGACTGCTACCGACTTAGTGATCCAGAAGAGTTGGAATACATTGGCATTCGAGAGTATTCAGGTCCAGGCCATATTCAACTTATTGAATGGGCTGAACTTGGCCAAGGAATGATTGAGCCTGCTGACATGGTCATTCGAATCAGTGGCAAAGATAATACAAGGGTGTTATCAATTAGCGCTCATAGTAAAACAGGAAATCAGCTGTTAGCATGCGTAAACTCTTAAGCTTACTAGCTGGATTATTACTACTAGGAAGCTGCTATGCTGAGAGTAAAACTACCTTACATGATTTTCGCTTTTGGAGCTCACCAGAGCGAACTCGAATTGTTATTGATACAGATCCAGGTGCTGGCTTTTCAATCAACCAAGAGGAGAATCAATTAACTTTAAATGTGCGCCACGCAAAACTACTTAAAAGCACTTATAAAAAACTATTTTTCAAAGATCAGCGTATCTTAAAAACACGCATAAAGCGCAATAAAACAACGTACCAGTTTAAATTTAAATTAAACAACCAATATCAAGTTAAAAGCTACACGCTCAAACCCAACAATAAATACAAGCACCATCGATTGGTGGTTGATCTATATGACAAGCTAGCTAAAAAACCAGTAATAACACCTGAAAAAGTTGATAAAAAAATCACTCAAACCAAGCAAAAAACCATCATCCTAATTGATGCTGGCCATGGTGGTGAAGACCCGGGAGCTATTGGACAAAAACGCACCCAAGAAAAAAGAATAACCCTTAGTATCGCCAAAAAACTCGCCAAAAAAATTAATAAAACCCGTGGAATGAAAGCCATTCTCACTAGAAAAGGAGACTATTATGTTGGGCTTAGTAAACGCATTAGAATTGCCCAGGCCAACAAAGCCTCTTTATTTGTCTCAATTCATGCTGACTCAGTTGCCAATAGAAAAGCCAGTGGAGCGTCAGTTTATACTTTGTCAAAACGTGGCGGATCAACTAAATTTGCACGTCGCCTAGAACGTTCACAGAATACCTCAGACCAATTTGGATTTAATGAGCGCTCAAACAGTAAAGATCAATATCTTAATAAAATTCTCTGGGACTTATCACGCAAGGATCGTGACCTTCAAAGCCAAAAACTCGGCACAAAAATATTAAGTCAGCTGGATAAGATAGGAAAACTGCACAAAAAGAAACCGCAAAAAGCTGGATTTGTTGTACTTAAAACGCCAGCCATTCCCTCTGTGTTAGTTGAAACAGCCTTTATCTCAAACCCTCAAGAAGAGAGGCGTTTAAATAATGACAAAGAACAAGATAAAATTGCTAACGCAATCTATCAAGGAATCTTAAGTTATTATCAATAGACGTGCTAAGATTTGTTAGGTGCGTGAGTCTCTTCAGGTGGCGGAGTGTAATCAGGATCGTTCGGATTCATAAAGACAAAACTGTAATCTTCGCCTGCTTGAATCTGGTCAAAATCAACCACCATGCCTTCGAGTAGCTCTTTTTGATCATAAGCCAAAATATATTCAATGTCGTTTGACTTAAGATGGATGTCATTATCATTACGATCATCAAAGCCCATTAAATATTGAAATCCTTGATCAGTTTTATCGACAGCAAAACGAATAATTAGACCTTGTGTCTCTGGATTATGGGTAGATAAAGAAATTTCTTCTGCCGCTTTTTTAGTAATAGTGATCATGATATTTTGTTCTTTTTTAGTTTAATAAAATCAACAAATTGCGAAACCCATTGGTTTCCAGCAAGATTGCGAAGATGTGTATACGATGCTAATAAATTATACTTAACAATACCATCACGCTTATTATCCACACCCACGCCACGCAAAACCTCAAAAGCATAGCGTGTATTTGGATCAATAACTTCTAATTTAGAATAGTGAAATTCATGTGCGCTAATCTTATCAGAAACGTTTTTCCAAGGGTGGTCGTCAAGTGGAGCAAGCTGAACATAACCCCTGCCAATAGGTTTTGGTGTCATCCTAGTATTAGCATCAATTACTCCGACCATTGGATAATTACCAGTATCACTCATTATTTGATTGGTTAGATACATCAACCCGCCACATTCAGCATAACTAGGTAAGCCTTGTTCGATTTTGGTTTTAATATCTTTAAGTAAGGACTGATTGCCACTAAGCGCCTCTAATTGCATTTCAGGGAATCCGCCACCAATAAACAAGCCATCACACTCGGGCAAATGATTATCGTTTAGTGCATCAAAATAAGAGATATTAACACCTAGGTCGTTAAACTTATCAAGGTCGTCTTGATAATAAAAGCCAAAGCTACTGTCTTTTGCCACAGCAACTGTTAGCCCAGTATTATCAACTTTACTGTCAACACTTATATTGATAGACTCGTTCACATTAGAATATTGCTCTTTAAGATTAAGTATTTTTTTCAAATCCACCTGATCTGCAATCAGTCGAGCAGCTCCATCAATGAAACCTTGAGACTGAGGTGTTTCATTTGCCGGCATCAGGCCGAGATGGCGCTCATCAATAATCAACTCTTTAGAGCGACGCACTGACCCGATAACTTCAATATCGGTATAGTGTTCAATCGCCTGAATTAGTTTTGACTCATGACGTTCACCCGCCACCTTGTTTAAAATAACCCCCGCAATATTGACATCTTTATCGAAATCTTGATAGCCTTTAACCAAAGCGGCAACACCCCGAGTGACACCAATCGTATCAATAACTAGCACCACTGGTATATTAAGAAGCTTAGCCAAATCGGCGTTTGCATCGCCACCTGCAACACTCATGCCATCATATAAGCCTTTATTGCCTTCAATAATAGATACGTCAACCAGAGAGTTTTTGTCTTGATATAGCTGAATAATTTCAGCCTCGCTCATATTATAAAAATCCAAGTTATAACATGAGCGGTCACTGGCTTGAGATAGCCAAATTGGATCTATATAGTCAGGGCCTTTTTTAAAAGGCTGGACGTGTAATTTTTGAGCCTTCAAAGCGCCACAAATCCCCAGACTAACAACTGTTTTGCCTGAGGATTTGTGTGCTGCAGAAAGGTAAAAGGACATCAGTTGCCCTGCTTTAAATACCTGTTAGCCTTTATGATGCGGATCAGCAACATTGTCAGCTAAACTCTCTGGTAAAAATGGTAGGAATTTAATCAGGTAAGCAACAGCAATTAATGACAATGCAATACCACCAAGACCAAGCATTATCTCTGGTAATGTTGGTACGTAAGTTGCAATACCACCGTATCCTTCTAAAATCTCTTTACCTGGAAATAGCTCCATTGGATATGCTTGACCACCAACAATAATAACGTATAGCTGAGCCAAGCCACCAAGAATAACTAACACTGAGGCCAAGCCTAACATAGTGCGATTACCCTTAGTCATCGGCGAATAAAGTAGCGCTAATGGCACCAAACCACCAAGAATAATTTGACCATACCAAAACAGTTGAGTGTAAATTCCACCATCAAATAAAATGAAATTCTCAACACCAGAATTTTCAGCTAGGTATAAATTTCCTAAATGATAAACTGCAACAAAATACATAACAGCAGCAACAAAAACACCTAGTAAGTTACTTAAACGATTAACAATAGCATCACCCAATGGACGCGCTGTCCATTTATAGCTAGCCATTAAAATCAATGCAAAGAAAGCCAGGCCAAAAGCAAATGACATAACCACAAACATTGGCGCCATAATAACAGCGTCATATGCTTGACGAGATACCAAAAATCCAAAAATTGAACCTGTACCTGTAGTAAGAATTAAGCGCCATGTAAAGGCCATAATTCCAACTTTACGACTGTATTTATTCATGCGACGTTCGAACATCATCCATAAGTAAACACCAACAATAACAAAGAAACCGTTATACAAGATAATATTCCAAGCAAAAATTGAGTTAAAGTTGTACTGCGTCATAGCTACAATTAAACGATCAGGGCGACCTAAATCCAACACTAAAACCATCAGGCCACCTGCTAGTAAAGCCAAAGCTACCAAACCAGATAAACGCGACAAAGGCTTATAAATCTTTTTGTTAAAAACTGATGCAATTGAAGCGATATTTAGCGCACCTGAAGCTGCAACAATTAACAATAAAGCAAATACATGAGGCAATCCCCATACAATACGATTACTCATGCCAGTAACATGGTGACCACTATGCTCCATAAAATATACACTGCCTAATGCGGCCAAAACAAAAGCGCCCAAGCCCGCAATTAATGCATAAAAACCTAAACTCTTGCCTTGTGTCTGTTCGTAACGAATAATACTCATAAACTTCTCTTAAATTCCACTATAACGCACACCCGTATTCAGATTTAAATCTGCTCGGATTTGAGTGCTTTGAATTTTTTTCAATGTTTGATTAATTTTGCTGGTTGAATCATAAAGATCGCCAAAGATAACTGCATCGCTATCAACACTTGCAACACAAGCTGGTTGCTCACCTTTATCAACTTTATGGACACATAAGGTGCACGCTTCAACCGTACCTTTACCGCGAGGCATATGCTCTTTTTGATTACTAATTTCTTCGTGAACAAATGAGCGCGCATCATATGGACATGCCATCATGCAATAACGACAACCAATACATAAGTGCCTGTCAACTAAAACAATACCGTCTTCACGTTTCATAGAAGCATTAGTTGGACAAACATCAACACAAGGTGGCTCTTCACAATGTTGACACATTAGTGCTAAATTGCTAATTCTATCAGTTGCCTTATCTTTAACCTTGACTTTCTTAATCCATCCAGGCTTTTGACTGCCAGTTGAATGTTCTTCATTGCCCCAGCCCTGCTCTTCTTGACACGCATATACCATAGTGTCAATGTCAACTTCTGTTAATTTATTTGTATCAATTAACATGCCCCAGCGCTTCTCGTTAGTAACTGGATCTGTTTCTTTAGGCTTGGCAGCAAAAGTTGTTAGTGAAATACCACTAGCAACGGTGACTACACTTACTGTAGCAACCGTTGTGTCTTTAATAAACTCGCGACGATTTAGCTCTTTCATTACATCTCCTCCGCTGGCGTTGTACGATGACAAGAGAAACAATCTAGGCTTGTGCCCACTTTCTTATGACAAGTTGAGCAAAATTGATCAGCTGAATTAACCGGAATATATTCACCACTCTCATCAACAGAAGTATGACACTCAACACATTTCTTTAACTGAACATAGCCACCACGCACACCCTG
>ERZ1046740.3169-NODE-3169-length-10060-cov-5.630585_pt1 | contig 10060 bp, 13 predicted proteins | sample MGYA00383093_ERZ1046740 | MGnify/ENA primary metagenome ERZ1046740 (study PRJEB29581, sample SAMEA5548363) | metagenome | biome: marine; feature: coastal; material: water | depth 25 m | study: Short-term variability in the microbial, nano- and picoplankton...
CGTCTGGATTACGCTGATAGAATTGGTGTTTTAGGGCATCGAAACCGATTGTTTCGCTGTTTCCATGCCGCAAACGATCCCTAACAAAACCTAGATATTGTCTGAGCACTGCCCTGCTTCTGCCCGATTTCGACAGGATAACTGATCCTTGAATACGAGATTGAGGTAGGAAAAATATGGATCGCTTGACGGAAATGGAGGCCTTTGCCACGGTTGTGGACCAAGGTGGTTTCACGGATGCCGCCAAAAAGATGGGCATCTCGAAATCGGCTGTGTCAAAACATGTTTCGTCGCTTGAGGCTCGATTAGGAGCCCGCCTGCTCAATCGTACCACACGTCGTGTGAGCCCAACAGAAATCGGCTTGGCCTATTATGACCGCGCCAGACGTGTATTGAATGATGCAGGTGAGGCTGATGCCTTGGTGACATCCATGCAATCCGCACCATCCGGTCTATTGCGGATCAGTGTGGCGACAGATTTTGGTGTGAACCACCTCAGTCCGGTTTTAGGGGACTTCCTGGTAGAGTTCCCCGATATCACAGTGAATATGGTTCTAAACAATCGCTATGTTGAATTGATTAGCGAAGGTTTCGATATGGCGATCCGCATTGGCGAGCTTGAAGACAGTTCTTTGAGGGCTCGAAAGCTGACTGAAACCAACAAACGTATGATCGCCAGCCCTGAGTATTTTGAGAAATACGGTCGTCCCCAAAAAATTGACGACCTGAACGATCACAAACTTCTGCATTACTCCAGCCAATCAACGGGTGCTGTTTGGAAACTCAAAGCTCCCTCTGGTGAAAAGCGTCAAGTACGCACGGCGGGTTGGCTAAGCGTGAATGACGGACAGTCCCTGTTGAATGCCGCAATTGCTGGTCTTGGAATCGCCTATTTGCCGAGCTTTCTGTATGCCGAGGCTATGGAACAAGGTCTGGTTGTCGACGCAATTCCAGAGCTTCCCGTAGAAACGCAAGGCATCTATGCGGTCTATCCACCGGGCCGTTTCACCCAACCCAAAGTCCGCGCTTTTATCGACTTTCTAGTTCATTCATTCGCAGACAAAGGCCCGCATGAGTGGTGATCCTTACTGCAATCAATTTCCCCTAGCTTTCTTTTGAAGGCTCAAACTGCCCGGGTTCATCAGAACTCGGGCTTTTCTTTTGTCAATTCTAGGGAAGTAGAATGACCTCGACTCTTCGATTGGCTTGACGACCTTCTTCGGTCGCATTGCTTGCGATTGGTGCAAGGTAGCCAATTCCGCGTGCGTCAAGTTGTTCGACCCCGACTTTGTATTTTTCGACCAAATACTTTGACACGGCGGTTGCCCGGTTTTGCGACAATTCTATATTTCGCTCTAAAGCCCCCTGACTGTCTGTATGGCCGACCAAAGCAACCTTGCGTGTGCTGTCTTGCAAAAGCCAGGCTGCCAATGCTTCCAGCGTGGTGTAACGCCCATCTGTCAGCTCGGACGACCCGGTTTCAAAGGATAGCGCCGGGAGGATAACATGCCCCTGCTCCGTAAGAAGTTTTCCAAGGTTTTCAACGTCAATCTCCTCGTCAATCAGAGGCGGTGGCGGTACCACCATAAAGGCCGATGAACTGCCTTGATTTTCAACGCTTAGAATTGCCGGATCCATTGGAGAGACAGTGACCACCTGTAACATCGCGGTCTTGGACGTGCGGCTCAGCAATAAACCCACGGCCTCCACGCCTTGTTCTGTGTCACGACGTGCTGACAGAAATCGAAAATTCGACAAGTCGACAAACATATCTGGTGGTGGAAGAACAAGCGTGTTGAAACGGAAATCAAACCCACCGCAATCTTTTGTTTCACACCGAAAGATCACCTCGTATCCTTCGGTGCTAAGCTGGCTTGCCAGTTCCGCGCCAAGTTCGGCCAATACATCGGTTTTTCCATCGATCCGCCAAGAGCGCAGTTGAACCAGCCCCGCTACATTTTCAGCGGGGATGGTGCCTTCGCGAAACCGATCCAAAGGCAATTCGTAAATGGAACGTGGGCGGTCTTCACCTGCCATTTGGCGCGCACCCGCAGGTAGGGTGGGCTCAAAGGCGAGGGCCAGTTGCGGTAGAACGGCGAGCGCTATGGTGGCACAAATTTTCATCTATATTGCGCGTGATACTCTGGGTTTGGACGCATATCGATGGCAGAAGCCACGCGGTTGGTCATGTTGTAGAAAGCTGCGACGCTTGATATGTCAAAAATGTCACGATCATTGAAGCCGACATCGCGCAAAATTTGGCGATCGACCTCGTCAATTGCGCTGCTTTCCTTGGTGATTTTTTCTGCAAAATCCAGCATGGCACGTTGGCGGGGGTCTAGGTCGGCGGCCTTGTAGTTCATGACCATCAATTCGCCCAACACAGGATCACCTGACAATTGACGCACAGCGGCACCATGCGCGGTCATGCAATAGAAACATTTGTTTATGGATGAAACCGCCACCGCAATCATTTCGCGTTCAAGTTTGCTAAGCCCGCTCTCGCAAAACATGATGTCATTGTACATTGCCGTAAAGGCGTTCAGTTTTTCAATATCGAACGCATAAGCCTGCAGAACATTAGGCACCATGCCCAGCTTTTCCTGACAGATGTCAAAGTACTTTTGCGTGGCGTCCGGAAGCGGATCTACCATCGGCAGATCAAGGGCGGTGGGCTGACTCATTGTGTGTCCTCTTGGTCAAGCAGAATGCGGTAATGGTACTTTCCCACAACAAACATGCCGAGGGAAGAATATAAGCTATTTGCCGCTGCATTCCCTGAGGTGCAAATGACCGAAAGCGTGTCCCCGCCATTCTCCAAGGTCCAAAAGGCGGCGCGGATCATCAACCAACGGGCGACCCCCTGTCGACGTTGAAAGGGCAAAATCTCAACGGCATGGACCATGGATATTCCGTCATGCATGGCGATAAAGCTGGTTCCCGCTGGCTTGTCGTTCCAACGAGACACGAAACCCGCTTTTGGTCGGCACGCACGGTTCATGACCTCAACACGTGCAGGGCCCAACCCACCAGATGCCCAAATTTCCCGCATGATGTGCAAGGGACCAGTGGTCTCAATCGCCGCTGTGCGAGGGGGACGTTCTGCCGTCAATTCCTCGGCCTCAATTGCATACATTGTGACAGGATCGATAATCTCATAGCCGCGTGCTTCCAATGCAGCATCCAAGACATCATCTCCTTCGCGGATTTGAAACAGAGGCGACTGGTCGATCTGGCGCATGCGGTTTTCAATGGTGTCAATATCGGATTCTTGAAACGGGCCTGTTACCGTCGCGGATGAAACGCGCTTGCCACCACCCTGACCGTCACCAATCATAAAGGGACCGCAGGCAATTTGCGCTGCAGATGGCCAAGTGGCGTCAATCACGTCGTACAGCTTTTGGGTGTCAGGCAGGCTCATGCGAACATCTCCGCGAGTTTTGTTATTGCTGCATCAATCCGAGCACCGTCAGTGCCGCGTATGACAATGTTAGCCCCGTAGGCACCATTTTTCTGGAAAGGGTAGGACCCGATAGAAAGATCGGCGAACTCTGCGGCTAAGGTCGCCAAAGGCCCGGCAATATCGCCTTCACCGCGATCAATGCGTAAAGACTGGGACAACAGCGGTGCACCACCCTTTAAGGTTGGTAAGACGGTGGCAACCATGGCTTGAAAAACTGACGGCACACCGGCCATCACATGGACGTTTTCAATCGTGAACCCAGGTGCAACAGATACGGGATTATCGATCAAAGCCGCACCATCCGGAATGCGGGCCATGCGCAGGCGGGCATCATTCAACTCGGATCCGGTGCTTTGATAATGTGCCGCGAGCAATGCGCGTGCATCATCGCGCACATCGATATGCCGTTCAAAAGCTGCGGCCATGCAATCGGCGGTTATGTCGTCATGTGTCGGGCCTATTCCGCCGCTGGTGAAAACCGTGTCATAACGTTCGGACAGGGCCTGCACTGCAGCCACGATGTCTTTGCTTTCGTCCCCGACAATGCGGACTTCGGCCAGCGTGATCCCCTGTTTGGTCAATTCGCCAGCAAGGAAATACATATTCGCATCGCGCGTGCGTCCTGAAAGGATTTCATCTCCGATTACGAGCATGGCAGCTGTAGGGTTGGGCATGGGAGTCTCCGGTGCTTCTGGCCGCAAGATAGCTTGCTCCCTGTGCGGCACAAGCGGGAATACTTGTTGCTATATCAAATCAGCAGCAACTGCGTCAAAGATCGTATCGTCGCGCATAGATCGAGCCAAGATCATTGCGCCTTCTAATGATGCAATCATATGTGCCGCGCGTTGATGGGCTGCTTTTTCGCCTAGCCCAGAAGCGACACACACATGTTCGAGCCATGCCATGTTGCGTTCAAAAAAGGAGCGTGTTTTGCGGGCGACGGAGTCAGGCAAGTGATCGATCTCTGCTCCGAACATACCACAGAGGCACATCAAGCCATCATTCTTGAGTGCCTTGCCATAAGTGGCCACATATCGCCGCAACATCTCCTGTGGGGAATCTGTGTCTGGTGCTCCAAGAGTTTCAAGGAAACGATTTGTGTAACGTTCAGCCAGTGCTTCGCCAAGAATCTCTTTGGTGGGGAAATGATAGTGAACGCTGGCCGACTTGATGCCAATTTCTGCAGCAATTTCACGAAAACTAAAGCTGTTGTAGCCGCCCTGACGCGCAGTGCGTTCGGCAATATCAAGGATGCGTTTGGTGGTGTCTGACATGGGTGGCTCACGACTCTGTGACTATCTATCTACAGATAGGCATTGACGGATCAATGTGCAAACGCAATATAACTACCTATCAGTAGATAGTGATTCATAATGACACATAAAACAACACTTATCGTCGGCGGCTCGAGTGGCATGGGCCTTGAAACAGCGCGTCAATTGGTGGCCAAAGGAGAGCAGGTTACATTGCTCGGCTCCAACGCCTCCAAACTTGAGGCCGCAAAGGCCGAACTAGGTACTCAGGCTGACATCCGACAGTTAGATATGCAGGATGAATTGGCCGTTGAGCAATTTGCCGATGAGTTACGAGATGCCGATGGTCATGTCGCCAAATTGGTGAATGCCGCTGGAATATTTGCGCCCAAACCATTCCTTGACCACACCGCTGCGGATTATGACAGTTACATGGGGCTTAACCGTGCGAGCTTTTTCATTACGCAAGTAGTTGCAAAAAACATGGTCAAAAATGGTGGTGGTGCCATCGTTAATATAGGTTCGATGTGGGCCAAGCAGGCGATCAAAGCCACCCCGTCGTCTGCGTATTCAATGGCCAAAGCAGGGTTGCACGCGTTGACGCAGCACCTAGCCATGGAACTTGGCGAGAATGGAGTTCGTGTGAATGCCGTCTCGCCCGCCGTTGTGGTGACACCAATCTATGGCGCATTCATCAAACCAGAGGAAATTGAAGATACCTTGACCGGTGCATTTGATGCCTTTCACCCGGTCGGACGTGTCGGTCGCCCTGCGGACATCGCCTCTACAGTTGTGCATCTTTTGTCAGAAGAAGCAGGTTGGGTCACCGGGGCAATCTGGGATGTGGATGGTGGGGTGATGGCTGGTCGTAATTAGGACCTTTGACATCTGGCGGGGCTCGGGTACGCATGAGCATGAACTTTTCTCAGCCCTTGATCCCCGCCACTCTATTGCGCCGCTACAAACGCTTTCTTGCCGATGCGCGATTGGAAGATGGGCGTGAAATCACGGCTCACTGTGCAAATCCGGGAAGTATGCTGGGCTTGAAAGAGCCGGGCATGCGCATCTGGCTTGAACCCAATGACGACCCCAAGAAAAAACTGAAGTATGGCTGGCGTTTGATTGAGCATGAAAATGGACATTTCACGGGCGTAGACACGTCTGTCCCCAATCGCGCCCTAAAAGCTGCACTTCTTGCCCATGAAATTCCCGAACTCGCGGATCATCCGACGGTCCGCGCTGAGGTGAAGTACGGTGAAAACAGTCGTGTGGATTTCCTGCTGTCTGGAAACGGCCCTGATCTTTATGTCGAGGTCAAATGTGTGACCCTGTCACGTCAACCTGGCTTGGGCGAGTTTCCTGATAGCGTCACTGCACGTGGCACCAAGCACCTGCGAGAATTGCAACAAATGGTGGCAGCGGGTCACCGCGCCAAAATGTTCTACTTGGTGCAGCGCACCGATACCAAAACAGTGACACTTGCCGATGACATTGACCCCACCTATGCCGCCGCATTTGCTCAGGCACACGCTGCAGGGGTGGAAGTGATGGCCTATGACTGCAAGATTTCCCCGGACCGGATTGAGATCGGCAAAGCATTGCCCTTCCACTGGGGCTAAGGGTGCCTGAAACATGTGACAATTTGCGGGGAATCAGGCACCATTTCGCAAAACAACAATTGTCGATCCCGGAGCTCTTATGAAGATAGCAACATCTGCTTACCCTCTCAGTACACTGGATAACTGGTCTCAATACGAAGATAAAATCTCGGGGTGGGTCGAAAACGCTGCTGGCAAACAGGCTGATCTTTTGGTGTTCCCTGAATATGCAGCCATGGAACTGGCGACATTGGATGGAATTGATGTGGCCGACGACTTGGAGAAATCCTTGTATGCGGTTTCAGATCGAATGGCGGAGGCCAATGAGCTGCATGCACGCCTGTCTAAGGAGTTTGGCGTGCATATCCTTGGGGGATCCGCGCCTGTCTTTGACGGTGCAAAGCGGCCTGTTAATCGGGCATATTTGTTTGCTCCTAACGGGAAAGTCGACTTTCAAGACAAGCAGATCATGACCCCTTTTGAAAGAGACCCCTGGAATGTGACCGCTGGTGGGCCGCTCAAGATTTTTGATACAAAGCTAGGAAAAATAGGCGTTTTGATCTGCTACGACAGCGAATTTCCGTTGTTGGGTAAGGCGTTGTCGGAGTGCGATCTGATACTGGTTCCGTCCTGCACCGAGGCTCTTTCGGGCTATTGGCGTGTGCGGATCGGGGCCATGGCACGCGCTTTGGAAAACCAATGTGTGACCGTGATGGCGTCACTTTGCGGAATTACTGGATGGTCCGAGGCCGTGGGGGTCTCAACCGGTATGGGTGGGGTGTTTGCACCGCCTGATATTGGCTTTCCTGACACTGGGGTGATTGCCGAAGGCCGCATAGGTCAACCCGGTTGGACCTTTGGCGATGTCGACATCAATTCGATCGCACATGTGCGGGCAGGTGGGCACGTGCGAAACAGGCAACATTGGAGCGAACAGAGCCCGCGTCACGCACAGGTCACATATTGTGATCTCACCTAAGAATCGCCCTTGAAAATCAGAGCGTTTCGGCCCATCTAGGGGCAGCCCGCGATTGGCGGGTGTTTTGTGAAGGAGAAAACATGGCCAAGGAAGAACTGCTCGAATTTCCCGGTGTTGTGAAGGAACTCCTGCCCAATGCGACGTTTCGGGTCGAGCTTGAGAACGGCCATGAGATTATCGCACATACGGCAGGTAAGATGCGCAAGAACCGCATTCGCGTTCTGGCAGGCGACAAAGTACAGGTGGAAATGACCCCGTACGATCTGACCAAAGGTCGGATCAACTATCGCTTTAAGTAAGCGTTTGCCCCTCGTGGCGCGGTATCAAACAGGATGCGAAGGCATGAAACTGATCCTTGGCTCCGGCAGCCCGCGCCGCAAAGAACTGCTGGCTCAGATCGGCGTGGTGGCGGATGACATTTGCCCACCCGATATCAACGAAGATCCCCACAATGGTGAACTTCCGCGTCCTTATTGCGTGCGCATTGCCCATGAAAAGGCGCTGGCCGTTCAGTCAGACAGCGATGACATTGTGTTATGCGCTGATACGACTGTTGCGCTGGGCCGTCGCATTCTGGGCAAGCCTCGGGATGCCGGAGAAGCCGCAGAGTTTCTAATTTTACTTGGTGGTCGCCGTCACCGTGTTATCACGGCCGTTTCTGTGCGTCGTGGTGACCAGATGTGGGAACGTGTCGTGGTTAGTGATGTTAAAATGAAACGCCTCTCGGATGATGAGCTGAATACCTATCTGGCCTCGGACGATTGGCGCGGTAAGGCGGGTGGTTATGCCATCCAAGGGCCAGCCGGCGCCTTTATTCCTTGGATCAGCGGGTCGTTTTCGGCCATCATGGGCTTGCCACTGGCAGAAACAGCGAACCTTTTACAGGCCGCCGGATACCCTCTTTATAAGGACAAATCATGAAGGGCAGTCAGATCATACTCGACCATCTGAACGGGCGCGAAGCCGCGGCTTTGATGGTGGATGGTAAGCTAACGGATTTGTTGGTCGACTGTGACGCCCCGCACCCCGGTACGATTTATCGCGCGATCGCGGATCGTCCCGTGAAAGGTCAGGGCGGCATGTTTATGAAGACCTCTGATGGACCTGCTTTCCTGAGACAAGTCAAAGGTATGTCTCCGGGGCAGACGATCTTGGTGCAGGTCACTGGTTATGCCGAGGATGGCAAGGCCATTCCTGTCACCCAAAAAGTGCTGTTCAAAAGTCGCTATGCGATCGTGACCCCCGGTGCACCAGGGCGAAACATCAGCCGCTCAATCCACGATGATGACATTCGCGATAAACTGCTGGGCATCGTGCACGAGGTGATGGACGAAGACAATTCCATGGGTTTGATCCTTCGATCGTCCTGCGCCACAGGGGACGCTGATGAAATCGCCGAAGATATCTCGGCCATGCTGACATTGGCCCAACAGGTTCACGCCGACGCTGACGGACCCGTTGAAAAACTGACTGACGGGGATGGGCCACACCTGGAAGCATGGCGGGAATGGCCCCCAGAAGCAGAAGTTGTCACCGAAAAGGGCGGCTTCGAAAGCCACGGTGTTCTTGACGCTCTTGAGGATTTGCGCGGAATTTCCGTATCTCTTGGAAGCGGCGCATCCCTGTTTATAGAACCCACGCGCGCCTTGGTTGCTGTGGATGTGAATACTGGGCCAGATACATCACCGGCAGCTGGCCTCAAGGCCAACATGGCAACCGCGCGTGAACTTCCCCGTCAGTTGCGTTTACGTGGGCTTGGCGGGCAGATTACCGTAGACGTGGCCCCCATGCCTAAGAAAGACCGGCGTGCCTTTGAGAGCGCCCTGCGCGGTGCATTCCGTGCGGATTCCATCGAGACCACTCTCGTTGGGTGGACGCCTCTCGGCCATTTTGAACTTCAGAGAAAACGTGCGCGCCTTCCTGTGACTGAGGTCCTGTGATGACGTGCCCGATCTGCAAGAAAGAGACCGCCGAAACCTATCGGCCATTTTGTTCAAAGCGTTGCGCGGATGTGGATTTGGGGCATTGGTTTAAGGGTGATTATGCTGTGCCGTCGCAAGACCCGGAAGAACAACAAGAAGCCCTTGAAGAGATCGAGCGCAATTCCTGGTCGTTGCACTGACTTTTTTGCGAAAACCCACTGGACAGCCCTTCACACCTGACATAGAACGCCGCAACCCGAATGGTTTAACCATTCCCCGTGCCCGGGTAGCTCAGGGGTAGAGCAGTGGATTGAAAATCCTCGTGTCGGTGGTTCGATTCCGCCCCTGGGCACCACTTTACTAACTGATATCATTCATAAATATTGACGAGAGACTGCGGCCGACTTTTTGGGGAATCGGCTCTGTACCACCTCTGTACCATTTGACTTCGTTTTAACCGACGTTTCTGCGGAGTTAAAATAGCTCTGGTAAGAGCGCCTAATTGCAATCTGCGCATTCGGGCAAATGGACCTTGTTGATTTAGATGACCGCAAGTGCCCCATCTTGAGCGTCGGCACTTTGAACTGATGTTGCGGTTCAATTTGAGGATTTAGTTCGCGCAACCTTCAGATTGGGCAGCTATTACATTTTGAGAAGTGCTAGGTGAAAGTACTTTTTGTGTTCCCCTCGCCTTCTTGGAAACCTGCACCGCGTAGCAACATCACCTACATCCGCGTCAAGAACGGCTAGGAATTGAGTCACGGCTTTAGAAGGCGCCCAATGAATTTGTTGGCTAATCAGCGGCTTGTGTAGGACAGAAATAGCGTGGGGGTCGTCATTGATTT
>ERZ1046740.3171-NODE-3171-length-10059-cov-4.983707_pt1 | contig 10059 bp, 6 predicted proteins | sample MGYA00383093_ERZ1046740 | MGnify/ENA primary metagenome ERZ1046740 (study PRJEB29581, sample SAMEA5548363) | metagenome | biome: marine; feature: coastal; material: water | depth 25 m | study: Short-term variability in the microbial, nano- and picoplankton...
AATCATCTATCGAAGATGTGGAAGAAATTTCTTCAGGTAATTCGTCAAATTCTAAAAAAGCTAAGAATAAATTAAAACAACTTAAACGAATTGATAACTCTATAGATCGTGTTTTAGATAATTGGGGGGCTAATGGTGAGAATAATAATTCAGTAGAATATATTGTAGAAAAAATTGCTCCAAATAAATTTAATAAGAAAATCAAAGAGGGGATCACATTCACGCCATTTCGAGCTAATAAATTATCTAATCGATTATTTTCAACAGCTGATCGAGTTGTTTTACTTAGTGCAACTATTATTGATCATAAAAAAGAGATGATGGATCTAGGTATTAATCGAGACGAATATGTTTATATCGAGGCACCTAGTTCGTTTGATCCAAATAAATCACCAATTTATATTGTAGATAAATACCCCCTAACTTATAATTTGATTGATAGTAATTTACCTAAAGTTACTGAATTAACGAAACGTATTTTGGATAAACATCATAATCAAAAGGGTTTAATACATACAGTTAGTTTCAAGATTACAAAATCAGTTGAGCAACATATTAAAGATTCTCGATTAATATTTAGAGAAACTGGTAAGACTAATGATATGCTCCTTAAAGAGCACTCAGACAGCGATGAGCCCACTGTGATGGTTAGCCCATCGATGAGTCATGGCGTTGATTTGAAAGGCGATTTGGGGCAATTTCAGGTCATTATGAAGGTACCCTACTTACCGCTTAGTAGTAAGCGTATTAAACGACTATCCAAAGAGGATTATCAATGGTATGTTAATAAAACTTTATCAACCATTGTTCAGATGGCTGGTCGGTGTACACGTAATGATACAGATTCTGCTAAAACATACATTTTAGATGGATCTGTTGTTGATTTGTTAAAAAGAAATTGGAATAAACTTCCTAAATATTTTAGAGATAGGATTAAAGGTTAAGTGAAGTAACCTATTATTTCAAACCCACGATATCCACCATCACTACGGTAACCATAATACGTGAATTGTCCATTAGCTTGTACTGGAATAATACCTTGAAACGTGTTCCATTCAATATCTCCACCACCACCAGAATGTATTGTTACGCCTCTATAATGAATATTGTTTACACTAAATTTAGATTCCGAATCAGGTGATTGACCAGTTGCCCAACTTTGTTGTATAATAACAGAAGATGGTGCAGAACTTAAACCTAGTATTTGTTGTACATTATAAAGAGTCCACGTACCATTTGAAGGTTCACGCCCTATTGGGCTAATAAAAACGGGTCCATTAGCTATCGTACTAACTGATGCTTGCAGTTGAGTATTGATATATTCTTTAATTCTTTTTTCAGTAACTACTGCTGTATCACTATTAAACTGGGAAGTATCGGTATTGTTTTTAAGTGTTAAACCATATGGTGACGCTGGTTCTCCACTTATATTACCTAATACTCGATTATTATCAATATTTTTCAATTGATTTACACTAACAGAAAGTTTCTCGCTTTTTAATTTAAATGTCGAAGAACCTCTCTGTAATAAAAATAAATCACCGTCTTCTAAAGATGGTGCTTCTTGTAAAATATTTATAGTATTGATTTCAGTGTTTGTCGTTACTTGTGCCATTTATAATTAACCTATTTTTAAAATTTCTACTCTAAAATAAACTTCTGGTAAAGAACCTAGTTGGTAAGGTCTACCTAAATCAGTATTCTGATTATGTTCATAAAGACCTTGTTCAAATGAGAAAGTTCGTTTATTTTCACTATCGCTTCCGTCTACATATAATATGCAATCAAAATATGTTACACTTCTTCTATCATCTGAAGTTGTCTGACATACATAACTAATATATTTAGTACCGTATTGAGTATCGTCGACATTGTGTCTCTTTAATCTTATGAGCGACATGCCATGGTCATCAGCCCAAGAAGTTGCTTTAATATGATATTTTCCTGGTTTTAATCTAAAATTTCTACCACTCCCATTAAAATTCTCTACGATTGTACCTTGGTTTAATACCATTGTATTAATTCTTCTTTGAAAAAACTGAAGATTGCTAGTTTTGTTACCCTGTCTATTAATATCTTCGTCGTATGTTTTTGAATCATAAACAGTTGGAGTCAAATTTCTTTCCTCAGTTGCGCCATCAGCATAAACACCATTTAGTTGTTGTTCTTCTAATATGGCCAAATAGTTTGATGTAGTATTATTTATTTGTTGATCAATATAGTTTTTAATTGCATCACTTCTAACGATTCTTGTGGATGACCCAGTTAATGTTGTCTCGATTGAGACTTCCTCTGGATTATCTCCACCAGCTAAATTACCTATAACTGTGTTTTCCGATAATGAATCTAGTTTTTGTATACCGATTGAACCATTTACTATCTGAGATGTATCCAGTGGTGTACTTTTAACACTTAACTTACCTCCGTTTACTTCTATTGTGCTATTATCAGGTAAACCGTTGATAAAATTAGAGTAGTTTGATTTATATGATTTAAGACCTCTTTGAACGAGTATCAAATCATCACCACCAATATTACCAATGTCGGATAATTGACTAATTAATTTTAGTTGAGTGTTTGTTGTGATTGTTGCCATTTTAATTATTTATTCCCAATATGTATCTTCTATATTTTTTAAACCACAAATCTTAATTATTTATAACAGAGAAGATATACTGATGTTGATAAGAGGGGAGTGATGAATTAGAATCAGCAGTACCTGAAACGTATGTTCGATTATATGCAGGTAAACCACTAATACTTCTTGTATCCCAATCAATTATAATACCTTCGGCACTATTTGCAGGTGTCGGGTCTGATGTATCAAACATTATCACACCATTTGACTCGGTGGTATTACTTTCATACCAATGTTGAGTGTGTCCAGCATCACCTTCTTTTCTAACAGAAGACTGTTTAATTTTCTTATTCTCCCAATCGATGAATATTATACCATTAGTGCTATCTTCAGCATAAGATGCCCCACCACCGTCATTTAAATAATCTAAACTGGATGTATATTCTAGTTTAACTAGCTTTACACCAGATGCAAATGTTACTGGTAAATTACCACGCCATGCTGCGTAAATATCATCACTTTCGATATAACCCTTATGGACACCTTCCTTAGATCTAAAATTGTACATTTTTACATCATCAAGCGAAAATGGTATTGAAGATCCACCACCTGATGTGCCACCACCTGATGTGCCACCACCAGAAGATCCACCACCCACAGAACCATCGATTTGAGAAACACCTACGATTCTCCAACCCTTCCTTTGCCCTATTGTGTTATTTCCAGTAAGAGTAGATTTAAGTTTAAAAGATGTTTGACCAATAGACATTGGTATAAAAACTAAGGTTCCATTACCGCTTTCATCATCTTCATTAAAACCATGAACCCGCTGTATAATCGAAAATTCAGTACCGCCACCTAAATTAGTCTGAATGCTAGCCTGAAATGCGCTGCTACCACCGTGAAACATATAACATTCAACATAAACGCCATTTACTTTAGATGCATCATAACCTGTACCATTGAAATCACTTAATTCATAAGTGTATTCATCATTTGCAACCTGATCGAATTTTTCTAGATTATCAATGTCTTGATAAAAACTTGATCCACCACCGCCATTAGCATCAACATATTCTTTAACAGCTTTACTACTGACTAATGAAGTATGGTTATTATTAATATCATCGAAAAGATTTGTATCTACAACCCAATTTGATACTGGGGTGCCACCGATTGGTTCATCTGGATCGATATCTTGTTCACGTTTCCACATATATACTGTGGTATATGGTTGGATATTGTTGTGAGATTGATCACCACCAGTTGATTGTATTACGTCACTTGAATATTTATCATTACCATTACCCACAGATCCAGGTTGAATACCATCACCTGTTAAGGATAAATTACCACCATTATCCCATTTTGCTTCATGATTGTGACTCGGCATCTCATCTTCAGTTAATTGATGTTCATACTCGCCACCTGAAGATCCAATTGAAAATGATTTAGATGTTTGTTTAACATCTGTTCCAACTCCTTCACCCATTAGAACTTTACCTTCACCTATTCTTGACCATATCCCAAATCCTAATATTTCTCTAGGGTTTCTATCATCAAATGCATTTATATATATTGACCCTACTGGATACGTTTGTTTAAGAATAGATCCTTCTACTTTTAATCTATTTGTAGTTGGGTCCACTTTAATCGTATCATTGTCAGGAATAGATGCTATTAAACTACTGTGAGATAATTTAAATGATTGGGTATTTGTTTGAGATAAATATAAATCAGAACCGCTAATAGAAGTCTTATTAGGGAGCTCTCTTACCAGGATTACATCCTCTACATTGTTAATTGAATCAGCCATTTTAATTATTTATATATCATATTGAATATAACTGATTTTTATTATAAATAATTGAAATGGCGTTTTTCATTGATTTTAAAATTCTAAAATATTCAATTGTTAATACAATTGAAACAGTAGAGATAAAAAAAGATTCATCTGAACCTTATGAAATGATAGATTTTGTTAAAAATCTTGATGTTGATAATATAGGTAATCAGTTTGTTGTCGATTCTTATAACAAATATTTAGTTGAATGGACTAAAATAAAAAATCAAACCGCAGAAAGTTTTGATAGTATTCGTAGGCGAAAATATGTTGAATTATTACAAAATATTCAATTAAACTATTTAAATCAAGACGAACAACGTATTTTGGGTAATATAGATTGGAATAATGATTTAGAGTTAGAGGTAGCTATACCATTTTTTGTTGAAAAAATTAAAGATATTATTGAGTATTATATCAATAAAAGGCGTGATGTTAAAAATTCTAAAGTAAAATGGTCAACAAAGGGTTCTAAAGAATATTTAGAAAATTTTATTTCACAATACATAATCGATAATTATACAAAGAATCCTAATACTTTTCAAAAATATAAGCAAGATTATCAAGAATTGAGCTCATTTCAATCTGATTTTAGAATAGAATATGATGGTCTTTATGATTTGAATGATTATCGTGATGTAGAATTTGAAATAACCCCATCAACTTTTTTAAGTTCATCAAGTGATTATGATCTGAGTAACTTACCTATAACAAGCTTTTCTGACTATAATAAAGATGAAAATACAGTTATAGATGAACTCAAGAAAGAATTATATAAAAAATATATATCTGTTGATTATAAATTTTATCAAAGTGTGGATAATAGTATAAAAGATATTAAAAGCGCCACACCGTTTTATGATCCATATAATTACCAAATCCCTTATATTTCTAAGATATCAAATACGGATAATCTATTAAGAGATAGTGACATTGGGTATTATTTTACTAGTAAATACTTATACACTAGTAATTACTTTTCACCATATGGTATATCTATTTCAGATGAAAGTGAACTTGATGGGTTATTTCCAAAACTAGATACATATCGAAGTGTTGATTATAGAGATTATTATTCGTGGAGTAAGTATGGTGAAACTCATCAAGGTCTAGTCGGTAAACCAGTTACAGATAAAAGATTAAAGCGTTTTTATGGATATCAAAGTCGAGATCTAAATATTGATGATAGTGTAGGTGGGGTAGAACGATATACTGATAATATACAATTATGGTCTGGTGATAAAAATGAAAAATGGAGCAATGATGATGTTTTTGATAAATTTAAAGGTATTACTTTAAATAGAGAATCAAAAAATGATTTCTTCTTTACATTAAAGGATAATGAATCGTTATATAAATACGCTTGTGATATATATGGTAATCAATATTATTTAATTAAAGAAATAAATATTGCTGGATATTCTTCCAATGGTGGGGATCAATTTTTTTCAAGTGAATATATATACCCATTAAGATCAAAAACATATATTGGTGGTGATATCGGTTCAGCTAATTTCACATTATTAGGGCAAAGATTAAATGCCCTAACTGGTTTACATGCTATAGAAATACAAGAGAATATTGTTTTAGGTTTTTCTATATCAGCTGTTAATATAGATGATGTTTCTTTAAAAAGTGTATTTGATTATAATGTTATATACACTGATTATTATGATTTATATTCTAATATTTTTGGTACTAATTATGAGCCAGAAGATATAAATGATACAGGTAAATCATTATATGAAAATCAATATACACTTGGTAAACTATATATACGAGATGTTAATAGCCAACAAGTTAAACCAATTGGTGAATTTTTAGATCAATCTGAAATATCTCTAAATATATCTAATAAAATTATAGATATTGATATAATTGAGGATTTTGTTGTTTTTACTACAGAGTCTGATATATCTACAGGTAAAATAAATTACGATTTTTCAACAGGTTATTTGTATTTTTCTGAATTGAATAAAAATGTTGATAGTTTTTTCAATAAACCTAAATGTAAAACATCATCATATTGGCATGATTCTAAAAACGATGTTATATTATATTCAAATATTGATCATCAAGAAAATATTTTTAATATATCATATATAGAAACTAAAACAAATGTTAAGATTTCATTTATTGTTGATAATTCTAATATAGATTTTGATTATGAAAATATAATTAGTTTTCAGAATATGTCAAAGCCACAAATTATTAGAGAAAATAATTATATATATTTAGTGATATTATTATCGGATTTGTGTGATAATTATTATTATCAGATTATAAAATATGTAATTAAATCTAAAAATAATATTTGTGCATTATATAATCGAGTTTATCATCCATCAAAATTAAAGATAACTGAAAATATAAAAAATGAACCTGTTGATTCTAGGAAACCAGAATTAGAGGTATTTTATAGTAATGATACTATTTATACTAATGATATTATTTATTATTGGTCTGAATATAATAATACTAGTGAGACGTATAATTTACCATACGCTGAATCAACTTTTGAGAAACATTATGATAATGATTTAAAAACTCATGTGCAGAAAAGTAAAGCACCTAAAAAATATAGATTAAGTTCTTTAACCAATAATATAACACCTGTACAGAATTTATCAGAAAATGAAGACACTTATATATTTAATGGTGATTATATTTATACGCCAGTTGATATAGAATTGGATTTTAGAAACATACCTGGGTTCGATGGGTATATACCTAAAGATGACCCCATTTATAAAATAGAATATTCTCTAAATGGGGGTATAAAAACTCAATATATCCTCCAAAGTGATCAAATTAGTGAAGATGATGAATTTTATTATTCTGGTATAACTAGTTTATCTGCTCTTGGTTCTGAGTCTCAATCATCTTCATCTTTATCAGTAATATCTGAAAGAAATTATAGCGACAATCCAACAACTACTGATCTTTATAAATCTGTGATTGGTTTGAATAGACCGAATGAAGAGACTAATATTGGTATTTATAATAATACTTTCCAGATATCTCCGCTGAATATGAAATATATAACATTTCAAAATGATATTACGGATTTTTCTATTACATTTTTCTCTTTGACTGGTAAAAAATATAGATTTGATTTTAATTTTAAACCATTGAATTTCTCTATTTCTGAAAAATATAATAAATTAGAACTTCTTGACGCTAGACTTAAACATAATAATATTAATGGTAATTTAGATTGTATTCTTTTTTTAAATGCTAGAAACCCTGACTCAATTATTGACACGAGTGTATTAAACGTAGATCAAAGTTTAGAATATATACAATCAAGAATAACTGTAGTTCAAAATGAAGAGGAAGTTAGTGTTGAAGATGTAATTTATCTCACAGATGATAATGATAATAAAATAATCACCAGTAATGGTGATGAAATAATTGTTGATATTGGTGGTACTGGTGGTACTGGTGGTACTGGTGGTACTGGTGGTACTGGTGGTACTGGTGGTGAAGTTGACTTAGATACCTATCTTGTAGATGAATTTGATAATAACATATACACTGGTGATAGTGATATTATACTTTAATTAGTTTAAAAAATATATGTCTTCAGATAGAATACCTAAAGAATATTCTGAAATATATCCATTACCTCCATATAGTTGGTATTGGAGAAAATCGTCTGCTTTATTAGAATATGATATTATTAAAAATAATATACATAAAGTTGCGTTAAATAAACCTTTAATGGTTAATTTAAAAAAAGAAGATGTAAAAAACCCATTATTATTTACATCTTTAATGTGGCCTATTGTTGGTAGCCAAAGGCTAAGGGCTATACATGAAATACGAAAAAGTGATCATAACTTTGACCCATTATTACATGTGGCAGTTTTTGATAAACCATATGAAAATATATGGAAGTTGTGGGGTGATCAGACTTTTGCGAACAAATCGATGTCTATACAATATCAAATGTGGGAATTGGTATTTAAAAGCCAATGGTATACTTTCGATAAAACTGAAAGTGGGGTTGATATGAAATATTATGAAAATATTGGTGATGAATTACCAGATTGGGAATACAAGGTTAAGTGATTTACATAAATCTAATCTTTCGGGAATTTAGCTTTAATATCTTTCCTATGTTGTAGTTTAAAAGCATCTCCACCTAAATCAATATCGATATCATATTGTGACGATAATGTATCAACTATAGTTGTTAAAATATCATATATGTGTCCTAAGTCTGCATCAGATGCTTCGAGATAATGTAATTCTCTTTTTGCATAATATGGTAAGTTGTCAAAATCTGATGATAATGACTCCCATTCGGTGTGTTGTTTATTTTTAAAAGACATATTTTTAAATTAATTAAATACAGTATCATTGTAATCAAAACCTGTACCTTCGCCGTTATATTCCCAATAATTATCATCAGCTGTTGTATTAAAAAGGTCTTGTGTACTCCTAATTGAGTTTCTAAGGGTACCCGTACCGTTCATCACTAACCTACTATCGGAAGTCGATTTAAGTTTAACCTTAATATGATCAGTAGGGTCTAGTTGTACACGTTCTGGTCCTGTACCGTAATAAAAATTCATATAAACATGTAAATATCTATTACTTGAAACAAATGACGGTTTTAACGACAAAGAATTAAGAGTATAATCAACTTCAGCAAGGGGAATGACGGGGCTAGTTATTTGGAAAAATGTGTTTCGCCTACTTTGTGAAACATTTATAAAAGATGTTAAACTATCCGAAGGAGTTGCCTTGACAGCTAAATAACATAAACCATCAAGATCAGCTAGATTACTCATGTTTGTGTAATCTACAGAAATGGTTAAATTATATAATGTTATACTATTGATATTATCAACTGAATCGAAATGGTCTAGAAGATCTATTACGAACAATGATGATGGGCCTCGTGTAGTCTCAGTTGGATCATGTTTTGCAAATGTACTTGTTGAGTCGCCAGATAGTATAATTGAAGAATATACGGGTTCATTAAGTCCTCTATAATAGGTTCCAAGATTTTTTTCAATAACACCACCAGAATACACAATATCACCAGTAGCTAAAACAACAGCCGTTGATGGTATACTTTTAATAGCTAATTTACCATCTTGAATAGATAAAGTATCATCATCAACAACGACCTCTAATTCACCTGTTTCAGAGTTAGATTGTAATGCTTTACCGTCAGAGAATTTAATCATATTACCAGTTATAATATCATCTCTAGCTACTAATGTATTCGCTATGATTGTACCAGTATGACCTTCTAAATAAAACCCATTATTACCTGCATCAATTAAACCAGTAACGGAATCATAACTACCGTCGAAGTTTTTACTCTGTATAGATCCTGTAATTATAGCGTTAGATGATATTGATTGCGCCGTAATTATATTAGATGCAATCATAGATTCCGACGCTATAGAACCATTAGAAATTTTGACAGCTGTAATAGCATTAGCTGCTAGTTGATCAGTTGTTATAGTTTCTGATGTTATTTCATTAGCTGTAATAGAATTAACCGCTATTTCATTAGCTGTAATAGAATTAACCGCTATCTCATTAGCTGTAACAGAATTAACTGCTATCTCATTAGCTGTAACAGAATTAACTGCTATCTCATTAGCTGTAACAGAAT
>ERZ1046740.3176-NODE-3176-length-10046-cov-5.693925_pt1 | contig 10046 bp, 10 predicted proteins | sample MGYA00383093_ERZ1046740 | MGnify/ENA primary metagenome ERZ1046740 (study PRJEB29581, sample SAMEA5548363) | metagenome | biome: marine; feature: coastal; material: water | depth 25 m | study: Short-term variability in the microbial, nano- and picoplankton...
TCTGGGGCCGAAACTCAAACATCAGCGTTGCGGTGAAGAGCCCGTTTTGACTGCCACGCGGTGAATTTAGCCGCTTACGCAGGCGCACCTGAGCACGATTGGCGCTGATGTGGGTGATCGACAAAACCTCGACATCAAGCCGCGCATCTGTGCCGTAGCTGTCCGGCGGATAGCCTTCGTTGCCGCTGGTCCAAAGCGCGCGCAGGCCAGCTGCTGCGGCTCCGTCCGACTGGTCCAGGACCCGCCGCACGCGCACGTCATTGTCGAGCTGATTGTAGGTCTCTCGATCAATGACGTAGCGGTAGACCTGTGCCTCGATGATAGCGGGGCGTTCCGTGAGTGAGACCGCTTCAACTATGGCGTTGGGGAGGGCCATGCCGGTTGCACTATCAAAGGGCACGATCATGGGCGGCGGGTCCACGTCGAACAGGGCGACAAGGGCAGCGGCGAGGCAACCTGCCATGCCAAACGCCATGCCTGTCAGCCCCAGCTTCTGCCACATAAGCTCGCGCCGTCGCGCGCCGTAGACGAGCTCTTCCTCTATGATTTCTGCTTCACTGTTCATGAGGTCAGTCCGCGCGCAGGTCTGGCAGGGTGAAGTCCATGTAGCGGCGTTCTTCAGCAAGGGTGGCGGCATCGACAACGCCGGATTGGCCTGCGCCGACGGTCTGGATGGCTTCGAGCTCCCACATGCGCGTCATGGCGATGGCAAGCTCTGCAGTGACACGGGTGTTGTGATCGACGGCTTCTTTGAGCGTTTCCATGTCTGGGATCAGTGAAACGAGTTGTTCGACCCGTTCGAGGGACTGCGCCGCCTCGTCATAGCTGTTCTCTGCAGCCGCCGACATCACCGCCCCGGTGCCCGCCTGGCTGGCAATGCGTTCTGCGCCCGGATTGCCGCTGCTGGCCATGTCGGACAGGCTGTCTTGATCAAACCCTGCATCCTCCAAGGCTTGCGTCATCCGGCCTTCCATCTGAGGGGCCGCGTCACCGATCAGGCCGCTGAAATCGCCGCTTTGGATTTGCCGGATGGTTCCAAGAAGATCGCCGAACTCTTGGTCAAGTAACCCGTCGAGATCGCCACCCATGGCCATTTCGATGATGTCCGTCGCGCCGGTCAGGGCTGCGTAAGTTTCGTTCAAAGTGTCGAGTTGCTGCTGCACCAGATCCAACTGTTCGAGAAGCGTGTCGAGCTGATCGGTCTGAATGCCAAAATCTTCGAGCATCTGCTGCAATTGGCGAATTTCCTGCGCAATGTTGCGGGTGTCGATCGTGGGCACGCCTTGGGCGATAGCAGGTGAGACCGCCAGCATTGCGCATGTAACGATGGCTGAGAAAATGCGGATCATCGAAGTGCCTCCAGATCGAATTGCATGAAGTCTTGTTCACGGGCTTGCGCGGCTGCCATGGCCAGCTCTGCGGCGCTAAGCGGACGGGTATGGGTGGCCTTGAGGCGCGTGCGGATGGCGATCAGTCGGGCGAGTTCTGCCCGCGCGTAGGTGTTGAGCGACATGGCGGCATGAATGTCGTCGGTTTCGCCGATGCGGGTGATGATGTCTTGCACGCGCAGCGCAGCCGCTTGCACCGAGACCAAGGAGTAATCGCCGTAGACCCCCGCGCCGAAGGAGGTCAGGCTCATGGTGGAGTTGGCAAGCAAGACGGGATCAATGGTGCCGAGCGCGTCAACGCCGCCGACGCGGGCAAGGTAGAGATTGTAGCGTTCGGGGATGACCTGAACGTAATGCTGGGTCTCAGCAAAGGGCGGCACGCCGCCGTAGCGCTGCACATTGCCAGGACCAGCATTGTAAGCTGCCAGACCGTGAATGACGTTGCCATCAAACATAGCCAGCATCTGCGCCAGATAGCGCGCGCCGCCGGTGACCTGGATGTAGGGGTTTTCGTAATAGGCAGGGTAGATCCCGAGATCCTGTGCTGTGCCTGGCATGATCTGGGTCAGGCCGAATGCACCAACAGGGGAGCGCGCGCCGATGGTGAAACGGCTTTCCTGCCAGATCAGCGCCTGCAGGAGGCAACGCCATTGCTTGGGTGACAGACCCGCCGCGCGCACGCCAGACATATGGTGCGTTTCCTGAGAAGCGCGAATGATCAGTTGTTCGATCGAGCCAGAGGCGTCGCCGAACATCTGGGCTGCGCCGGGGTTTGGATCAACCGGACCGTAAAGCGTTTCTGCGGCGCTTTCAGGTGATGAACCAGCTTCCAAACTCGCAACCAGCGCGCCGGAGTTCCCGCTGGCAAGCGTCGACACATCGAGGATGTCTTCCAGCGCTTGAAGTTGTTCTTGCTCGAGCTCTTCAAGCTCTTCCTCTTTGGTCAGCCGATCCCGCTGCAGCGCCAGATCCTGTTCGGCTTGCTGCAGCACACGCTCGCGCTGCAAGAACATGCCCGCATCAAATGTGGGCACGCCTTGGGCAACGGACATTGGCGCGGCGAAACAGAGCAAGCCCGCAAAGATATGCAGGTTGTGCTTACTCACCGAGACCACCAATCGGTCCGAGCAGCTCAAAGTTGCAGTTGCTGCGGCTGACCTCGGCAAAAGAGTTGAAGCATTCCGCTTCTGACGGCCGATATTCCGCACAGGCTGTCAGAGTCAAAATGGTGAGGGTCAGCACGCAAAGTCTAGGCATCAAATCTGTCTCCAAAATTCAAGTTTCTGACGGTAATCCGCGCCAACCAGCGCCTCACCTTTTTCCATGCCGCCAAGGATTGTGAGATAGGGGCCGAGCGCGCTCAAATCGGTATCGATCACAACCGAGCCTTGATCGTCACGAACCAACGCCAGACGGGAGTTGCTGCCGGTGCCGAGCAGCACGCTGAGCTCTTTTTCAGCGAGACCCAGCATCGTGTAATCGCTGGCGGAGGCACGAATGTTGGGAAGCAAAAGCTGCGTCGGGACCGCCTCGATAATCGTTTTGCCGGTGCGGGTTTTCTCAAGCTGGCTCGCGTATTGCGTCATCATCACGACGACCGCGTTCTGTTTGCGCGCCGTGACCAACCAGTTACTCAGCCGGTCAGCAAAATACGGGTTGTCGAGCGCCTTCCAGGCTTCGTCGATGATGATCAACGTCGGTTTTCGATCTTCGATCACGCGCTCCACCCGCCGAAACAGATAGGACAGCACGGCCATGCGCTCTTTCTCGCTTTCACTGTCGAGAATGCCGGTAAGGTCGAACCCCACGACATCGCCCTCAAGCGAAAAGCTGTCCTCGAGGCTCTGCCCGAAAATCCAGCCATAGCGCCCATCAGCCGTCCATTCTTGGATCCGCTCGAACAGATCTCCTTCATCGGCCCCAGCCACAAAGAGGGAGGCTAAATCTTGCCAATTGCGAAGGGCGGCATCACTGGCTCCAGCGTTCTGGCGCACCACTTCCTGAATGCGATTGATCTGGACCGGGCTCAGTGGCTTGTCGATGCGATGCAAAAGCGTGGCCAGCCAATCCGAAAGCCAGGCTTGCCCGCGCCCATCAATTTCTGTGCGCAGCGGGTTGAGACCTGTGGCTTCACCCGCCTTGATGGCGCTGTATCGCCCGCCATTGGCCCGCACAGCCATTTCCATGCCCGCGCGATAGTCGAAGACAAAGACGCGCGCGTCGCAGCGGCGGGCTTGGGTCATGAAGAACGCCGACAGCACTGACTTGCCGGAGCCAGGACGGCCGAGGATTAAGGTGTGCCCGCCTGTCGGCTCTTTGTCTGGCTGACCCGTCTCATGATAGTTGAACAAGAAGCCCGAGCGTTCAGGCGTGGGGAAGAGGGTAATCGGCTTGCCCCAAGGCACTCTATCGCCCGGCTTGCCCAGCTGCCCCCGATGGAGGGCAGCCAAGTCGGCGAAGTTCGTGTTGGTGATGGCGGCCTTGCGGCTGCGCATCTGCCCATTGCCCGGATGCTGCGCGAAATAATGTGTTCGGGCGGCGAAGCTCTCGTTCACCAGATTGACGCCTTCACTAGCCGCGATATTGCGCACCTCGGCTGCGATGGTTTCCAGTTTTTCCTCGGTCTCGGCGAAAACCGTGACCGTCATATGATGATCGCCAAAGCTGAGCCGCTTGGATTCCAGATCGTCCAGCGCGTCGACCAGTTCTTCGGCGAGGGAAATCGCCCCATCGTCGCTGGCTTTCATCAAGCGTTGTTGGCGCTTGATCCGACTGGCCATGATGTTGCTGTTTATAGGCGTGAAGGAATGGGCGACGACCATGTCGACGGGAAGGTTCAGCTCATCAAACATGGTGCAGTTGGTTTTGGCCGGATAGGTTTTGATGGCAAAGCTTGTGCCATACCGCTTGCCCGCCGCCCCATCGTCGAGCGTAAAGCCTCGCCCCTGAAACGTGACGCGCGTGTTGGCCACATCCTCGGCAATGATGCCAAAGCGGGATTTTGCGAAGAGCGGTCGCTCCTGGCCGATGTTGAGCGCCCCGAGGAATCCGAGCAGCTCGCCGCTTTCAGCGCCGAGCAGGCGCGGGTTCATATCTGTAAAGGACGACAGTAGGAACCCGACGACCTCGCTGAGCTTGCGCAATTGCTTGGCGGTCTGTTCTTTGAGCTGGGCGATCGAGTCTGAGCGTTTCAGGCGCAGCCGCGCGTCAAGGGGCGGACGCTTCAGGACGGTAAGCGTGAGCGTTTTGTCTCGCAATCCGGCCCGCGCCATAGCCGCTTGCCAGCGGGTGTCGAGCGCTTGTGCAAACCCCTCGTTGGACATCGGCGGTAGCGTAGTCTCGATCGCCTTTGAAACCTTGTGCACGTAGAAACTGTACTCCGGCCCGATTTGCGCGACGATCGCGGCGAAGAGCGCTCGGATCTTCTCTAAATGCGCATCATCGCTGGTCATGCTGTTGACGCCATCAATCCGAATGCACTGGAACAGGGCATTGCCGCGCGTGCGGATCGTCACGTCATTTACGAGGCTGACATAAGGCAACATGCTGGCCATCGGGCGCTCTTTGCGCGCCCAGTCTGGCAGCATCGCAAGATCATCCGACGGATCACGGAGCATAGCTGTCCCCCGAATGGATCTTGCGGTTTGAGGTCGGCGGCGTTTCCTGCAGTGCGGTGACCATCACCTCAAGAAAGGCCGGATCCCAGTCAGCCGCTTTCCACAGCGCAGGATAGGCCACAGCTGCGATGATGATCACCGGCCAGCTCTGAACCCAGAGAAACAGCAACACAAACCCGAACAGCCAAACCATGGCATACATGATCGGCAAGCCGATGAGCTTTGGCGGCCGGATCAGGCCGAGGAAGAGGCGGGTTTGCGTTGCCATGTCGGTTTTACGCGCCCCAGATGGCGGTCACGATGGTCGGCGCAGCCGCGATGCCCGCGATGGCGACCAGAACCCAGAGGGCTTGGCGGAAATCCAGAATGCCGAAGAGCCAGGATAGGAACACACCGATGAGGGCCAAAGTGCCAATCACAATGCCCAAGGGACCGGTGATTGTGTCGACGATGCCTTGCAGCAGGTTCTGCACCGGCGAGAGGTCGATGCTCTGTGCAAGGGCGGGGTTGGCTATCATCAAACTGGCCATAGCCAGCGACAGGATTATGCGGATTTGTGTGTGCATCAGGAGGCTCCAGTCAGTCGGTCACGCACGGCCATGACGCGGCGCACGTGATTTTGGGTTTCTTGGTAGGGAGGAATGCCGCCGTAGCGCGCGACCGCGTCTGGCCCGGCGTTATAGGCGGCAAGTGCCAGCTCAGGCGTGCCAAAGCGCGACAACATCATCAGAAGGTAACGGGCAGAGCCGTCCAAGTTGGCCTGCCAGTTATGGGGATCGACACCAAGCTGCACAGCTGTCGCAGGCATCAACTGCCCGAGGCCAATCGCACCTGCGGAACTGCGCGCATTCGGGCGATAGGCGCTTTCGATCTCGATATTGGCTTGGAAAAGCGTGCGCCATTCAGACACAGATAGACCGGCGCGACGAAGGGCAGGGTGTCCGCCATAGCGATGCGCGGTACTTTCAAGGGCTTCGAGGATTTCGGGACGGGGGATCGCGCGGGTTGGTTCCAGAGGCGGTGTCTCGGGCTCAGGGGCTGAGAAAACGATCAGCTCTGGTGGGTTTGCACCAATCCCGTCGACATAGGTTTGGGCAAAACCTGATTGGGGTGTTTTGGTCTCCAGCTGGCCATCGGCACGCATGGAAAGCACGAAGCCTTCAGAATAGGCGGGCGCAGCAAGGAATGCTGCGAGGGCGGCAAGTGGTTTAGCCCGCGACGTCCAGTTTGTGAGAGGCGACTTTGCCCTCAAACATGGGGATAGAAATGATCGAAGCGCCAAGCCCAGCAAGGAAGCTGGATAAGCCGTTGATAGTCTTAAATTCTCGGGCGGCCATATTGTTGCGCGCGGTAACGAGCAGGCGACGCGTCTCGCCATCTGGCGAGACGCAATGCACGGTCCACACTCCGGACCACTGAGCACCTGTACGTTTGGGCGTAACCCGGCACACAACATCCGCCGAATGACCCTCGGCAAGCAGTGTACGCAGCCCTTCTTCGCTGACAACATTGGGGGCGTCTTGCATCAAATTCATAGGATCGAGCCTTGCAGAATTGTGCATTAGCCCGGCAGTCCCTCATGGACTATCGAACCGATACAATATTATAATCTTGCAATCAATGGGTGCAATTTGATTTGTTGCGCCATTCATGCGTTGAAACGAATTTACTGCAACGGAGTGGCTGAGCCAAGATAATATGGTGCTTTTGAAACAAACATGGGCGGCTCTGGCTGTTTTGAGTTGGGGGTCAGCCTCGATCGCGGGCAGTTGCCTGCCGCCTGTGCCGCCATGGATGCCCGCCGATCCCGATGATGTCAGGGAATATGCTGACCTGTTGAGACGCGACGCAGAGGCATACTTTGACGATGCCGAGCAGTACTTCCGGTGCCAGGACCAAGAGCGACGTGAGGTTTTTGAGCAAGTGCGGGCAGTCAGCGAAAACTATGCGCGCGTTTTAGAAATTTTGAGGAGTGGTAGTTAGGAGGGGCTGCGTCGTCGCAAAAGCAGCCACTCACAATCATGGCGGCGAAGGTCACCAATGCGGACGCAGCCGCCATTCGATGACCAAGGATGAATGGCCGCTACGGGTTGCTTACGTGTCGTTGGTCAGAAAATCTCGTAGCTTTATCGTAGACTGCGCGAGCGGGACATTTTCCTTGTAGCACAAAAAGTAGGATTTCTTTGGGGTCAGACCAATATCGCCGATCCTGACCAGCCTGCCGGACCGAAATTCAGATTCGAGCATGTCTGAATTTGCAAGAACGATGCCTTCGCCTTTGAGGGCCTTACCCACGGACTGAAGGTAGCTGTTGCACGAATTTGTGTGCCAGGCTGAGATATCAGAAAATCCCTTCTGCTTTAGCCAGAGTTTCCAATTGATCCAATCTGGTGTGAGATTTGCATATTCCAAAAGAACCGGCGCATTTTCAGCGGGCACAGTGCCCTCAAACATCGCGTGTGTTTTGGCCTTTTCGGCAATTTCCGGTGTCCCCGCGGGAACCAGCTCGCCGCCCATCAAACTAATGGTTTTCCACCCCGGCACGTTCCCATCGCAATACAGGATGACTAAATCGTGATCGTCAGATTGCAACTCAACCGTGCTGTCGGTCGTCGACACATTCACGTTGCAGGAATTGTCACTCAGGGAAAATGCCTTTAGTTGCTCGTACAACCAGAACATCGACACCGCGGCATTGGCTGCAATGCGCACCACCGGCTGCTCGGGGGCTTTTACTTTGTCGATTGCGCGTTCAAGGAAATCGAGCGCGATCTCGACATCCGCCGCAAGACCGGAGCCCGCTTCGGTGATTTGCAGCTTGCGCCCATCGCGCGAGAAAAGCGGCGTTCCAAGCCAGTCTTCGAACCGTTGTATGCGTTTGCTGACGGCGGCCTGCGTCACAAACAGCTCTTCTGCGGCACTGTTCAGGCTGCGATTGTTCGCGACCGCGTTGAAAAACAGCAGGCTGTCAAGCGGCGGTAGGGATTTGCGATATGATTTCATTCCTTGAGGTTATGTATTTGGCAGACAAATACCAGTGTTTTCTATTTCTGATTAAAACATGAAGTATAGTCTTGTAGAGCCGATGGGAGGATCACGCATGTCCACAACTGATGAGCACCTGAAAGCGGGTTCAAGCAAGGAATGGAACTGGCATCCGGACCTGCCGGTTGCTGTCACACCGCTGTTTTCCTGGCCGCCGCAGCCTGTGGCAACGTTGCGCTGGTTTGCGACCAACTGGCTGCCGATGACAGAATACCTGATCTATGCGCTGATGGCTTGGGCCACCTGGGCCTTGCTGGTGCCGCCACTGGAGCAGATGCAAACGCTGAGCTGGGGGTGGATGTTGCAGCTTTGGGCGCGCAACCTGATCCTGATGATCATTTTTGCCCAAGGGCTGCACCTCTGGCTGTACGGGTGGAAGAAACAGGACGACGACTACAAGTTCGACCGGCGCGGACTGGCCAAGAGCGCGCGTATCTTCCTGTGGGACGATCAGTATTGGGACAATGTCACCTATACACTTCTGTCCGGTGTGACGTTTTGGACGTTCTATGATGCCATTGTCTGGATGGGATATGCCAATGGCTGGGCCCCGATGATCACGATTGAAAGCAACCCGATCTGGTTCTTTGCCCTGTTCCTGTTGATGCCCGTCTTTCAATCCTTCCATTTTTACTGGCTGCACCGCGCGCTGCATATCCCGTGGATCTACAGGCGGGTTCATTCGGTGCACCATCGCAGCGTTTCAATCGCTCCGTGGTCCGGCTTTTCGATGCATCCGATCGAGCACATCGGCTATATGGGGCTGCTCCTGATCTTTCTGGTGGTGCCCGCGCATCCGATCCACTTCATCTTCATGGGATATTGGCTGGCGCTGGCGACGGCGACCTCTCATGCCGGGTTTGAAAATCTGGTGCTGGGGGACAAGGCCCGTCTGAAGATCGGATCATTCCACCACCAGCTGCATCACCGCTATTTCGAGTGCAATTACGGCAACCCTGAAATGCCCTGGGACAACTGGTTCGGAAGCTTCCACGACGGCAGCCCCGAGGCGACGGAACGCGTGCGCGAAACCAAAAAACGTATGCACGCCCAGTAACAACACTACAAAACAGGCCAAATACCATGCCCGAACACAAATCCTCAGTCTGGAACCACGCGCCAGAACTACCGTTGCAATCTATGCCGTACTGGCACTGGCCGCCCAAGCCTTGGGCCGTTTTACGCTGGCTGTTTCAGAACTTTCTGCAGGTCTCTGACCGGGCGCTGTTTCTGGCCTACAGCTTTGCCATCGCATTCTGGCTGATGCCCTTTGTCCCTGCCGAGGCGGCATTTGCATGGGATTGGGCCGCATTGGTCCTGCTGCGAAATCTGGTGGCCGTGTTTCTGGTGGTGGGCGGGTTGCATATCTGGTTCTACGGCATTGACGGTCAGGGCAATGTCATGCGCTTTGATGCGCGCCCGATCACCGGCCGCAAGAACGCGCTGTTTCTGTTCGGATATCAGACTTGGGATAACATGTTTTACACGCTGATCTACGGCGTGCCGATTGCGTCGGGTTTTGAGATTGCTGTGCGTTGGGCCTATGCCAACGGCTGGACAATGCAAGTCACGTTTGCCGACAACCCGGTGTGGTTTATTCTACTGTTCCCTTTGCTGACCCTACTTCAGGGGCTCCACTTTTATCTGATCCACCGCCTGATTCACTGGCCGCCGCTCTATCGGCATGTGCATTCGGTGCACCACCGCAATGTCAATGTCGGCCCCTGGTCCGGCCTGTCGATGCATCCGGTTGAGCATCTGTTTTATTTCAGCAGCCTTTTGATCTTTTTGGTGCTGCCTGCGCATCCGGTGCACATGATGTTCCTGTTGCACTGGCAGATGTTGGGGGCACCGACCGGCCATTCAGGGTACGAGGCTGTGTTTGCCAAGAACAAGGCGCGGATCCTCATTGGCGGGTTCTTCCACCAGCTTCACCACCGCTATTACGAATGCAACTATGGCAGCCCGGAATTCCCGCTCGATAAATGGTTCGGCA
>ERZ1046740.3179-NODE-3179-length-10040-cov-4.199499_pt1 | contig 10040 bp, 9 predicted proteins | sample MGYA00383093_ERZ1046740 | MGnify/ENA primary metagenome ERZ1046740 (study PRJEB29581, sample SAMEA5548363) | metagenome | biome: marine; feature: coastal; material: water | depth 25 m | study: Short-term variability in the microbial, nano- and picoplankton...
GTGAATGTCCAGATTTTGAAGGTTTTTATATGCCATCGGAGTAACAGGATCGGTAAGGAGATCAATATTCCTCATACCTATAAAGTCACTTGGCAACTTTAAGTATTGACTGTCAATCGGTGCCCGTGTCCTGACGGACATATCCCTGACACGTAATGTCCTGTTAAATTCTGCTTCACACATAGTGATGAAGTCAGGAATTACACTTGTTAAATCTGATCTGTTTAAAAAATCAGCTATTGATACTTGTAATTCTGTATAGTTACTCAGTGCCACAATTCTCCGTGATGTAGACTTTTAACTTCTTGTGATAATTTGTGGTCGATAACACAAGGTATTTTTTTCATTTTAACTTGTTCCCAGAAAGCAACATGGTCTTCAAAAAACGCTGGAGTCTCCCCAATCTGCCGATATTCAAAAAAAGGGATCTCCAGAACGTCGAACACGGGCATATTCATTAGGCACATACCCAATGCTACCCCTTCAACTTCCTCTGTCTCAGGCAACCTTGCATCTGGGACAATCGAGCCATTTTCCCTGTATGCAGCAAATTTCCTTGTTGAGAAATCTACCAGATAGTTTACTCCCACTATGCCTCTCCCTCGTGCCAGCATCCTATGTATGGAATCTTCGGGGAACGTCAGTTCCGGTGCCAGCATTAAAACATGGGTTGCTTCCCACGCAATTGCATCTCCTATCAAACGATGCCTTATCTCTGGCAGCACACTGCCATGAGTTGTGAATACTTTTATTGAGTGTTCTCCGTTAAAATCGGAGTGCTGAAAATGAGCAATCATGTTTGATAAACACTCAACAAACTTACTCGGATATGCTTTCGTTGTTGAGGCTATTACTACGGCAACTTTTAAAGTCTGCCCTGCCACGTCCTGAACATCTTGTTGTCTGGGTTGTTTGCCCAGTTTTTCCAATCTTTTGGCGACCATCTCTCCCTTAATGACTGATCTAAAACGAATTTTGGAATACACGCTGCGTGACGAACCTCCTTTGATGGTTCAAGATCAGACATGTCTTTTGCCAACTTAATAAGTGGCTCAACATCCTCCTTTGACTCAATCGTGAAGGTCTTGTCGTGTTGATCCCAAGAGAAGGTTTCACTCCTCCCTTGAGACCAATCGAGCAGAGTTTTTCTGCTTGCAGACATATTACGAAACTGTTAGGTCGGCACAAATGCCAGAACTAGCTTCGTTTTTAGCAATAAGACTGTACTCCACAAGTAATGCCTTTTTCTGGGCATCGCCTGTTTTTGCTACGTCTTCCTGCTTGAAATCTCTGTAATATGCTACAGACCAATACTCAGGGTCTAAAACAAATGCAGATTGTTCACGTTGGAAACGGTTCGGGATAACTTTTAAGTCACCAAAATCGGAAGCATACAAGTCTGCTGCTGCTTGGATTTTGGATTCCCCGATCATTTGACGTGCTGAAGAACGTCCTGTGAATCCACTAACAACACCCTTGTTAAATGGGCCTACCATCAGAACTGACGGATCACCACCACTTGAGTATGTTGCCTGAATTACTGCTTTCAGGATGGTTTCTGTAAATGCTCTCTTGGTGCCAGCATCTACTGGGGCTGCTCCTGAACCTGCACCTGAACCAACTGGGGAACCAGTACCACGAGATGTGTTCGTGGAAGTCCATGTTTCCAGACCACCTGTTTTACGGGCAACACTCGTGCTACCTGCTGATTTTGCAACATTCTGGGTGAGTGCAGTTTCCATATCCCTCTTGAGGCTTTTGGAATTTTTTGCCAATTGCAGTGCCATCTCTGAATCTCTTCCAGCATTATTTCCTGCTTGCTGAGAACCAGATATGATTACTGTCTTACTGGAGATTTGGGTATAGTTCCCAAGTCTTACAGTAGGTGTCACGGCAGAGAAACTATATTCATCTCCCTCGACCTGTGCATTATTTGCTGCACTTGCCAAAGAATCAGTCTGCCATTCTGCTAAAGTGTTTGTTGCCTTAGACCTTCCGATCATGCTCATAAATGGCACATCAGATGGGCTGATATTATAAATTGTATTTGCCAAATCCTCTCGACGGCCTATTGCCTGATAGGTTTGGAATGTTCCTGAAACGATAGACATTGCTACTCCTTATTTTGAACGGATCATATTATAGAATACACCGGCAGCATCTTCGACCCTGCCAGATTTTTTAAGTCTTTGTGATGCCTTTCCAGCCTTCATTTTACTAGGCTCCTCAGACTGTGATCCTGCTCTCATGTTTTTACGTTGGATAGGTTTAAGACCTTTTCGTTTCTCTTGGAGTTGGTCATAAAGCATTGCCTTCCTCATTGTGGCAACTGCTCTGGCATCATAGGCATGATTCATCTCTTCTTCAGTGAATCCACCTGTGGTGCTTGCCCACTCCAAGACCAACTTTTTTTCTACATCGGCCTTCTTCGGGTCATCCCATTCAGGGACGAGTGATTTTAATGTTTCACGTTGACCCGATAAATGCTCGTCGTGTTGTCTCTGCATTTCGGCTGACTCTTGTGCCTTCAACTGTTGTAGTTGTTGGGCACGAAGGTGGTCTTCCATCTGTGCTTCTCTAAGAGCATCCCTTTCCAAAAAAAACTGCATTGGATCAGTGTCTTTCAGGTTATCCCAGTATGCTTGATCATGCTGTACTGGCTGAGTTTGTGCTTGAGCATTTTCAAGGATGGAGATTGCTTGTTCCCTCATTTGTCTTGATTCTGCTACTTCCTGCTCAAATGCTTTACGATCTGCCGATAAGCCTTGAGTTTTCTTAGTATAATTCTCACCTTTCGGGTAATTATTTAATAACTCCTCTAAAGTGACTGATTTGGTTTCCCCGTCAGACTTTACATCGTAAAGTTGTTCTTCAGGTTCTTCCTCATCTTCCTCATACTCTTCTTCTTGCTCAAACTCTGAGTCTGGTTCTTCTTCAGACTCTTCAGACATCAACTGGTTATCTTCTTCAGGTAATTCCTCACCGTTCTCTAAGGCCAGTTCGTTGCCCCATATTTTTGCTGCTTCGTCAAGATCGGCACTTACATGTGTGCTAATCCCGTCTACTACTTCTTCAGCCATTTTTTCTTTCTATGATCAGGTCTATTCAACTATGGTTGATTACCCGTCAGTTAATTATTCTTTTTGGGCAATCTTGCCCCCCATAATCATGGACTCCAACTCAAGTTTAAATTCAGACAGGGCACGGATAGACAAAAACAATGTCTCCCTTTTCTGAATGTCATCTAAACCTGAAGAGACCCAAGCATTGTTGTAAGATGTTTCCATTTTCTCAAAAACTTCCTGAATTAATGGATCATTGAACAGCTTCTCTGCTGCATTCCCTTTATCAATTCTTTTTTCTTTCGGTGTACGTGCCATTTAGTTCGGTATCGGTGGTGCTGGCATCCCCATCTGCTCAGGGTTCATATCCTGTGCTGCCATCGGAGGGGCTTGTTGAACTTGTTGAGCTTGTTGTTGAGCTTGCTGTTGCTGAGCCTGTTGCTGTTGCAACATTTGCTGTGCTTCCATTTTAATCTGCTCCCTGTCACGTTCCATCCTGCCTCTTATCTCAGTCTGGTCGATGGTTGTCTGATACTTATTCTCCATCTCCTTGACCTTGATCTCTAACTCAGACTCCATTTTGTCTCGTGCCAGATCATCGTCACGAACCATCTTTTCACGGTCTAACGTCAACCGTGATTGGTCAATTTCCATATCCTGCCTTACCTTATCTGCCTGTGCCTTGGCAAATATCTCATCTGGGGTCGGTTCAGGTGGCTGAGGTGGTGGAGGCTCGTAAGTTGCTGGATCAGTCCAGAAACTCTGTGTGTCCTTATAACCGGATAGTTCAGTCATCTTAGTCAGGGTGTTGTGATACTGCTCATTTGTCACCAAAGGATTCTCTACACCCTGCTCGTTTAATATCGTTGCTTGTTTCAATGCTATTGCTTCAAGCATCTGCATACGTTCTTCTGTAGTGCCGAGACCAAGTGCAACATTAACACTAACATCCATGTCAGAATCCCATGCTCTTGGATCAATCGGCACCCACTGGTTCCTCAGACGAACCATTCTTGCTTTCTCCTGATGCTTGTTCAGGAGTTTCAATATCTTCTTAAACAGAGGCTTCATGCCATTTTCAGCAAAAACCCTACATAAAAGTTCTATCTGGGCCTGAGATGCCGAAACTGTCGCAGAAACTGCTGCTTTTGTGCTTGACTGTAACGCATCTGGGTTTAAGCCCATACTGGCTTTACTCATGCCAGTTCTGTCTTCTTTTATCTGGTCGAGGTAATCCATCATCGGGAATGCCTCTTTACCAGAGAAATTCTTTACAAATTCTCCTACTACACCAGCACCCCGTGTTCGGACAACCTTACCGACCTTATTACTAAGGATGTCATCTTCGTTTACCTGCCCCTCAACAAACCATGTATCTGGATGGATCGACTTGGCAAGTGAATCAAGCATATTCCGTAGCACGGAACTCTTGATAATCTGAATGTCCATTGTCAAGTCTGCAACTGAGTGTCCGACCCATTTGTGTGGTTCAGGATGCCCATTAAACAAGACAAAAGGTATTGAATTTACTGGGGAATGATGCAATAACTCGTGATGTGACCCTGCTGTACAGAAACGTCTTAACTCTGCTATGCCGTCTCCGTCGTAGTCAACTTTGGCATAAGATTCGATATATAGAACCTTCTTGTTAGCATCCCCACCGGATGTGCTGTCAGCAAAACTCCCTACAGCATGTCTTGAGAGATATTCGGTGTTTGTATCAAACTCATCTTCTCCACCTGCAAGTGCCAGCATCTCATCGAAATCGTAGCCCATTTGGGTCAATTCAGAGACAGATAAGTAACGTCTATGAGCCACTATTGCTGATTCTTCTACTGATTTAGCCCGTCTGTCTATCAGGAACTCTTCTGGTGGGATTGCTTCAACAATGATCTGTCCTTGAGACTTAACCCTACGAATCACCACATCATGCAACTGAGGTGGTTGCACCTCTGGTGGCACTTGTGGTGAGACGTTTGGAGAGACCTGTTGTTGCTCCTGTGCTTGTGCCAGCATCTCTGGTGGAGGTGGCACGAAATTCGGATCAGGGTAACTCTCTACAGATGATGCTTCTAGATCAGCTAATAGTGCTTCCAGCCCCATGTCGTCGAGCATCGTAAATTCCTCATGCTCAACCTCTTCTTTTCTCTCCCAATCTACCTTTACTACCCCTACACGCTTGATCAGTGCATCTTTAAAAACATTGTAAAACACTGAAAATGCAGGGTTATCCTGCCCTAAGACAACTTGATTGACGTAATCTGAGGCTTGTTCACTGGTTGGTACGTCCGATGCCTCACGGGGTACAAACTCAACTACCTTCTCACTTCCAAAGAATGTCCTCATTATCTGAGGCATCATCAGTGAAATAGTGTCTCTTACGTCATAAGAAACGACTTGGGAACGTCCATCTTCCTCATTACCGAAGGGTTTACCTTGATAATAGTCACTGGCCTTAACTCTGTCCGGTGCTTCTGTTAAATCTATGTGATCTTGGGCCTCTTCGATCAGGGAAGCAATAATTCCTTCAAGTTCCTGCTCCTCCATTGGCTCAACACCAGAGAGACGTATTTGCTCGTCTTCTAGCTCATACGTTTCAGATAAAAGTTCTGCTTCAGACTTCATAAATATTCAAATAAGTTAACATAATATGCAGTTTGTGCACAAACTATTGGGTAAATGCCGGATAGTCAAGCGTTTTTCTACACAATACCCAACATGGGCCTCTCAAGGGGCTTATTCCACTTGGTAGAGTTCCCAGACATGCTGGCATAACTGGCAAAAGTCAATACGAAAGCATCTGCACGGTCTGGAGACGAACCACGATCTAAATTCCTCCGTGTCTTCTCTTTTGACTCGACTTTTAGCTTGTCTGAGTTGTAATCCTGCTGGACTGTCACCAATTCCTCAATTAACTTCTCATCATTCGGTATTACACAATCCCGTCTCTCAAACCACTCCCTGCACTTCCACCAAAGTTCACTTCTCAGGTTAAAATACTCACTGCCAATACTCGGAGACTCTGAAACATTGATTCCACGAACATCAACACCTTTCTCCATTAAACGATCCACGACACCAGCACCTAAACCAATGCTGTCAATTAAAACCTCCCCAATCTCGTAACCTGAAGACGTTAAATTCTTCATCTCAGACTGAACCCAACCTACAACCTGCATAGTGTCTAGTTTTTTGCGTATTAGAACCTCACGTCCTAAAACATGGTTCCCCTGACGTATGCAAATGGCACTGGCATCCTTCCCCCTACGTGCCACATCAACACCCAGAACCACTGCTCCACCCGTAGGCTTCACATCCCTGTCAATGGCACCCTCAATCATCTCCCTCGGTATAATCGTGTCATCATCAGAAATGGGGAAATCCCCCAAAACACGAACCCTGTAAGCATTACTCGACTCACTGTACCTCAACTTCATGTCCCTGACATAATCATCAGAAACACGGGGGGAATCTACACACGATACCTTCAGGGTCTTCCAATATCCTGCCAGCTTCGTGTGTGTGTTATAAAATGTGCCTGTGCTTCTCACAGGATTCCCAAGAAGGATAGTTGTGGCTGAATGTGAACTCATTGACCCCGATGCTGCCTCAAAAACACCCTCTGGAACACCCGATGCCTCATCTGCAATCAAAATTACATGATCACTATGAACACCAGCCAGTGCCTCTGGAGTTTCTGCACGACTCACGGAAAACGAGATAAAACTCTCGGCAGGGGCTGCCTTCAACCTGATCGTCTCCACCAAAACCTCAATCTGATCCTTCAAAACATCTGGCAACTCATTTACCCACCTCTTGCACTCTGCTGCCAAAGCATTCTGAAGCTGATTCACTGTTGGAGCAGTAACAACCGTCTTTTGAGGATAACGAGTCAGCAAATGCCATATCATAACCCAAGATGCACACGAAGACTTACCGACTCCATGCCCAGAACGAACCGATATTCTACGTTCCTTCTCTCCAACCCACCTCAATACCTGCTCCTGCCACGGGTCTGGCTCAATCTTCAAGACTTCCTTGACAAAAGAAACAGGATCATCCCCGTACTTGTCAAAAAACTGCTTGATTATCTCCTCAAATCCCATTTCCTAGCCTGATCATGAAGTTTCTTTAAACGAGCTAAATGCTCCTTAATCTGCTTCTCTGTCATCCTCTTCCTTATTCTGCTCCCTTAACCACCCCTTTAAAATATCCTTTATCCCCTCCCTGCTATGAACCATAATAAACTCACACTCAGGATGGACATACCTATCTAAAAATATGTGCCCGTCTTCATTCGATTGCTCATACCATATCTCACTCATCTCCATCCTCTGCTATCATCTTAACCTCACTCTTGACCTCAATAGTCTTCATCCTCTGATCCTGATTCGACATCAACATCTTAAGCTGCTCAACATATACCTTCGTCATGTCCGTAGTCTTAACATTAACCTCCTGCCTCTCTCCAAACATACGAGGGTAATACTTAGTTGCCAACCACTTCCTTGCATCTATCGAAACACGAGCCACATCACTCTCAACCTCTCCTCCCTCTAAACGATCTATCATACCCTCAATACTCTGGGCATGATAAACAGCACGTCCCTGATGGGCCTCTATAAACCTCTCATGCAACTCACCACGTCTCAGACGATCACGCAAAACCTGACCCGTCATACCATGATCAACTGCAAAACCATGCAACGTCTCTCCACTCTCTATACGACTGAAAAAATCATCCCAGAACTCAACATCATCCTTCTGGGGAACAGGTACTTTGCCCACAAAACTAGCCTCCTTAACCTTCTCTGTAACCTGATCCTTACCAGACTTCTTCATCTCAGCATACTCCGACTTATTCCGTATACTCTTCTCCCTCTTAGTCTCCTTCTTTGCCATAAACTCTCCTAAATCATTGATTCCACATCCGTTCTAATATAAAAATTTCTGACAGGGAAAGAAAAAAATTTGAGAGGATGTCCCTTGCGGGGGGATGGGTACCAGCTCCAGAAGCACCCGAAATTATGGGGTCTGGGGGGGTAAAATACGTTAAATTCAGGTGGTTATCTGATACAATAGCAGATACCCTATGCCTGTAATCCGTTGGTATTGCTAGGTTTACGGGGGATTCGTGCAGCAGTCTTCCGTTTTGATCTTCCGAAATGGCTTGCCCGCATGCGTGAAGATGCAGAGTACATGCGTTACCCGTTTATCCTTCCCTATTTCCTTAAATCCCTAACCCGTACCAATTCCAACATTGCCGTCATGAAGCATAGACAATTTGGTATACGTGTTTGAAACATTCGTTCCATATATTTTAAGATATAAGGCCGTTATATATTACATATATATAAGGCCGTTATCTTTAAATATGTAAACTTGCTTGTTTTATGGTGGTTGTATTATTGGCATTTTATCTGCATTGTTTAAGGCATTACAGATTAAATGAATTATTTTGTAATATAATGTTGACATATATATATGAATCCTGTAATTTAATCAGGTGGGGAATTTCCCCCGCACAGTAAACCTTAGCAAATGGTGAAAATATGGAACCTGTTTTAATTGATACGAACCGAACTTTCGGGGTTGAATTAGAAGGGTTAATCGAATGCAGTGAATCTGCCCCGTATATAGATGACATATGCACGCATGATTCCCCGTACAATTGTGAATGCGAATGCCCAATAGGTTGCACGGGTGAATGTGAATGTTCTGAAATGTGTTTTTGTGATGAGTACAAGCATAATTATAAAATAGATAATCCCGAAGCCGAACAAGATGAGATTGACAATCAAGAATGTGGTTACTGTTCGGGGGACATGCTATGCGATTATCATGACGATTGCCCGTGCGATTACTGCCAAAGTTGCTGTGATTGTGGTGTATGCGTTGGTCAATGCACGTATTGTTTTGACTATATTACAGAGGAGATGCAGGGGAATGGTAGTGAAGCACGGGAAGATCTTGCATACGATATACGCAATAAATGTGATTGTACTTGCTATGCAGAAGATTGGAACACGGAAACCAGTGATCATTGGAAGATAATATATGACGGTTCCGTATCAGGTGGAAGCGACCAAGATTCCGTCGAAGTTATAAGCCCGCCATTGTCAGGCATTGACGGTTTGAAGCAAGTTGAATCTGTAGTTGATAGAATGAATAAATACGGAATCGAAGTTAATCGTTCAACGGGTTTGCACGTTCACCATTGCAGTTCAAATTTGAAGTTAAAAACGTTCGTTAATCTTCTCAAATTCTATGCATTTTATGAAGGCATTATCGATTCATTGATGCCGAAGTCAAGACGGGGTTCGGGCAGAACATATCTGGGGGCAGTAAAAGAAGTTGCACGGGTAAATTCTGCAAAGGAATTCTGCATTAAAATTGACAATTACGTTCATGAAAATGGCTTAACTTTAAATTGGAATTACCGTGATGACATAATTGAATTATGCCGATTTCTAGACAATGAAAGGTACTGCAAAATCAACATTGTTGCATTCCGCAAACACGGGACAATAGAATTTCGGCATCATTCAGGAACAGTAGACCCGAAAAAGGTTAGTGCTTGGGTAGAATTAACACAATTGATTTTGAATTATTGTTCAAATCCGCATCTTGAAATATTAGATAATCATGTTCCATCATTTCATAAAATGCTGATTATTTTGAAAGCACGCAAAGAGTTGAAAGAGTTTTACAAGGAACGCAGGGAATACTTTAATCAGCAGTACGGTTCCTTAACTGAATACTGCACCACACATAAAAACGGGGGATAATATGAACAACAAAATATATGATTATAACAACGACAATTACGATTTGGTTTGGAATCGTAAAAAGGTCATTGAGCCGTTACCAAGTACAAATTGGTATTTTGCATTTGGTTCAAATATGAGCCGAAAAAGAATGCAAAAACGGGGTTTAATATGGGAACATATTTTAAAAGGTAAACTCAATAATTACGAA
>ERZ1046740.3180-NODE-3180-length-10039-cov-57.429587_pt1 | contig 10039 bp, 10 predicted proteins | sample MGYA00383093_ERZ1046740 | MGnify/ENA primary metagenome ERZ1046740 (study PRJEB29581, sample SAMEA5548363) | metagenome | biome: marine; feature: coastal; material: water | depth 25 m | study: Short-term variability in the microbial, nano- and picoplankton...
GTATCGTATATGATTCAAACCCCACTCGAGAATTAGAAGAAACTACACATAAAGCCCAGGGCATTCTTAAGATTTTTTCTTAGCTAGGCTTGAAACTTGGATGTCATGGGGTAGCGACGTTCTTTGCCAAAAGCATTTTGGCTAATTTTTGGGCCAGGTGCACTTTGTCGACGTTTGTATTCGTTGTTAAGTACAAGCCGGGCAATTCGGGCGACAGTTTGCCTGTTAAAGCCTTGTTTTACAATGTCATCAATAGATTGTCTTTGCTCGATGAATAATTCAAGAATGGCGTCAAGTTCATCATAAGGAGGGAGTGAATCTTGATCAACTTGATTTGGCGCTAATTCAGCTGAAGGTTCGCGATCAATAACACGCCCTGGAATGATGTAAGATTTAGAGTTTCTGTATTTAGCTAATCGATAAACCATGGTTTTAGAGACGTCTTTAAGTGGTGCGAAGCCTCCTGACATATCACCGTACAAAGTGGCGTAACCTACCGCCATCTCAGATTTATTGCCCGTAGTAAGTACAATTTTACCGAGTTTATTAGATATGGCCATCAGCAGGGTGCCGCGTACTCGTGCTTGTAGGTTTTCTTCGGTGGTATCAGCCTGCAGACCGCTAAATAGCCCATTGAGCTGTGAGTTGAAGCTCTCGACCATAGAGTGAATGCTAATTTCATGATAATCAATATTCATGGTACTGGCTTGAGCTTTGGCGTCTTCAAGGCTCATGTTTGAGGTGTAAGTATAGGGCATCATAATAGCTTGAATATTTTCACTGCCAATGGCGTCAGCAGCGACAGCCAGCGTTAGCGCTGAGTCAATGCCACCAGACAGGCCAATAGCTGCACCGTTAAACACGCCATTTTTGTTAATATAGTCTTTGGTGGCTAACACCAGAGCATCGTAAATGGTTTTTTCAATGCTATTTTCTTTAGTGGTAATGTCAGGCGTAGATAATGAGGTAGTCATTGTTTCAAAGAAAGGTAATTGGCAGGTGATTTCTGCTTTAGCATTCATCATAAATGAGCCGCCATCAAAGATTATTTCATCTTGTCCGCCAACCAAATTAACATAAATAAATTCAACTTGATTTTCTATAGCGCGTTTTTTAACTACATCTAGTCGCTGCTGGTGTTTATCAACATGAAAGGGTGAGGCATTGATAACGATAATGGTTTGCACGCCGTACTTAACCGTTTCACGCACTGTATTTTCATCCCAAACATCTTCACAAATTAACAGCCCAAGGCGCTGACCTTTAACAGTAAAAACAAAAGGCTGTCTACCCGGGGTGAAATAACGCTTTTCATCAAACACACTGTAATTAGGTAGTTGTTGTTTATGGTAAATCTGCAACTCACCATCTTGAATTAAATAAGCCGAGTTATATAAGACACCATCTTGCTTGCAGGGCGCGCCAAAGATAATGGAAACATCTTCAGGTATCTTGCTTTTGATGAGTTCAATCTTTTGTTCCACTTGCTGCATAAAGCCATAACGCAATAGTAAGTCTTCTGGCAGGTAGCCAACCAACGCTAACTCTGGAAATACCAACAAGTCAGATTCATTTTTAGCAGCCTCAATGCTTAAATCGATAATTTGTTGAGTGTTGTTATCTAAATCGCCAACAATAGGGTTAATTTGCGCAATATCGATTTTGATAGACTCTGAGCTCTGAGAAAGGTTTTCCAGTTGCTCCTGCCAAAATTTAGCCTTCGATTTATCACCTTTTATTTTTGCACTTTCAAGTTTGGTATAAGCCACCACTTCAGCAGGATTAATATTCAAAATATCAGCAAATAACCAGGCGTGAGTTTCAGAAAGAGCGGATTTTCCTGATTTATATTTACTTAAATTTGACTGATTGATATCGTATTCTTGGGATATTTTATAGTCTGTTAGGCCAGTCTTTCTGCGGACTTTAGCTAGGTAATCTTTGGTTTTATTTGCCATGTTTTTTTAAGGTTTTATGCTTGAATTTTTTACCTATTATAGTTAATTATTACCACTAGTGTAAGAGAGTTAAATTAGTTAAAAAATAACTGCTAGTTAAAAATTACATAAAACCTATGTAAGTCATTGATTTTTAACATATAAAAATATAGTTAATTTTTATTTAAAAAAGCCTTTACAGAGGTCAAAAAACACGGTATATTTCGATCAAATTCAATAACAAAACGAGGAGAATACAATGAATCAAATGCACGCACATTTACTGGCAGAATCTGGGCTAAAAATAGAGACTGTTAAAATTCAACAGCAAGCCTATTTAGGTGATTCAGAAGCACAGTATAAGTTGGCTGATATTTTTCAAAAAGGTGAAGACGTTTCCAGAAGTTCAGTACATGCTTTTTATTGGTATCAAAGAGCAGCGCAACAGGGTAATTTGGCAGCACAATTTAATGTTTGGTACGCTTACTTAACTGGCGAAGGAACTCAAGCAAATGAGCAACTAGCTAAAAAATGGTACGCAAGAGCCTCTTTAAAAAACTCAAGCTCAACACAATCTATTATTGCTCAGCTAATTGGTACAACTATTCACTAGCACCTATATTTAATAAATTTTTTCAGGGAGAAAAAAATGAACTTAGCACTACACACAATTATTTATTCATCAGCAGCGGTTATCTTGTCATTGAGCATGGCGCTAATCCACTAAAACGATGAGTTTTTCAATAATCGTAAAAACATTCTTAGCATTGGGTGTGTCTTTTTTAGCCAGCACAATGCTGGCATCAGCTTATGTCAGCTACGCACCCATTGTTGACTCTAAACATTTGAGCGTTATTATTGCGGTCACGATGCTTTTAGGTTTACTATCTATGTATCAAAAAAGAACCTAGTTTTTTTTTGCTAAAACCGCTCTATTGGCGTAGTTTTTTGCTAAACTTCTCACTTGTAATGTTAAAAAATATTGCATTTTATTAATCTCAATGAGGAGAAGTTTATGAATCAATTATTAAAATTGTCTGCTGTATCGTTATTAACGATCGGTAGTTTTAGTGTTCAAGCAGGTTTATTCCATGCTGACACTTTAAAAGATGTACAAGCTAAAGGTAGCTTAACTTGTGGCGTATCAACGGGTACACCTGGTTTTTCTAGCCCTGACGCAAGTGGTAACTGGTCTGGTATTGATGTTGATGTTTGTCGTGCAGTTGCTGCCGCTACATTGGGTGATGCTAAAAAAGTGAAATTTGTACCATTAACAGCTAAAGAGCGTTTTGTTGCATTATCATCTGGTGAAATCGACATGCTTTCACGTAACACAACTTGGACACATACTCGTGACACTTCATTAGGTCTTACTTTTGCTGGCGTTAACTACTATGACGGCCAAGGCTTCATGGTTCAAAAATCATTAGGTGTTAGCAGTGTTAAAGAGTTAGATGGCGCTTCATTTTGTATTCAAGCAGGAACAACAACTGAGCTTAACTTAGCTGATTACTTCCGTTCAAACAAAATGGAATTTAAAGCGGTTACTTATGATACATCTGCACAAACTAAAGGTGGTTTCGAAGCAGGCCGTTGTGATGCACTAACTTCAGACGTATCTCAGCTTGCTGGTCTTAGATCTACACTTAAAGATCCTAGTTCTGCTGTAGTTTTAGGCGATGTTATCTCTAAAGAGCCTTTAGGTCCAGTTGTGCGTAAAGACGACAACACTTGGCTTAACATTGTTAGATGGTCACTAAACGCAATGATTGAAGCAGAAGAGTTAGGTGTTACTTCAGCTACGATTGATGATGCTTCTACTAGTCCTGGCATACAGAGATTACAAGGTAAATCTGGCAAGCTTAACGAAAGTTTAGGTCTTAGCAAAGATTGGTCGCGTAATATTATTGCGCAAGTTGGTAACTACGGCGAAAGTTTCGAAAGAAACATTGGCATGTCAACACCAATCCAGCTTCCACGTGGTGTAAACCAGTTGTGGATTAAAGGCGGCATCTTATACGCTCCAGCGTTTAGATAAAGTCTAAACAAAATATAAAATGGCTAACTTTTTCAGTTGGCCATTTTTTTATTGAGGTTTTTTTGTGTTTACAAAACTAAAATCACTACTAAATAACAACGAAGTTAGGGCGATTGTATTTCAGATACTAGCTGTTTTTGTTATTGCTTATTTTGCTTATCAAGCATTTGATAATATGATGCTTAATATTGAGCAAAGAGGTATTAGAAGTGGTTTTGGTTTTTTAAATGACGAGGCTGGTTTTGCTGTTAATGATAATTTCTTTTTAGAATATTCACCAGCATCAACCAATCTTCAGGCGTTTTATGTAGGTATTGTTAATACCTTAATTGTGGCAATAACTGGTATATTTTTCGCATCAGTCTTAGGTCTTATTGTTGGTATTTCACGTTTATCCAATAATTATTTGATTAGAAAAATGGCCACTGTATATATTGAGGTTTTTAGAAATATACCAATATTGCTTCAAATTCTATTCTGGTATTCAATAGCGCTTAGCGTCTTTCCATCTCCTAAAAATAGTATCAGTTTCTTTGATAGTATTTTTCTTAACTCAAGAGGATTGTATCTACCTAGACCTATTGCGGATGACGGGCTTTACTTTGTACTTGCAAGTCTTATTATTGGTATTGTTGGCTATATCTTTGTTAAGAAGCGTAGTGACAAGAAGCATGATGAAACGGGCGTAGTTACTAATACCATTCCGTATTTTTTAGGGCTTGTACTACTATTGCCAGCCGCAGTTTATTTTGTTGCTGGTGTGCAATTGGATTATCCTGTGCTTAAAGGCTTTAATTTTAGAGGTGGTGTAGATCTGTCTATTGAGTTTTTCTCTCTAGCCTTTGCCTTGAGTATCTATACCGCCACTTATATCGCTGAAGCTATCCGCTCTGGCATTGAGTCTGTAGATAATGGGCAAAAGGAAGCGGCATCAGCAATGGGTTTAACACAAACACAATCGTTAAGATTGGTGGTGTTGCCACAAGCGCTAAGAGTGGCCATACCTCCAATTATTAACCAATACTTAAATCTTACTAAAAACTCCTCTTTGGCAGCGGCAGTTGGCTATACAGAGTTAGTAACCATATTCTCGGGCACTGTCTTAAACGTGGTTGGCCAAGCGATTGAGATTATTATATTGACGATGCTGGTGTATTTAGCGATATCATTGGTCATCTCATTGATCTTAAATATTTTCAATAAGAAAATGCAAATTAAGGGCAAGTAACCATTATGGCAATCTACTCGTTAAAACAAACAAAACAACCGCCACAATCGCAAACTAAGGCGACTCTATGGCTGAAAGAAAACTTGTTTTCATCTATATCTAATGCTGCACTTACTTTTGTTGCGTTATACGTCATTTATCTACTTTTACCACCGATTTTAAATTGGACAATTTTTGATGCTAATTTTGATTTGACTGCTGATAATCAGTCTTGTGGTCGAGAAGGTGCCTGCTGGTCCTTTGTTAATGCCAATTTTAAAATGTTTATTTACGGATTTTACCCAGAAAATGAGCTATGGCGCGTCAATACTATGTTTGGCATTATTGCAGCGCTTGTTGTATTTGGATCGTTAATTAAAGCATCGCAATATAGAGCGCAATATATTATTGGATCTTTCTTAATTTACCCCGTGGTTGCTTTCTTTTTGCTATATGGTGGACTAGGCTTAGAGGTCGTTGAAACTGACAAATGGGGCGGGCTTACGCTGACTGTTGTGGTTGCCGCTGTTGGTATCATTGCTTCTTTTCCGTTAGGCATTTTGTTTGCACTGGGGCGACAATCTGAAATGCGCGTGGTGAAGTTTATCTCAGTGGTATATATTGAGTTTGTGCGTGGCGTACCATTGATTACTATTTTATTTATGGCGTCTGTTGTACTGCCTTTATTCTTCTCTGCAGGGATGGACTTTGATAAACTGCTTAGAGCCTTAATTGGTATCACTTTATTCCAAACAGCCTATATAGCAGAGGTTATTCGCGGTGGTTTGCAAGCTATCCCTAAAGGGCAGTATGAAGCAGCTGATGCTGCAGGCCTTAGTTTTATGCAAAAAACAATTCTTATTATTTTGCCACAAGCACTAAAAATCTCTATTCCAAATATCGTTGGCTCTTTTATTGCTTTGTTTAAAGATACAACCCTGTTGTTGATTATTGGATTGTTTGATATGCTAGCAATTGTAGGCGCAGCTAGTAGTAATTCTAACTGGTTAGGTAGAGAAACCGAAGGCTACGTATTTGTTGCTATGGTTATCTGGGTGATTTTGTATTCAATGAGTCGTTATTCAAAAAGATTAGAGGTGCGTTTTAGCACCGAACACAAATAGGTAAAAAAAATGAGCGAATTAACAAATAAAGAAATTGGTGAAAAAGGCTGTTGTGATATTGTTGAAATTAGCGGACTAAGCAAGTGGTATGGCGACTTTCACGCACTTAAGGATATCAACCTAAAAGTTAAAGAGGGTGAGATTATTGTTGTTTGTGGCCCTTCAGGTAGTGGCAAATCAACCTTAATTCGCTGTGTTAACTTTCTTGAGAAATTTCAAGAAGGTTCTATTGTAGTAGACGGTACAGAGTTAACTGATGATGTAAAGAAAATCCGACAAGTTCGTTCAGAAGTTTCAATGGTTTTTCAACATTTCAATTTGTTTCCACATTTAAGTATCATTAATAATTTAACTTTAGCGCCGATCTGGGTGCACAATGAAACCAAGCAAGAGGCAAGAGAGAAAGCCTTAAAGCTGTTGGATAGAGTAGGCATTAAGGACCAAGCTGAAAAGTATCCAAATCAGCTTTCTGGCGGACAGCAGCAGCGTGTTGCTATTGCCAGAGCGCTATGCACTTCTCCTAAGATAATGTTATTTGATGAGCCTACATCAGCACTTGATCCTGAGATGATTTCGGAAGTATTGGATGTTATGGTTGAGCTTGCTAAAGAAGGTATTACCATGCTCTGTGTAACTCACGAGATGGGTTTTGCCAAGAAAGTGGCTGATCGCGTTATCTTTATGGATGAAGGCCAGGTAATTGAGCAAAATACCCCAGATAAATTCTTTGAAAATCCAGAGTCAGAGCGATTACAGTTGTTCTTAGACCAAATATTAACTCAATAAACTACTCAAATCGCTCATTAAGAGTGGTTATTTTCATATTTAAATCGTCTATTTATCTAAAAAAGCCAATTTTTAGGTAAACTTAAATCTTATTACTTTAAGTAAATCTTGGTTATGGCCTGGTTCGGAAAAAACAAAAAACAAAAAACCGGTCAAAAATCTGAAGATAATTTAGATTGGAATACAGACTTAAAGCGCAATAACTCCCTCTCAAATTCAGTTGAACAGCAAGGCTTTAATTTTAAAGAAAACATTGATACAGAAGTAGTTTCAGACGTATCTTGTCCTAAGAAAGGACTAAGTTGTAATATTGAAAAAATAAGCTCGGACCAAGTTCTAATTTTGAAAAAATGTAAGTTTGAAAGTAGTGCGGAAGAGCTAATGAAAATTTTAAAACGCACTCATAAGACTCGCTTTAAAAATGATATTTTAAATCCTTTGTTAGAATGTGATTTTTTTGAGAGAACTATTCCTGAAAAACCAAAAAGTCCAAAACAAAAATATAGACTCACCTCTAAATTTGTTCGTGCCAAATTGTTTCACTAGGCGTAAGTTTAAAATAAGTGTCAAAATGTAGGTTTTTTAGAGGATTGTTATTAAAAAATCCCAATTTTTTGTTTTTAGAGGTTTTTATTTAAAATTGATACTAAGTCTTGGGTTAGGTCTTATTCGTTTAAAAATAGGAGTGGTTAAAATATATACATAACTCATTGATTTTTAAGGTAATTATGTATTTTTTTCCTTATTTTTTAGTTTTTTACTGTTTTCAGCTTATACTGTAATCAATTTTTTATTGTTTTTTATTATTTTAGATATGAAAAAAAATATCCTTTTGTTTTTCTTGTTATTTTCTAGTTTTTCTTTACTGGCTAATTCTACTGTTTTTGTTATTAATGACAACAGTATGATTCGATCAGATAGAGACGGCACTCATGATAAAAATATTGTAAAAATTGTTAATAAAGATCAGCAAGTGCAGCGTTTAACCATGCACTATTCGGGCTGGTCTTTAGTGTCTTTAGAGAGTGTAAATGGCTGGATTTTATCTTCTGAATTATCAACAATAGTGCCTATTTCTACTGATAATTCTTCCATTGATAAGACGCTGGAAGATGGCAAAATACACCAACAGGAGGTGGAAAAGCTAAAGCTAAAAATAAGCACTTTACTTAAGAATAACGACAGTCTTTTAGCTAAAAATACCCAAATATCAACAGAAAATACACGGTTAATAGCCAAAAATAAGCTTCTAAACACCTCTATTGAGACCTTGAATAGTGATCTAAAGACTTTAAAGGTGAAAAACACTCAAGAAAAGGTATTGAACCCAACCTTAGAAAAACAAGTTGATAATTCTAAAGCCTCTCAGGATGCAGTGATTGTTGAGAAAAAGGATTCTGGTGTTAATATTTCTAATATTTTTGCAATTAACTGGTTATATATTATCACTGCCTTATTGGTAATTTTGGCAGCAATTGCACTGTCTTTTTTCAATAGAAATAAGCGACGCCACTCTGATTTAAATATTTTAAGGCGTTAAAATTATGTCAGCTTTAGAGGTTAATATCGATACATTCGATGCGCTTGTTTTAGAAGAGTCACATAGGCAATTGGTTATTTTGGATATTTCTGCTGAGTGGTGTGGGCCCTGTAAAATTCTAGAGCCAATTATCACTTCTGTTTCTAAAGAATACAATGAGTCTGAATTTTTATTGACCAAAATTGAAGCTGAAGATGAAAACATGAAAATTGCTGGACGCTATGGTGTACGGGGGTTTCCAACGGTAATAGCCTTTATTAATGGTGAGGAAGTTGATCGTTTTCATTCAGCTCAAACAGCTGATTTTGTGCGTGATTTCATTGACAATAATCTGGAAAAATCTTTATGAAAACGGGTATTTTACTGACTAATTTAGGCACACCAGATGAGCCAACTAAGGCTGCTTTAAAGCGCTATTTGTCAGAATTTTTGTCAGACCCTAGAGTGGTAGATCCACCTAGTAAATTGATTTGGTGGCTAGCTTTAAATTTGGTTATTTTAAATATTAGGCCTGCAAAATCAGCGCTTAATTACGCCAAAATTTGGAACAGTTTTGGTCCAGGATCACCCTTGTTAAATATCACTCAATCTCAGCTTGATGGCGTTAAAAAATCCCTGTCTAATCAGTATAAAGAGCTGGAATTTGAGATGGGTATGCGCTATGGTAGTCCTTCAATTTCTAGTGCACTTAATCGGCTAAAGTCTAAAGGTTGTGAAAAAATTATTGTATTGCCACTTTATCCACAATATTCAAAAACCACAACACTTTCTACGCTCGATGCTATTAATCTAGAGCTTGAAGCCTGGAATGATCAGCCTGAAATTATATTCATTGAGCAATATTATCAGAACAAGACTTATATTCAAGCGTTAAATAATTCAATTAAAGAGTATCAGGCCAAGCATGGAAAGCCTAATAAGTTGTTAATTTCATTTCACGGCATTCCTCAGCGCTATGTTGATAATGGTGATGTCTATTATCAACATTGTATGCAAACAGCTGATTTACTGGCTAAATCGCTTAAATTGAAAGATACTGAGTGGCAAGCTAGCTTTCAGTCTATTTTTGGCCGCGAAGAGTGGACCAAGCCCTACACAAAAAATACACTAGAGTCATTTGCCAAAACTGGTGTTAAAAGTGTTCAGGTGGTGTGCCCAGGGTTTTCAGCAGACTGTTTAGAAACGCTTGAGGAAATTGACGATGAGAATCGTGGTTATTTCATGAATGCTGGTGGCGAAAAGTTTGGTTATATTCCTGCGTTAAATATTCGCCAAGATCATATTGATACGATTGCTGATGTGCTTTCTGAGCATCTTTAACTTGTTCGTATAATTTATATTATGTTAAATTGTATCGTTTTTCAGCAGATTTCGGCTGCCAATCAAATATTCAATATTCTATGAGTC
>ERZ1046740.3182-NODE-3182-length-10037-cov-4.570226_pt1 | contig 10037 bp, 10 predicted proteins | sample MGYA00383093_ERZ1046740 | MGnify/ENA primary metagenome ERZ1046740 (study PRJEB29581, sample SAMEA5548363) | metagenome | biome: marine; feature: coastal; material: water | depth 25 m | study: Short-term variability in the microbial, nano- and picoplankton...
GGATTTGGCCTGCCTAGATGGGCCACACCCGTGGTGGCGGTGTTTGTCTCTTCGTTTGTAGCTGGAATGGCGACAGCACCGATTGCAGCAGCGCATTTCAACGTGATGGCACATTATGGATTGCCTGCCAATTTGATGGCTGTTCCAGTGATGGGGCTGGTTGTCGTGCCCTCGGCAGTTTTGGCGATGTGTCTCGCGCCATTTGGGTTGGAAGGCATTGGGCTTTGGGCGATGGGGTTGGGCCTTGAGTGGATATTGGGCGTGGCGCATTTCTTTTCAGAACGTCCGAATGCACGCGGATACATTCCCGGTCCTCCGGTCGCTGTAATCCCAATTTTTGCACTAGGGATGTTGGTGATAATCCTTTGGCAAGGGCGGATGCGCGTTACAGGATTATTGGGGGTCGTGGTCGCTGCAACGCTTTGGGCACAAGCAGAACGTCCCCAAGTCCTTGTCTCTGACACTGGTGGGCTTGTAGGGGTGATGACAACAGATGGGCGAGCTCTTAGCAAGCCACGCGGGCAGGGGTTTGTCGCGATGAATTGGCTGGAAAATGATGGCGACCCAGTCGACCAACCCGGCGCTGCTGACAGGTTAAAGATGGAGGCCGGACAATTGTACGAAGTCTCATTGGGCGAACGGACCTTGATACACGTGCAAGGTAAAAAAGCATCGCTTGCCTTCGACAGCTGCAATAACCAAGAAATCGTGGTGTTCACGCATATGCCGCTAAGTGATTTACCTTGCACGACCTTGAACCCGAACGTCTTGCGTAAATCCGGATCTGTGGCGTTTTCACAAAAAAATGGCAGGCTTCAAATGACAACAGCCCGCCAAATCAGCGGGCTGCGGTTATGGACCACATATGATCGGCCTTAGTAGCTACGGATCAGTCCAACAAGGCAGCCTTGAACTTTGACTTGATCCTCTGGATACACACGGGTTTCATACGCTGGATTGGCAGCCTCGAGGGCGATTGAGGTGCCATTGTGATGGAACCGCTTTAGTGTGGCTTCTTGGTCTTGAACCAGCGCCACCACAATCTCGCCGTTGTCGGCTGTCTGGCTTTCGCGGATAATCACAGTGTCGCCGTCATTAATTCCGGCATCGATCATCGAGTCGCCTTTAACTTCCAGTGCATAGTGGCTTCCGGCATTGCGCATCATCGCACCCGGAACAGCAATATGATGATCTACATGGCTGATTGCTTCAATCGGAACGCCTGCCGCAATTTTACCCATCACGGGCAATTCACGGGCATGCAAGATAACTCCTTCTGGAGTCACGTTCGCAGGTTGTGTCGGAGAAGGGTGCGGCCCGTCGATGACCCGTGGTTTAAAGCCCGTCCCAGTAGGAGCACTTGGGGCGCCGCCCAAGGATTCAGGCAGCTTTACAATTTCAATGGCGCGAGCCCTGTGTGCCAGACGTCTGATAAATCCGCGTTCTTCTAGTGCCGTGATCAATCGATGAATGCCGGACTTTGAGCGCAAATCCAAGGCGTCCTTCATCTCATCAAAGCTGGGCGGCACTCCGTCGCGCTGCAAACGGGTGTGAATGAACTCAAGAAGATCCAGTTGTTTCTTGGTCAGCATTTTCAGGTCTCCGACATTCGTTTCTTTTTGTTCTACGCATGTTCTTGTTTTGTGTCAACAAATTTGGGAACAAGACGGGAACACTTGGGGTGAAGCCGGAACATGCAGGTCAGATTGGCAAAAAGCTTAGGCTGTCTCCGATGTCATGATTCCCATCGTTAGGAGCGCGTACAGCAAGGGCATTTGCGTCAGACAACACAGTTAGGAGTGAGCTGTCTTGATCTTCAAAAATGGTCATCTCGCCGTTTTCGACCCGGGCTCGCATGTAATGTTGGCGTGGCCCGTTTGGGGACACGGGTGCAGCAAGGGAAGCCTTTCGCTCTTGGGCTGGATTTGCGCCCAACCCCAACATCGCGTGAATGACAGGAGACACGAAAACATGGCCACACACCATGGCAGAAACTGGATTTCCCGGTAAACCGATCATCATCGCCCCCGAGGCCAAGCGCCCCGCCATCAATGGTTTGCCAGGACGCATGGCAATTTTGTAAAAACTGCGCTCCATTCCCAAATCTACGGCGACATCGCCGACAAGATCATGATCGCCAACCGAGGCGCCTCCAATGGTCAGCACAAGGTCTGCGTCATCGGCTAGAGAAAAGGCAGTTTCCAGCGATTCCCGAGTGTCACGTGCGATTGGCAAAAGACGTGCTTCGGCACCAAGATCACGCAACATCGCCTGCAGACCAAAAGAATTCGAGGCGATGATTTGATCGGGGCCGGGGACCTCACCCGGCATGACCAATTCATCCCCTGTCGACATGATGGCCACGATCGGGCGGCGCGTCACGGGAACATCGGCAATGTTCATCGCCGCCAAAAGCGCGATATCTGATGGGCGCAGCAGCCGGGGTGCGGAGAACTCTTGGCCAATGGTGAAATCAGCCCCTTTAGGACGGATGTGAAAGCCTTGGTCGATTTTCTGACTAAGAGTGATGTGGTCGCCTTCTCGCGTGACGTCTTCTTGAATGACCACGCGAGTGGCACCCGTTGGGACCGGGGCGCCTGTGAAAATGCGAATACACTTGCCAGCACTTAGTTCGCCAACAAACCCATGTCCTGCTGCAGCCTCGCCGATCACCTCAAAAACGGCACCGGGCGTTACGTCTTCTGCAATCATCGCATAACCATCCATTGCGGATCCTGCGAAAGGCGGCTGATCACGACGCGCGGTGACTGACTTGGCCAGTACACGACCATTGGCTTGGCCAAGGGAAACTGTTTCGGTGCTCAAAGGTTTTGCCAAAGCAAAAAGATGCTCAAGTGCTTCGGAAACTGAAATCATTTCGCCTCGTATCTCCCTGATTTTCCACCATCTTTAAGGACAACATGAATTCCACCAATCTCCATTGCTTTATCGACAGCTTTTGACATGTCATAGACAGTCAAAGCGGCGATGTTGACGGCGGTCAGGGCCTCCATTTCAACACCAGTTTGGCCCGTGGTTTTAACCGTGGCTTCAATGCGAACACCGGGAATTTCAGGATCAGCGTGCAGCTCTACGGCGACTTTAGTGATTGGAAGCGGATGACATAGCGGGATCAGGTTTGAGCATTGCTTTGCCCCCATGATACCAGCCAGCCGGGCGACCCCCAAAACGTCACCTTTCTTGGCACGACCTTCGGAAATGATGTTAAATGTTGCTTGCGCCATGCGCACCCAGCCTTCAGCAACGGCCACGCGCGAGGTGACGTCTTTGTCCGACACATCAACCATGTGGGCGTCGCCCTTGCCGTCAAAATGGGTCAGGCCAGAAGATGTGTCACTCATCAGAAACCTCCTGATCTCAGAGGATTAGAAAGTAGCGCTTTAGTCGCTGCCTCTACATCATCCTGACGCATCAGACTTTCGCCGATCAGAAAACAACGGGCGCCATAGCGGGCCATATCCGCCAAGTCTTCCGGCGTGTTCAGGCCACTTTCCGAGATTAACTTGCGATCCACTGGCACCATCTTCGAAAGCGTTCGCGTGGTGTCGAGAGAGGTTTCAAAAGTTTTGAGGTTGCGGTTGTTGATTCCCATCAAAGGGGATTTGAGATGGCTCGCGCGTTCAAGTTCTTGCGCGTCATGCACCTCAATAAGCACATCCATACCCCAGCCAAACGCCGCGTCTTCCAGTTCTTGCGCCTGCGCATCACTGACAGATGCCATTATGATCAAAATGCAATCGGCCCCCATCGCACGGGCTTCTGCAACCTGGTATGTGTCATACATAAAGTCTTTGCGCAGGACTGGCAGGCTGGTGGCTTCGCGCGCCGCTATCAAATACTCCTTAGCGCCTTGAAAACTTGGTGTATCTGTCAATACAGACAGACAGGTGGCCCCACCATTTTCATAAGCTTTTGCCAGTTCCGGCGGATCAAAATCCGGACGGATCAAACCTTTGGATGGCGAGGCTTTTTTGATTTCTGCAATCAGCCCGTATCCTTCGCGGCTCTTCATTTGCAACGCCTCAGCAAACCCACGTGTTGGATCGGCCGCGCGAGCCTCTGCTTCGACGTCGGCCAGTGGTTTGGCGATTTTGTCTGCGGCGACCTCTTCGAGCTTGTAGGCTTTGATCTTATCCAGCACAGTTGTGGTCATACATTCGTCCAGTCGATTTGCGGCTGACCTTGTGCGGTCAGCCAAGCGTTGATCCGTGAAAACGGGCGAGAGCCAAAAAAACCGCGTCGTGCCGACAAGGGTGAGGGGTGCGCAGATTCGATCAGCAGATGTTGCCCGCCATTTTTAGGCTCTGAAATGTGGTGCGCAAGGCCTTGTGCTTGTTTGCCCCAGAGAACAAATGCCGTTGGTGATTGCGATACCTCTTGTAGTACTTGTTTTGCTAGGCTTTGCCATCCCAGTTTCGCATGGCCATTTGCCTCGCCAGCTGGAACAGTTAGACAGGTGTTCAGTAGTAAAACACCTTGATCCGCCCAGAACCGCAAATCCCCGTTTAGTGGCGCTGCACCCAGGTCTGTTACCATTTCTTTGTAAATATTTCCCAATGACCGTGGCAACGGGCGCACCTCGGGCTCAACCGAAAAAGAGAGCCCATGGGCATGGCCCGGTGTCGGGTAGGGGTCTTGACCCAGTATCACTGCACGTACTGACTTGGGTGTGCAGCGCGTCAAGGCGGCAAAGACCTGATCCCTTGGTGGTAGAATCTCACGAGGGTCAGAATGTATTGTGGCATTGATTGCGGGCAACTGATCGGAAAAGAACGGCAAATGCGACCACGCAGAAGGAGGCAAAAGGTTATCCAATCTTAAGGTCTCCTTGAGCGTGGTTAACTGGTCTGAGATGTGATTTGGGCCAATGTCTTAATCTTGGCCTTGGCGGCCCCACTATCGATGCTTTCACGTGATTTTTCAACGCCTTCACGCAAGTCACTTGCGGCGTCTGCCACAACCAATGCCGCCGCTGAGTTCAACAAAACAGCATCACGATACGCACTTGGCTGCCCATCTAGAAGGTCGCGAAATGCCACGGCGTTTTCCTCGGGAGAGCCGCCAATGATGGCTTCAAACGGGTGGACTGGTAAACCTGCATCTTCGGGGTGGAGTTCAATGTCTTTGACAGACCCATCCAACTCTAATGCTGAAACCCAACTTACACCAGTGATGGTTAGTTCGTCGGTCCCGTCAGAACCATGCACCAGCCACGCGCGTTCGCTACCCAGTTGGCCGAGTGTTTCCGCCATAGGACGGATCAGGTCACGCGAGAAAGCGCCCGTCAATTGGCGTTTGGCACCCGCTGGGTTGGTCAATGGTCCGAGGATATTAAAGATTGTGCGCGTGCCCAATTCTTGTCGCGTTGGCATGACATGGGCGATGGCCGGATGATGCATTGGTGCCATCATAAAGGCAATGCCACAGGTCTCTAGCGCCTTTTCGACAACATCTACACCCACCATGACGTTGATACCCATCTGGCCCAAGGCATCTGCGGCTCCGGATTTTGAGGACAGATTGCGATTGCCGTGCTTGGCAACTGTCACACCTGCACCTGCAACGACAAAAGCTGTTGCTGTTGAGATGTTCAATGTGCCTTTGCCATCTCCGCCTGTGCCCACAATATCCATAGCATCAGCGGGGGCTTTCACTGCGTTGCATTTGGCACGCATTACGGCGGCCGCAGCGGCGTACTCATCCACAGTTTCGCCGCGTGTACGCAATGCCATCAACAAGCCGCCACATTGGCTAGGGGTGGCTTCACCATCAAACAAGATTTCAAAGGCCGCTTCTGCCTCGGGCCGCGTCAATGGGCGATCTGCGGCTGCATCAATTAGGGGTTTGATGTCATTGCTCATGTTGATTTCCCTTGTTGCGTTGGCATCAAGTTCACAAAGTTCTGCAACATGGCGTGACCATGTTCAGAGGCAATAGATTCGGGATGAAATTGCACACCTTGAATGGGCAATTCGCGATGTTGCAGCCCCATAATGGTGCCGTCTTCTAGCCACGCCGTTGTTTCCAAACAATCGGGCATACTTTCAGGGTCAACCACGAGCGAGTGATAACGCGTCGCCTCAAAGGGGGTGGGCAATCCGGCAAAAACGCCTTTGCCATTGTGGTGCATAGTGCCCATCTTGCCGTGAACAATTTCATGACAGCGCACAACAGTGCCGCCAAAAGCCTGTCCAATTGTTTGGTGGCCCAGACACACGCCCATAAGGGGTGTTTTGGTTTCGGCCGCGGCCTCTACCATCGCCAGACAAATACCCGCTTGGTCGGGATCACAGGGACCGGGAGACAAGAGAATCCCTCCGGGATTTAACCCCATAGCATCCTGCAAAGTCAGCGCATCGTTGCGATAAACGCTCACATCTGCGCCCAACTCGCCCAGATAATGCACGAGATTGTAGGTAAAGCTGTCATAATTGTCGATCAGGAGCAGCATTTTGCACTTCTTTGTCCAAAGGTGAGAAACAGGGTAGAGACCCTGCCCATGGTCGCGGTATACATGTTCAGGCTTGGCCCGCATGGTCAAGGGGGCGAGTGCAGGATCGTCCTATGAATTGTCGTTCGAAGCGCTTCGGCGCAGTACAAAGTTGATAAAGGGGCAATGCAGATGTTGCGAGGGTTTCTTTCCGGGATTTTCTGGGGCGGGGTGTTGATAACTGCTGTCTTAGGTTTTGTATCGCTTGTGGCACCACTTCCGGCCACGGTTGACCCTCAGGTGAGTGCCGCTGAGACAACGACAGGTTCTAGTGAAGTTGGATCCGGGGATATTGGCGAAGTGTCCGAGGCCGATGACGCTGTCGAAGAAGGCAGCAACGTTCCGGTTAACACGCCGGGTGCAGATGATGCCGCGCCGCTCGCGGATACCGAATCTGCCCCGCAACCCAATCCGGAAGCTCCTGATACTTCGATGAGCGCACCAGAAACCGGTGAGTCTTTGTCTCAAATGTCGACTGAAACAGACGCGCCAGTGACATCTTCGTCGACGGCTCCGGCACCTGAAGCGCCTGAAGCGCCTGAAATGACACCAGAAGTTGGCGAAGGGTCAATCACAAACAACCCGGCCCAACCTTCTGTGCCGCCTGTGATTGAAGAAGGGGCTTTTGCCCCTGCAGAAACACCAACAGAGACTGAAACAGAAACACCTGCCTCAACCCCAACAGTCACCCCTGAAGAGGCCGATGTGTCGCCTTCGGCAGAATCACAAGAAGCCGCGGAAACGGACGAAAGCTTGCTCAAGCCAACTTCGGACATAAAACAAAAGTTTGACCAGCACAGTTCGAACCGTTTGCCGACCGTTGGCGCAGGTGATGACGTTCAAGAGGCCACTGACACATCACCATCGGTGCAAAGTGAAACGCCGTTCCAAATAAATGCGGTCGAATTTTCGACAACGGACGAAAAACCCTTGATGGCTATTGTCCTAATGGACGATGGATCCCCTGAAATCGATCCGGAAGCCTTAAAGAATTTCCCTTACCCACTAAGTATCGCCATCGGGACCTTGGTGCCGGATGTGACTGAAAGAGTAAAGACGTACCAAGGCATGGGCTTTGAAGTTTTGGCTATGGTTGATTTGCCCGCTGCCGCAGCCCCCACAGATGTCGAAGTGGCTTTGGATGCCCATCTTTCTGTCATGCCCGAAGCGGTTGCTCTTATGGAAGGGGTCGGCGATGGGTTGCAAGGCAGCAAGGCAATGTCAGATCAAGTGACAGCGGTTTTGTCGGACACTGGGCATGGGCTTTTGTTGTTTCCCAAAGGGTTGAACACAGCTCAGAAATTGGCCAGTCGAGAAGGGGTTCCAGCAGCAAGCGTCTTTCGCGATTTTGACGGTAAAGGTCAGAACGCCGGCGTGATCCGCCGTTTCCTCGATCAGGCGGCTTTCCGGGCTGACAGTGAGGGGGGAGTTGTCATGGTGGGGCGCCTGCGCGAAGAAACACTATCAGCTCTGTTGGTTTGGGGATTGCAGGACCGTGCGGGCTCGGTTGCCTTGGCACCAGTATCCGCGGTGATTGCTGCCAAACAACCTTAGATCACGCGTCCAACGATGAGCATCATCGTGCAAGCCGCACAACAGGAGGCAGCCATGCCCCATATCGATGTCAACGGAACTTCTATGCACTACACCGACACTGGTGAGGGCGCGGAGACCATCGTTTTCTCACATGGGCTGCTGTTTAGCGGCGCCATGTTTGAAGCCCAAGTGGCCCATTTCAGCAAATCCTATCGCTGCATCACCTTTGACCATCGGGGGCAGGGGCAAAGTGCCGTTACAAAAAGCGGCTATGATATGGACACCTTGACCGATGATGCAGCAGCTCTGATCAAGGCGCTCAACATAGGGCCTTGCCACTTTGTGGGGCTCTCTATGGGCGGATTTGTAGGTATGCGACTGGGCGTGCGGCGTCCCGATTTATTGAAATCGCTCATCCTGATGGAAACGTCCGCTGATCCCGAACCTGAGGAAAATCACGCTAAATACAAAAAACTAAACTTTGTGGCGCGCTGGATCGGGCTTTGGGCTGTGATCAATCAGGTGATGCCGATCATGTTTAGTCAGTCTTTTTTGAATGATCCGTCACGCGAAGCTGACAAGGAACGCTGGAAAAAGACGATAGTGGGAAATCATAAAGTTGGGATCACGCGCGCTGTTATGGGTGTTGTGAACCGCAAACCAATTATCAAAGAATTGGACGAGATCGTTTTGCCAACGCTGGTGATTGTGGGCGAAGAAGATGTTGCCACGGTGCCTGCCAAAGCCGAACGTATAAAAAGTGCGATCAATGGGTCGCGGTTGGTTTATGTGCCCAAGGCGGGGCATAGTTCTACGATTGAGCAGCCAGATTTGGTGAATGAGATAATCGAAGATTTCTTGCGCGAAAAGTAGGCGCACGAGACTGGCGTGCGTTCTGCTTTCAGTCAGAGAATTGGTCGCCTGAGAAAAAGCGAAGGAAGGGGCCAATGGCCGCAAATTCGCGTTTGTTTTTTAACAGTCTGATCAATGGCCATAAGACAAAGGCTAAGACGCGCAGTTTACGTGTTTGGCGCAGTGCTTCTTGCCAAATCCCCTTGGTGTCTTTGGCTTGGTACCGCTTTCTGGCATCAAACGCTTCATCTCCGATACTGCCAGTTTCTGAGATCAAGCTGAAAAAGAAGACCAAAACATCTAACCCGTGACCCTTAAGATTATCGCGACTTGGACTGATGCGTTCTAGATCAATAAAGGTAATGTTTTTCTGATCCCAGCAAATGTCTTTTAAGGCAGGGCGACCGTGCGAATATCCTCGTGCGTGAAAATCCGCGAGTGTTTCCGCGGCCATTCCAATCGCATTTTTAAAATCTTCGTGAGAAGCACCACCTCTTCGAAGCAGGTCGATCATAGATGGCCCAGAGTCTTTGGTGACGAAGTAATCCTCGCCTTCATCCAACAATTTTGGAACTGGCAAGCCCAGTTCACCTAGACGTTGGTACGCGGATCTTTCCGCCTCAAACGCAGCTATGGCATCACCTTTTTGTAGACGCATGCGCCGGATTAGAATTTCGGGCCTTTTGAGAAATCCTGCCTGACCGTCAATCTCAACGCGCTCAATACGTGGCGGAGGAGTTCGAGTTGTGTCCGTCATCTCGGCGCGATCAAAAAAGGACGCATGGCTTGCGGGAATGTAGGCTGATGCGTCATTGGTTTCCATTGCCTGTAAAGCGTGCCGCATCCGCAGCAGCGCGTCGGATGGCGTTGGATTTGTGCACAGTCTCCATGTATTCTGCCTCTGGGTCGCTGTCATAGACGACGCCACCACCGGCCTGAATATAGAGTTTTTCATCTTTCACGATCGCGGTCCGTAGCGCGATACAAATATCCATATCTCCACCCGAACTGAAATACCCGACGCCACCGCCATAAAGGCCGCGTTTTTCGGGTTCCAATTCGTCGATAATCTCCATTGCGCGTACTTTTGGCGCACCGGAAACAGTACCAGCAGGCATGCCAGCAAAGAACGCATCCA
>ERZ1046740.3184-NODE-3184-length-10026-cov-4.754989_pt1 | contig 10026 bp, 6 predicted proteins | sample MGYA00383093_ERZ1046740 | MGnify/ENA primary metagenome ERZ1046740 (study PRJEB29581, sample SAMEA5548363) | metagenome | biome: marine; feature: coastal; material: water | depth 25 m | study: Short-term variability in the microbial, nano- and picoplankton...
ATTCATTTAAGAAAATGCCAAAAAAGAAAGCTTATGAACATTTAACAGATAAAATGGCATTTTTAATACAAGATATTGGTGATGAAAATAAAGAAAAAATTAATAATAAAGGAAATAAAAATATAAATTTTACACATGAAACATTAGATAATCCTGAAAAACATTATGATACAATAAATTTAGAATTGTATAATAATACAAAAAATAATATGAATATATAAATTAATTTCTGTAATGAAGAATGTATGCATTTTTTCTGAACAAATCTATTTTTTCTTTAGGAATTTCTGATACACTACTATCATTATATAGATACCATTTATCATTCATTTTACCAAAATAAATATAATGTCCCCCACCAGTTCCACCGGAATGTATAATACCACCATATAAATTATATCCATGTCGCCATTCTAAAGGACAATCAATTTTCATATTGTTTTTTCTATAACCTCTTCCAGTTAATTCAAAACGTTTCAACCATACAATAAGATTTTTAGGCCATTCATTTATTTCTAATCTTTTACTTGCCATTCTTTTTTTTTGACATTTTTCACAAAAATACATATTATCATCACATAGTTTCTCTCTATCTTTATAATTTCTATAACAATCATCTAAATCGCTAAATTCTGGTTTTAGTGATAACATTAAAAATAATCTTGTATCTTTTGTAATACTTTTTGTTAAACATGCTTTTACTTTACATTTAACTGTAGTAGCTGTCTTAATACCAAATAATTTATTAATCTTATCTTCTTTTATAATATGGTCAATCATATCTAAAAAGAATATAATAAATTCCGCACTATCTTGTTGCCCATAACCACTAAACATTTCTTTTCTTTTACCTACTAATTTTTTTATATAAGTTGGTGATAAAGCAGAATCTTTAGTTTTATGATAACTTTTTATAAAATCACTCATATTTTTCATTTCATCTGATTTGTTTTCATTTAAAATCATTAATTTACAAAATTCTGGCATATGAAGCATCATTTGTAATGCAGAGTTCAAATAACATGTATTACCTAAATTATTTAATCCATTCATTATTAGATTAAATAATTATGTTTTTAAAATAATTATAGTCAATTTTTATATTAAAATAACTTTATAACATTCATTTGGTAGAAAACCTTTTTTCTTTATAATTTTAACTCTTATTTTTTGACCTGTTTTATATTCATATTCTGTTCCATTAAACATATATTCAAACTTTTTATCAAACAATTGTAATTTCATAAATCCTAATTCTTCTATAAATATTTCATATTGATTTACTTTACTTCTTTTATATATATAAGCATCATATTCTGTTTCATCTTCAATTGAATCTATTTTTTCTTTTAATTTTAAAGTTCTATGAAATTTCTTTGTTTGACTATCAAGATAATTCATTCTTTTTATTGTTCTTTCATCAAAAAAATTAACTTTATAACAAAGATAATAATGTACTAATGTATCATAAATTCTTCTAATTGGTGATGTAAAATGTGTATAGTTTTTAATTCCCAATGATTGATGTTCATTCTCTTCTAAACTATAATAGGCTGATTCTGTATCTCTATTTTTAAAAGCTTCTATAATATTAGTATCAATATTATATTCTATAGAATTAACTTTATTAACTCTATATGGTATTCTTTTGTCTTTTAATTTATTACCAATATATTTATTTGTTTCAATCATCCAAAATGAAACTAATTCATGTGTATCTTTTATTGTAGAAATTTTATTGGTAATTTCAATTAATCTTAATACATTTTTATCATCTGTATCATAATTTAAAACTTTTTTATTAGATATATAGGATGGAAAGTCTTCAATAGAAATAATTTTATTATTTTTAATACTAAATATGACTGAATATGTAGGTTTTATTTTATCTAATTCTAAACTCGCCATATCTGATAATTTTTTATTAAAAAGGTCATATCTTTTTTCTTTTGTATATAATGTAGAAAATCTTTTGTAAATAAGTTTTTTTAATTCATCGGGATGTAACCAAAAAATTGGTTGTGCTATATGAATTCCAATTTCTATAGTATCTTTATTATTATCATAAAAATATGATATTGAATCATCAATATCAGAACAACCTTTCGGATCTATAGATAATGTATGTAGATACAATAAATCTTTTCTTTTAATATTATTTTCAAAATAATTTTCTGAACATAAAAATCTATATGGTTTAGGATATATTTGATAATGATACATTAATGTTTTAACTATATTATTTTCTTCTTTTAATCCTATTATAGAAATAATTTCTCCTGTAGGTAATTTTTTATCCCAATGTAAAAATTTAAATCTTACTATAAGTTGTCCTTTAAGTTTTCCTCCATAGGTAATTAAAAAATTAGGTAAATTATATTGTAGTGGTTTAACACTATATATTACTTTACCTGTTTTTGATTTACCATATCTACAAGTTTGTGAAGTAGAGAATATACCAACTAATTCTCTATTTCTTATTGGTGATTTGATTAATTCGGTGTTATTTAAAATATCTCCTTCAAATAATTTTATTTGCTCTAAGGATTCATACATTCCCTTATTTTCTAGATAAGGTTTATTATTAATTATTTTAAATGTATATATTTACATTTAATATATTAAATAATTATTTTATTAAATGATATTCTCAATTTTTCTAAAAAAGGTCGATGCTATTTTTCTAAAAAATTGATTTAACCAAGTATTAAATATTAATATAATTAATTAATGCCTATTCATTTTAGACTTGTTGGACAAACAGGAAAAGTTAATAAAGTAATAGTAAAACCTATTATTGGTAATATTAAATTAAATATTATACATAGTATTTTTAAATTCTATGATATGACAGATGATGAATTATCACAAATGAAATTCATTACAGATTCCGAAACGGTTAAAGATTCCGATAAAGAATATAAAGTAGATGCTATAGAAATTAGACTGATTCATGTGTTTAGTATTAATATTGATGTTCGTGAAAAACTAAGAACTATTTTTGATACACACGGTATTGTTATACAAAATAAAGAGAGTAAAACAACCAGTTCTGAAAAATCAACATCTGCTTTTTCTAAAAACTTTGTTTTTAAAAGAGAATTAGATCCTAAACTTACACAACCTTTGTCAGATATAAAAGACGAAGAAGATGTATTAAGTAAAGATGATATTAGTGAAATAAATAAAAATATAATTAAAACTTTTAGTGATAAAGATTTTAAAAGATTATTTAGAATTTATCATACTAAACCTGAACTATTTTCTCTTTTGTATTCATTCATTAGTTCTGGGGATATTATAGATAATATTGAAACAAAAGAATACGATGATGATTATGAATATAAAGATGAATTTGAAAGTATTAATTCAATTGGATTAGGATTTAGTGAGAATTCAATTAAATCTACATTAGAACATTTTGATGGTCATATGAATTTAACTTTGAGATATCTATTATGTAAAAATACTGTAATTGAAAAAGATACTGATGAAGAATGTGAAACTGGTGAAACTGGTGAAACTGGTGAAACTGGTGAAACTGGTGAAACTGGTGAAACTGGTGAAACTAGTGAAGCAATTATATTGCAAGAATCGCTGGATGGTAGTCTTGGTAATGTAGCTTAAAAAAATTGATTTATTATTTTTATTAAACATAAGTATATATATATCGATGTTTAATATTAATAAATCACGTTATTATAAGAAAGGAGGCCGTCGTAGGAAGGCTACTTTCAAAGAGACTAAAAAGTCTAAAAAAGAGAGATATAAGAATACAAAGGGTTATTGGGAGTATTCGTGGTACCAAAAGATTGTCAAGGAACTGGAAGAAAAACAAATTAAAAAACTTCTATGTCCTGGTGGCGGATTTGACCCCCAAAAAATCCAAGAATATATTAATCCAACTCTTTCTAAAGAAGAAGTTATTCTTCAGAAAGAAACAGAAGGTAAAAAACTTAATAGCACGGAACGGGTTATTCTAAGTATTTATAAAGAACGTAAAGATAAAGAACTTAAAAAAGATTTGATTATGCTTAGAGAACATAGTAAATTTGCGAAGGTTGTTACTAAAGAAGGACGTATCCGAAAACTATTAATTGTACTACAAGAAAAAATTTCAAAAAGAGATGTTAATATGGTATATTATATTTCTTTGAAATTGCGGGAAGATGACTTTTTAATGAATGATAAATTAAAAAGTGAGTATAAATTATTACTTTCACAAATGAATAAGATTGTTGAAAAAATCGATACTCAACTTCTTCAATTTACAAAGTATCATAGTTCTATGCCTCCATTAAATATAAGAGGATTTAGAAATCTGGATTCTTTCCAAGTTGATGTTATTAGAAATATTGATGCTAGAAAAAGTACTATCATCAAAGCTCCTACTTCTTCAGGTAAATCTGTTTTAACTGGATATTTGTATACAAAAGATTTTAATAAGATTTTGATTACTGTCCCCACAGATGCACTTGCTTGGCAAATGGCAGCATATATTACTAATATTGTTGGTATTGATATTCCATTGGTTACAAAAACATTCAAAACAAATCCTAAAAGAGATAAGATGGTTTCACGTGTTCTATCTTCAAAAGCTTTAGTTGGAACACCTGAATCACTTGTTGATCTTTTGGTTCTTCCTGAATTAAAAGATATAGTATTTGATTGGATTGTTTTTGATGAAATTCATATGATGGGCAAGGAAAGTTGTTCTGATATGGAATTAATTGCTAAGAGATATTCAGATGTGCCTTTCTTGGCACTTTCTGCTACTATTGGTAATGTTGAGGAACTTTCAGAATGGTTTACTGGTTTAGGTCATGAAGATGTTCAAATTGTAGACTGTAATAAAAGATTCTTCAATCTTCAAAGATGGTATTTTGATGCTGATACCAGAAATATTAATCGTATTCATCCCTTGTCTATGATTAGTATTGATAGTTTTGTATCTGGTGAAGTTCTAACTAAATATCTTTCACCAACACCACCAGATATTTGGGATCTTTATATGAAACTTAAATCTAAAACAGATTTAGGTGATTTAGATCCATATGTTTATTTTTCACACGAACAACATATTACATTGGATCAAGCAAACGAATGGTTTAATGAATTAATTAAATTTATGGTTAATATTTCTAAAACAGAACTTTCAATTATAGAAGAAATTATGGATAACTATAGTTCAATCAGTTTAGAAAATCATCAAGCATCACTTGTTGATTTGGCTTTTACCTTAAAAGAAGTTGATAAAATTCCGGCTATTTTCTTCCAACAAAATTCATCTGCTTGTCTTAGAATGGTTAGACAATTTGCCCGTGATATTTCTACACGAGAATATGAAAACCATCCAATGTTACGTGTAAATAGATTAAAGAAAACAAAAGACGCAAAAAAAGTTGAGAAGAAACGTGATAAAATGAAAATTGATGAAATGGATGATAAGAAATATATGAAGATGATGATGAAGGGTGAATTAGATGAATTTGAAGTTGAAGATATTTCTCTTAAAGAACCCCATATTGATTTTATCTTTAATAAACAACAATACTTTAATCATCATATGGTAGAAACTTGGGTTGGAAAAAAATCAAGAAGTAATCCAAATGGGTTAGGGCTTTGCGAGTTCTTTCCTAATACCGGTGATGATTATCATTATATTATTGACCTTCTATGGAGAGGTGTTGGCGTATATGTAAATGGATTACCCGATCCTTATCTTCGTCTAGTTCAAAAACTAGCATCTAAAGCACAATTAGCTGTTGTATTTAGTGATACACAATTGGTATTCGGTGTTTCTATGCCTTTTAGAACATCAGTAATTATTCGCGATCATATCATTGATGATGATTTGAATCCTATGATGTATCACCAAATGGCTGGAAGAGCAGGTCGTCGTGGTTTAGATAAAGAAGGTAATGTTGTTTTTGTAGGATTTTCTTGGGATAGAATTAAGGAATTATCTGTAAGTAGTATTCCAGAAGTAAAAGGTGCAGACACAATGGTATTTTCTGTTAAATCAGCAGAAATTCTTGGTGGAAGTAAATGGTCACGTTTGAAGACAAATTTTTTACACAAAGATATTACCAATGAATGTGCTATTGATTTTTATGAAGCGATTGATGAAAATTTGAGTGATGATGGTGGTTGGCATTTTGCATCATCAACTGATGTGAATTTCCAACATATGATTTGGAAACTTCGGAAAACAGAGGATTGTTTCAGAACTGCTTTACTTATTCCCTATATTATTAAAATTTATAATGCCACTAATCCTGTTATAGAAAGTAATCAAGTAAGTATTGCATTATTTTTAGGAAGATTTTTAATGGCTGAAGAAGCAAAGACAGATGAAACAACATTGAAAGAACTGGATGTATTAAAACTAAAACCTTATAATGAATTAGTTTCAACATTGGATACTCTTGAATTAAGCGTTCCCGAATACGTAGATAATCGTATGTTAAAATGTATCTGTGAAAATAGATTAATTAATCAAGGATCAACTAAGAAAACAGCTGAAATTAGAGAAAGACTTCTTGATTTTGGCGAAATGTTAATGTGTATTCAACATTACTTTTTCCATAGCAAGCAAGTTAGTATTACAAGATTATTGGGTAAATTGCTTACTCGTATTTGGTGGATTTATCATTTAAGTTCACCAGTTATGAAAAGATTAGGTAGTTATGTTGAAGATTTTGTAATGGAAGACTTTGATGTTGATAGTGTAGATTATGACGAAGAATCAGAATACGAATCATGTGATGATGAATCTACAAGTCATGAATTACCAGCCAATGCTGGTGCTGGAGGTGACTAATTATTTTTTTATCCAGGTATTAGTTTTAATATCATATTTTTTATCACATCGTGATTCTACTTTTTTATTTTTAAAATCTATACCAGAAAATTTAAAAAAGTCTTCTACAGTTCTTATATTTCCTAATCCATATTTTTCTATTTTTTTATTAAAAATATGTAAAATATCTTTACCTTGTTTTATAATTTTATAATATCTTTTATGTGATTCTTTTTGTATTTTTCTCCAATCAATATGTTTATGATCACTCCAAAAGTGAGGTTTATCTTTTCTTCCATAGTTATGTGTTGCTATAGGTTCTGATAAATTATACAAGTTCCAACCATTTGTATAGAATCTAATTGCCATTAAAACTTCTTCACCTTGAAATAAGTATGGTAAATAAGGATCGTATGGTATTTCATATAAAAAGTTAGAATCAACAAACATTAAACCAGCAGAAAAATAAGGTGTTATAATTGGTTTATCCAAATTAGTTATTTTTGCTTCTGAAATAATATGAAAATTATTTTCAAAATGAGAACTACAAGTATATGATGGATCAGAATTTATTTTACTTGGAGGATAATGTGTTAAAACTGATTTATTAGGTAATTTTTTGTACATATTTTTAATTATAGTATCCCAACTTTTTTTAAAAATTAAATGACTATCTATTTGTAAATAATATTCTTCACCTCTCCATAAATGAGAACATAAATATCTTGCATATTGAGGTCCTAAAGCATCTTTGTAACCTAATCTTTTCATTCTTATTTGTTTTTTATATTTATAATTATCATCTAAGCATTCTTCATTACTTTCTTTATTTTGTGAACATACTCCTATGAATATTTTTTCTGGTTCATCAGCATTATCATATAATGATTTAATGGTTAAAGGACATTCATCATCACGATAACTACCTATAGATACAAAAATACAATCATTAATTTTAGGATATTTTTTATATTCAATATCTAAATTATCATTTGTGTATTTATTTAAATTTATTTTTTCTTTAATAATTGGTTCATTATTAATTTTTTTAAATAAAATCCATACGATTAAAGTAATTATTGGTATTAATACAAGTATAACTTTATAAGATAAATTAATTTTAATCATTATATTAATTAAGAAAAAATTTTCTATTGTTCTTTAATATGAATATATCAGGTTCAATCGGTTTGAGTGTATTAGAGAAAGATAGTAAAAAAGTTATGTTATTTTCGGATATTCATTCTAAAGTTCCTTATTGTAATAATATTAATAATATAAGTATTTCTGATTATATTAAAAAAAAATTAGATATGAAACATCAAATATTATTAGAAGAAGTTCCACGTGGTATTTCTGATTTACAAGAATTATGGCCTGAATCACCACATACACAGGAGTTAAAAAAGACTTATTTAAATAATAAGAATTTAATTGATCCTATAGATATTCGTATATTTTTATATCCATTTTCATGGGAAATAATTAATACAGAAAAAGAATTAGGTAATATGGTTTTAAGAAAATATATTAAATTGTTAAATGATTTCTTTGAAATGAAATCGGATTTTTATAATGATTTAATAAGACCATTAATTTCAACCAAAATACAAAAAAATAGTGGATTAGGTAATCATTTTAGAGCATTAAAAGAACTTTTTGAAAATTTTAAAATATCTAATAAACAATTTCTTGATAAGAAATTAATAGATATTTATCGCAGTAATAGAAATATTTTAATAAGATTAAATAATCTTTCAAGTTCTATTATGGAATGGTATGTTATTTTAAAATTATTTTCAAATAAGAAACCTTCTATAATACATACTGGATTATCTCATTCAAGTGAGATATTAAATAAATTAAAAAATTATTATGGTTTTGATATTAAATATCAAACTGGTATAAATAATATAAATAGACCATCAACAATAAATAGTTGTATCTATTTACCTGATAATGTTTCTAAAGATTTTGGAATTTTTTAAAATTATTTACGATAATTTACAGGTAATTTAGAACCTCCGCCACCAGACATCATAACCACAATAATTATTAATAATAATATAGCACCACCAATACCCGCATATAACATTATATCCGATTTTTTGATACATTTTTTATTTAAACATATCATTCCATCTTTACAATCATCGTCTTTTTTACAAGATTCTGGTTTATTATCTGAACCAGAACCAGAGCCAGAATCGGAACCAGAACCAGAACCAGAGCCAGAGCCAGAGCCAGAATCGGAACCAGAACCAGAACCAGAACCAGAGCCAGAGCCAGAATCGGAACCAGAACCAGAATCGGAACCAGAACCAGAATCACAAGATTGTGTATTACAAGAACGTGTTGCACTTCCTTCACAAGTTCCACCGTGTGCCTCTTCTTTTGTTTTTGTTCGTGTTTGTTCTCCACCACCACAATCTTTAGAACATTCACTCCAAATTTCCCATTCACAATCTATAGGACAAGGTTGTGTATTACAAGGAATTGTTTGTGTTAATGGTTGTATGCAAGTACCACTACCAGAAGCAGCTTGGGTCATATTTCTCATTTGTGTTTTAATACCACTACCACATTCTTTTGAACAAGAACCACCAGCATCGAACCAAACTCCTACTTCACAATTAGTATCAGGAACACCTGAACCACAATTTGTACCAGTACATGAACGTTCTTCAGTTAGAGTATTAGTATCACAAGCAGTACCGCCAAATTTAGGTTCTGTTTTTATTGTTTTGCTCCTTGTTTTAGTTCCTTCACCGCAACCAGCACTACATGTTCCCCATGGACTATAATTATTATATTCACAATTAACAGGTTCAGTTACGATTGCGTATAAAGAATTTACATTAGTTATAAAAGTACCTAAATTATTTTTTAAAGTATCAACAACACCTTTTTTTGTGGTTAGTGCAGTTTTTGTTGTATTAACAGAAGATAAAGATTCTAAATCATCTTTTTTTGATTGTGGAATTTCTTCATTCTTATTTATTTCATTCCAAGTAGTTTTAATAGATTCTATTTCTGTTAATTGTGCTTTACCTTCATTATATTTCGTTTCTGCACTAGTAAAAGCTGCTAATGCATCGGTTTTATATCTATTAATTTGTGTTTCAGTACAAGTAGTATCTACACAATCTTCAAGCGTGTTTTTTTTAGTTTTAGCAGTAGTATAATATGTTAATGCAGTTATAAATGGATTTGTTAAAGAGTTA
>ERZ1046740.3189-NODE-3189-length-10019-cov-4.879466_pt1 | contig 10019 bp, 6 predicted proteins | sample MGYA00383093_ERZ1046740 | MGnify/ENA primary metagenome ERZ1046740 (study PRJEB29581, sample SAMEA5548363) | metagenome | biome: marine; feature: coastal; material: water | depth 25 m | study: Short-term variability in the microbial, nano- and picoplankton...
TTTTCAGGGGATGAGGCGCGGCTGGATGAGCTGATGCAGATTCAATTCAAGCGCAATGCGGAGGCTCAACAGGCGATCAACCCCGCGATGGAGCATGAGATGGTGGAGGAGCAGTTCATGGGAGTCACGTTGCATTTCGATGAGGCTTTCGATGGTGAGAATGCGTATGTGGAGGATGGCTATGCGCTGGTGGATGGTATCTTTATTTTGGCAACTCCGGAGAGCCGCTTGCGCGAGGCCGTGGAAACGATCAAGGAGGGGGCGAGTGCGCCGATTTCGGAATCGGATGTCTACCTCCGTTCGCGTGAGGATGCCGGACGTGGTGATGTCGGATTTTATTTGAATTTGGTCGAGCTGATGCCGCCGCTGAATGACGCACTGATGGAGCAGTCGATGGTCGGCGGGCTTGCGATGTTCGGGGTGACCGCGAAGAGCTTGGAAAGCGCGCTTTCGCTGGAGTCGTTGCAAGCGCTGTATTTTGATTTGGATTTGATTGATGAGGGTCTGCTTTCCCATGGCGGCTTGATTTACCGTGAGAAGCGCGGGTTCTTGAGCTTGCTCAGTTATACGCAGGGTGAATTGCCGGAGGCGCGCTACGTGCCGGAGGGGGTGCTCAGCAGCTCGATCTCGTTGTTTGATTTCGGAGCGATGTTGGCGAATTTGGAAGCGGTGCTGACGTTGGCCAGTCCGACGTTACCGCCGTTGATCGATATGCAAATGCAGATCATGCAGACGAATACCGGTATCGATTTGCGTGCCTCGATTCTGGAGAATTTGGGCGGGCAGATGGTGAGTCTTTCGATGCTGGATCAAGCGGACCGCACGAGCGAGGTGGCACCGCAACCGCAGCAGTTGTTTGTGATCGACGTGAAGGATGCGCAGGCATTGTCGCAGGCGATTGAGACGTTTAAGGGTCTGGCACCGGAAGCGAAGGCCTTTATCGAGGAACAGGAGTATGAGGGGCAGACGATTTATACCATCAAGGGGCCGAGCGACCCGAATCTGCCGGATGCGACTGGACTTGATTTCAGTTATGTCATTACCCGTTCCAGTTTGATCGTGAATATGGGGCGTGTGGGCCTGCTGCATGAAGTGCTCTCCCGGATGGGGCAGGGCGGTGCCGGTTTCTGGCAGAATCCGCAAACAGAGCAGTTGTTTGAAAAAATCGCGCGGCCGCATTCCGTGGGGCGTTCCTTCGTGGATGCGGAGCAAATGATCGAGCCGTTTTTCCAGTCGTTGTTGCAGGCCGGTGCGATTAGCGGGCTGTCGCATCGTATGCGTGCAGAACAGATTCCTTCCGATTTGGATGCGCCTTACCGTTTGATTTCGGAGTTCAACGAAGAGCCGGACGGATTGTTTGGGCGTACGTTAATTATCAAGAGCGAGGTGAGTGAATGAGTGCGTTGTGGATTCAAAAGGTGGATGCCTGCTGGTTTGACAACCGAGGCGAGGGGCGGCGATGGGTGCGATGCCTGTGCTGCGGATTGGGCGTGTTTGCGGCCTCTTTACTGACTGGGGCCGAGGAGGCGTCTTTTTCGTTTGCCGGGCCGGAGGTGCTGAAGCTGGATTGGGCGACGCGCTCGCTCAATGTGAGTGATTTTAATAACGACGGGCTGAATGATTTAGCGGTGGTGAATAATGACACCGCGCAGATTGAGATCTTGTATCAGCGCGGCGAGGATGCGGCCGCCGGAGCCGGGAAGACGCGTTTGAACCGGAATCGTTGGGAGCCGCAGCTGGAGGATGCCCGTTTTGAGAGTGAAGGCATTACGATTGGCTTTCCGGTGTTTGATTTGTCGGTGGGCGATTTGAATGGCGACGGCCGTGATGATCTGGCCTACACGGCGCGTGAGGTGCCGCTGACGATCCGCTACCAGAATGAGAACGGGAATTGGACGGAGACGCATGAGTTTGATGATTTTGAAGCGCTGGGTTGGACGAATACAGTCAAGATCGCCGATATCGATGGCGATGCACGTGCGGAGCTGGTGGTTATTTCGGGAGATGCGTTGCGGGTGTTTCATCAGGATGCGCATGGGCATATCGGGGAGCCGGAACTCTACTATGTGACGGGGCAAAACCCGTTCAACCTGTTGCTCGAGGATCTGACGGAGGACGGCCGTGCGGATGTGCTGTACATTACATCGAATGGCGATCAGTCCCTCGCGTTGCGGGAGCAGTTGGCGGGTGGCGGCTTCGGGCCGGAGCGGCGTTTTGTTTTTGAGCGACCGGTGCGCTCGGTTCGCGCCTTTGCGCAAGCGGGCGAAGAGGCGTTGTCTTTTTGTTCGGTCGATTCCCGTAGTGGTGGTTTGGAATTTTTCCGTTTGAAGAATGAGAAAGTGGAGCAAGAAGCGGCTGGTTTCTCCGCAGCGCAGCCGGAGATCTATCCGATTTTTAAAAAAGGTCGCTCGGCGGCGAGTTATGCCTGGGGTGATTTGGATGGCGACGGGCTGGACGACTTGCTGGTCGCGAATCCGTCCGGCGCCGAGCTGGTTCTGTTTCTCAAGGAGCGCAGTCACTTTCGGTCGCCGCAGACGTTCCCTTCGTTTTCCGGCATATCCTCGATTACCAGTGGGCACTTTTTTAAAGATGACCGAGACACGGTCGTGATCATTAGCGCGGGGGAAAAGACGGTGGGCTTGAGCCAAATGAACAAGGCCGGGCGAATTTCGTTTCCGCGTCAGCTCGTGGTCGGCGAGGGGGATCCTTTGGTCTGTGAGGCGGTGGATCTGGATGCGGATGGTTATGATGAGCTGGCTCTGGTGAGTGAGCAGAAGGGAGAAATAGCGCTGACGCTGGTCCGTCCGGCTAGCCGGAAAGTTCCGGCTTCGGAGTGGGTCGTGTTGTCCCGCACTGTTTTGACGGGCGTGAAGCGTAAGCCTTCTGCGATTCGTGCGGTGAATATTTTTGAAGATGGACGCAGTGGGTTGATGGTCTTCGTGCCGCGCGAGGCGCCGGTCCTGTTGTTTGCGGATCGGGCGGATTCTTTCGAGTTCGCGGAGGTCGCCAAGAAGTCGACCATTCGTGAAAGCTTGTTGAAGGACATTCAGAAGTCGCAGGTGAGTGTATTTGATACCGATGGCGACGGAGTGAATGAGTTGGTTGTGGGGCGCTCCGGATATGCGCGGGCACTACGTGTGAAGGAGGACAACCTCGAAATGGTGGATCAGTTCAATGCCCGCCGCGGCGACGATGTGGTCTCGGCCGTGGTGCCCTTATATGATCAGGGAGATGTGGCGCAGTTGGTCTTTTACGTGGCATCCGCCGGGGAGTTTCAATTCCTTGAACGCGATCCTGATGGTGTCTTTCGCTATCGAACGACGAATGATGCCGGGAAAATTAACTTGAGCGAGTGGCTGCAGTTGGACGGCCGGAAGGGGCAGTCAGAGTTTGTTTTTGCCGGGGAGGATCGTTTTTGGCTGCTGCCGTCACAGGCGGATGTGTGGATGCGTGTGGTGGAAGATAGTTACGAGACCGACTTGAAAGATGTCCATTATAGCCATTTGGAAGGCGCTGATTTTGATCGGGACGGTCGCTTGGATCTGGTCGCGGTCGATGGGAAGAGCCATGTGGTGGAGGTCTTGGTGCAGAGTGAATCGAGCTGGGGGAGTCGAATGTTCTGGGAGGTGTTTGAGCAGAACATGCACTATCAAGGACGTACCGGTGGTAACATAGAACCACGCCAAGTGGTGCTTGCTGATTTGACAGGTGACGGGAAGTTGGATTTTGCTTTCCTCGTGCACGATAGAATCCTATTTTATCCGCAGAAATGAGTTTTTGTCTTAAATCAGTGCATTTGTGCATCGTGCCTATATGGCTCTGTGATTAGTTATTCGTATCTCGACTAAAATAGGAATCGCACTGATCTGCTCTTTGTTGACGTTTGCTTTTTTTTTGGGGCTGAGTCATTACTCGATTGTCGAGGTGCGTACTCATGAAAAACGATTAACTCGTTTGAATGTAGTCTCTCGTGAACTTTCGAATGTCGTTATCGGAAATCGTATTTTCCAAGACCGGATGACAGGGGAGGCTTATGTGCTGAAAGCCTTGGCTAATTCCACAGAGGCACTGGAATGGATTCTGGCTGATGCAGATCCAGTTGAGGCTGCTTTTTTAAATAGTATGCTCGCGCGCCTCCAAGAGTACTCGACCATCTTCAAACGCATGGTCCAGAGTAAGCAATTTCTTGTCGGATTGGATAAAGATGTGCGTGCGGAGATCGTTCGCTTCAGTGACCAAAGTTTGGAGTTCCAGAACGAGGTCGGCCAAATCCGGAAAGAGATGCATTCCCGGGATGTACTTGATGAGGCAAGTGCGGAGGCGCTTGAGCGCTTTGCCGCCGCGAATACTTATATCTGGGGTTGGCTCAATCGAGCGATCAGTGTGATTGATCGTGATCTCTTGCTGAATCATGACCTAGAGCGCTTTAGTGAGAATTTCGATATCGCCCGCACAGGCTATGAGGCGAAATATAAAGAGAGCGAGCAGATTGCCGAGGCATTGAACCTAGCCCAGGCACATACATGTATTCAGTCTTTGAAGCGTATCATGCGGGATCTTCGGAAGGTGTCAGTTGAGTTTTCGGTGGCCGCTCGAATGGAGCGAGAATCGGTCGAAATCCTGGAAAGTCATGGGCTGCGTTTGCGGGAAATGGTTGATCGGTTGGCTGCCCGCAGTCAGTTGGAGGGCCGGAAACAAGCGGCGAGTTTGAGTCTTGTTTATTGGCTTTCTGTCATTGTTCTGCTTTCCGGAGCAGTCGGGATTACGGGTTGGTTTTCTTTTGGGATCAGTCGACCTTTGCGTCGTTTGGCGCGCAATTTCAAGGAGGTTGCGGACGGGAACTTTAATTTGCAGATTCCGGCTGCGGGAAAGAGTGAACTCGATGATCTGGCCCGGGCATTTAATGACATGACCGATCACTTGCGTCAGAGTTACTCGGCGGTGGAAGAGAAGGTGCGACAGCGTACCAGGGAACTACAGTTAGCGACTGCTCAGTCCAAGAAGATGGCTAAGTCTGCACAGGAGGCAAACATGGCGAAGAGCGACTTTCTAGCGACGATGAGCCATGAGATTCGGACGCCTCTCAACTCGATTATCGGGTTTAGTGAGATGCTTGAGGACACACCTTTGGATGAGGAACAGCGAAGCGACTTGCAGGCTATTCGAAACGGCGGGAGCATTCTTCTTAGTTTGATTAACGATATTCTCGATCTGTCGAAAATTGAGGCCGGCAAAGCACATCTTGAAATTTTGCAGATTGATTTGGGGGAGATGATCACGGAAGTGGGCGGTCTGTTTCAATTAAGTGCAGAAAAGAAGGGGATCGCGATGCAGGTCGACCTTGCGGATGATGTGAAGCTGGCGGTTTACTCGGACCGAACGCGATTACAACAAGTGTTGAATAATCTGCTGAGTAATGCGGTTAAGTTTACGTCCCAGGGAGAGATCCGTGTGCGGGCATGGCGGGAGGATCATCAGGAGGCAAATGGCCCGCGTTACTATATTTCGGTGAGTGATACTGGCATTGGTATTCCACGGGCTCAGCTCGATGACGTGTTCGTTGCTTTTACACAGGCGGATTCTTCAACCACGCGTAAGTATGGCGGCACCGGACTCGGGCTCGCGATTTGTAGTCGTATTGTTGAGATGCTGGGCGGTGAGATTTCGATTGTTAGCCGGGTCGGAGTCGGCAGCACTTTTACTTTTTATTTCTACAGTCAGTCTGGGCATGTGAAGAATCAATCGCCTGAGCGGAAAGTCGTGGCCCGGGAGTTGAGTTTGGATGCTTCGACCAGAGTAATGATCGTGGAAGACGATCCGATGAATTTTAAATTAACACAAAAGATCCTGAGTCGCTACGGATTGGATCCAGTCTGGGCCAAGGATGGGCATGAGGCAGTCAGGCAAGTTGAAGCGTGTGATTATGATCTGATTTTCATGGACCTTCAAATGCCCGATATGGATGGCGTTGAGACAGCCTGTACGATTCGTGAAATGTGTTCGGCCCGGCATCAACCGTATATTGCCGCGCTGACTGCAAATGCGTTGGGCGAAAGTCGGGACGCCTGCAAGATGGCGGGGATGGAGGACTTTGTGACGAAGCCGGTTTCCGGCCAATCATTGAAGGCTGCGCTGCTGCGCTTCCAAGAGCACGCAGGGGATGTCGATGCCCTGCGGAGCGGTGCTTAACCCGGTTTTGCTAATAGAGCCGGAATTGAAGGTGGTGGTGTTGGAAGGCCCGCGCCTGTTGGGCCCAGTGACGGACGAATTCGTGGGTTCGCGCCTGTGCGCCGAGTTGGCTGATTTCATTCCACCAAGCCGTGCTGCCCACGTGCTTGTTGAATAGGGTTGGGTTGGATGCGGACGCGAAGGGATTGCCCTGTGTCCATGCCGCGGTGAGCTGCATCATATGAAAACTGATTTCCGTGGGGTGGACCTTGGCCCAATCGCTCACGTTGACATAGACACCTTCGACGTTTGCACCGGATTTTGTTTGTGTGCGGAGGATCCGGAAACTCAGGCCGGGGATATTACGGCTGGCGAGCGCACGTTGCACTTCAGTGGCGGATTTACCTTTGTAGCGGAGCAAGCGGAACGGGTAGGGCGTGCCGATGCCGTGGGAAAAACCACCCACCTGTGCGCCGAGGCCCGTCATGGCATAGCCGAGTACGGCCGATAGGTCGGGGATATAAGGCGAGGTGGGCACCCAGCGCAGGCCGGTTTGAGGCCAGAGCATGTCACGGCGCCAGCCGCGCATCCTGATGACTGTGAGCTTGCCGGATTGTCGCACCTGTTCGGTGACTTCCATGCAGCCGGGGCTGTGCTTGGCGACTTGTGCGAGCTCACCGATCGTCAGGCCATGGACGTAGGGCACGTGGAAGGCACCGACATAACTGCGCCATTTCCGGTCGAGCGGCGGACCATCGACTTTGAGTCCGCCAAGCGGGTTGGGGCGGTCGAGGACGACGACTTCCACGCCATTCTCAAAACACGCTTCCATGGCGTAGCGCATGCAACTGACGTAAGTGTAAGAGCGCACCCCGACGTCTTGCAGGTCGATGACGAGTGCATCCAGTCCGCGGAGCATTTCGGGCGCGGGCTTGCGATATTTTCCATAGAGTGAATAGACGGGCAGCTTTGTGCGCGGGTCGATCTGGTTGTCGACGGGTTGGTTGGCTTTTTCGTTTCCGTAGATGCCGTGCTCCGGGCCAAAGAGCGCGACGAGACGTACGTTGGAGGCGCGGCGGAGGACGTCGATGCTGCTGATGCCGTTTCGGTTGACGCCGGCGGGGTGTGTGAGAAGGCCGACGCGTTTACCGGCGAGTGCACGAAAGCCGGACTGTTCGAGCGCATCGATGCCTAGGTATATGCGGTCCCCGTGCGCGGTGATCGCGCAGAAACCAAGAAGAGTGATTGTCAGGATACGGAGGACTTTAAGCATCGGGGGAGGAGTCAAAAGGCGGAGCGGTTTTGCGTATCTTATGATCATGAATTTTTTTGATCAAGAGTGCGTAGCTCGCGGCGGTTCGGATCGCAAAGATACGATAGGCGAAGCTGGCGATGAGGCCGAAAAAGGTGCCCATGACAATACTGCCGAGACTCGTGACGCCGAATACGGTCATGAGCCGGTCGAGATTGTTGCCCCATTCGCCGGAGATAAAGTTTTCCAGCATGATGCGTACTTCGCTGCGACCGAGCGGCATGGCTTCGACTCCGATGACGCTGAGAAAGTTGCGCCCGATTTGATAGGCGGCATACCAGATGGGCAGCACGGTAATGGGGTTCGATACGACTTGGAGCCCTGCAAGAATCGGCAGGTTGGCCCGGAGGAGTAGGGCGAGCAGAAAGGCTAGGGGGATTTGTATGCCGTACAGTGGCAGCAGGGTGAGGATGCAGCCGGCGTAGATCGCAGGGACGGCATTCTCGGTTCGGAAGCTCCAGATATAGATGCGTCTGCGCGCGGCGTCAGCAAAGAGACTGAGGACCGGGTAGCGATGTATGTTCGAGCGGCGCGGTAAGGGCCTGAGCCAGCGCTTCACTCTGCGAATACGCCGGCTTCTGGTCTGCCGTAGTTCGTGCTCTTCAATCGTCATAGCGCGAGGTGTTGACGGATGACGCTGGCGGTTTTGGCTTTCAAATTTTCGGGCCCATCGGCAAGTGCCTTTGGCAGAGGGCAGCCTTCCGGGGTGATCTCGTAGACCGCACACTTCGGGAAGTGTGTTTGCAGGTGTGCTGCGGCCGCGGCTTCGACACAGCCTGCGAGGAGGAGGCTGCGCTTGTCGGATTTCTGTGCCGCGCTTACGAGTGCGACCGGGCCTTTTCCGCTGAGCGAGCTGCTGTCGGTTTTCCCTTCGCCGGTCAGGATCAGGTCCGCGGCGGCGATTTTGGTATCGAGCTCGAGCCACGCGTTGACCAGCTCGAAGCCCGCGACAAATTCGGCATTGCAGGCGACTTTGAGGCCGAAGCCAATCCCTCCGGCCGCGCCGCTGCCGGGCACGTCGCGGAGGCTTTCCGGTTTGTTGAAATATTGGCAGAGCTTGGTGGCGAGGCCTGCCGCTTCGGTGTCGAACGCGTCGACTTCATCGGCTGGCAGTCCTTTTTGCGGACCATAGACGATTGCCGCGCCGAGCGGGCCTAGGAGCGGGTTGTCCACATCGCAAGCGATGTAAATGGGAGGCACCGGCACCTCGATTTCACCGGCGAGCTGTGCCACTTGCGCCCAGCGTGTCGGGAGGATCCGCTCGATTGCGTTGTTTTCGGAATCGACAAATCGGAGGCCCAGTGCTTCGAGCACGCCGAGGCCGAGATCGCTGGTTGCGCTGCCACCGATGCCTAGGAGGATGGCGTCCGCGCCCTCGGCGACGGCGATGCGGATCAGCTCGCCCACACCGTAGGTGGTGCAGTACTTCGGATGGCGCCGTTCGGCAGGCACTTGTTCGAGCCCCGCAGTTGCCGCCATTTCTATGATCGCGACCTTGCCGTTGCCCGGATTGAAGAACGGGCGCACCGCTTTGGGGAGTGCCTTTCCTTCGACCCAGCCGAGTGGCGCTTCGAGGTCGGCACCGAGCGGGCCGCAGACGGTGTGCGACTCGACGTAGCCATTGGCCGCGTGAGTGAGGATACTGCAGAAGCCTTCGCCTCCGTCGGTCAGCGGCGCTTGTGTTATTGAGACGCTAGATCCCAATGCCTCGCGAGCCCCAAGTATAGCGGCTTCGCAGGCGGTGGCGGCCGTCATCGAGTCTTTGAATTTATCAAATGCAGCGAGGATCTTCATCTTCTATGAAAAATGAACCGAATGGGCCAAACGTCGAACGTGAAACGTCGAATAAGGTGTGTGCACTCTCACTCGACGTTCAGCGTTCAAAGTTGGATGGCTCGCTAATCGCTAAACGACTAGCGCTGTTCTTGGCCGGTCTCGACGTCGAGGATCTTGAAGTTTTCGACGTGGTAGATCGGGTCTGCGCGGAAGGAGAGACGTGCGCCGTAGGATTCTTCGATGCCGAGGAGTAGGTCTTCGTCCTCATTACGGAGGCGCTCCAGATTGGACGGGTTGAGCAGCACGCGCAGGCAGACTTCCTTGTCGTGGCCATCGCGCGCACGGATGTGACGAATGACGCTGATCAGTCGGCGCTGGATCTCGACACTCATGGTGCGGGAGGACTTGACCGAGCCGCGGCCGTGGCAATACGGGCAGTCGGTGTAGATCCCGCTGGAGTGACTTTCGGAGTGCCGCTGGCGTGTCATTTGCATGATGCCGAGCGTGGAGATGGGCAGGATGTGGTTCTTCGCTTTATCGTGAGCCATCTCGCGGCGCATGCGGTTGAGCACGGCATTGCGGTCCTTTTTGGCTTTCATGTCGATGAAGTCCAAAATGATGAGTCCGCCGATGTTACGCAGGCGTAGCTGACGGGCGATCTCGGTGGCGGCTTCGAGATTCACCTGTGTGATAAAGTCTTTACCGTCTTTATTCTTGTTCTTGTGCGAGCCGGTGTTCACGTCGATCGAGATCAGTGCCTCGG
>ERZ1046740.3193-NODE-3193-length-10002-cov-5.181361_pt1 | contig 10002 bp, 7 predicted proteins | sample MGYA00383093_ERZ1046740 | MGnify/ENA primary metagenome ERZ1046740 (study PRJEB29581, sample SAMEA5548363) | metagenome | biome: marine; feature: coastal; material: water | depth 25 m | study: Short-term variability in the microbial, nano- and picoplankton...
ACCACCACGCCCAATTCGCGTTCTCCGCCGGGAGAAGGCAGCGCTGAGCGCATAAAGTGATAGTCGAGATCAATCTTGCGGGTCTTCACCAGACGGGGTGCGGGGAAAGTGCGCCCACCGCGGGCGAGGCGGCTATTGAATGGAGCTACAAATTCTCGTGAGCGCCGCCACCGCCTGGCGAGTTGCTCCAGGTAGTCATCTTTAGCCCCCTTTGGTTTTTGGAAGATCGCCAACGCACCAACGTGCATAGGCGTGTCTGCAGATTCCATCATCAACCAGACAGCGTCCAGCGGATCCATTTTTGCATCGCCCATCTAAATTCTTCCCCTGCCCTTACGCGAAAAAGAAGTATAGTCATTGCCACCCTGAGAATCCATGCGCGTATTGTGCACTCAAAGTTGGTAAAACCGGCTTCTTTTAGGGGGTGGATCAACCGGCGCTCTGCTGGGTGCCATCGGGCTGGCGCTAACCACATACCGCAAAGCACCCCCGGCTTGCAGCGTATCAAAAGGATAACAAGTCACTAGTAGAAGCTGCTCTGTCGCTCGGGAAGCGGGCAATCGCTGTCGATCACTATCCACAACGTCAATACCATCCACCCGGTATTCCTGTCGTCGACCATCAGCCAGCTCCAGGTAAATTGGCTCTCCAAACTGAAGGTTCTGCAGGAAACTGAAGTGTGTATCGCGATGCCCACCAATTACCGCAAGCCCCTGGGAACCCAATATGGCAGATGCAGGTGAATGCCCCGGGCCAAATGCCAGGGTGTTGCCAGAATCTCCCGAAAGCACCATAAGTTCAACATCCTGGCTGGGCACCTGCAAGCGCGCCACAGGCCAGGTATCTGCCCAGTACCAGGGTTTGGTCACTATCCCTTCAGCGCGAGTTTCATCCCAGGCGCGCTCGATAAGAACTGGAGCAAGATAGGCTTTGGCTTGAATGACCAGCCCCTGGCCCGACTGCTGAAACCCTGCCAGCAGCAGAACCAGGGCGGCAATCCGCAGGGCTGAGTCAGGCAACATCTTCTGACTCGGTTCTTGCCATTGCCGTGGTGATCAGCGCGATAAACAACAGCAGGCAACCCATCCAGATATTTGCCGGTGCCGTTGTCGCTGTGGCCGGGTAGGCGTAAGCCAGGGCTGGTTGGGGAGCCTGTCCCTTCGGAGGTGTATTGGGAATCGGGGCTTTCTTCAACAATTGCTCGGCAGGCCGTGAAACCTTCTTCTCCACCGCGAGAAAACTGGTATAAGGGCTGAGCAATTGGTGCTGCAGAGCCAACGGCAAAACCGCTGAGCGCACCTCAGTTTCGCTTGCGCCCAGCACACGGGTATCTAAAAAGGCTGCTATTTTTTGCTTGGCCCAGAGGCTGGCAACACCATGGTGTTGAGCCTTGGCTGGTGAATCTCCAGAACCGCCCAGAGCTATAGTGCGCCGCCAGGGGTGGCCCGCAATTTTACCGCTTACAGTCACCTCTCCGGTAGGCCTCTGTTTTCCAAAATTAGCAGTAAGAACCAGGGGTTCACCCAGGTAGAGATCCGGCACATGTTGCGGCCACACCTCAGCCGTCTGTGGCCAGCGAATTTTTATATCCACCGCCAGCGGATGGGCGATTTTCTCAAACAGCCCGGACATCTGTTTAGCCACTTCGTCCACATCGGCTATATGAGTATGACTCCCGCGGCCGAACTGGGCTGCCTTGCGCATAAACCAGCTATTGGGCGCAGAGCCTATGCCCACGGTAAACAGTCGTGATTCTCCCACTATTGCTTTAATGGCTTCGAATAAAGCCTGTTCATTGCCCACCGCGCCGTCGGTAATAAAAATCACCTGCCGCAAAGGAGCAGCAGCGTGAAAATCATCTCCATAGACAGCAGGTGCCAGTGCAGCCTGCAGAGCTGGTAACATTTCAGTTCCGCCCGAAGCTGACAACTGGCGAACAAATTCCTGTGCCTGCTGCACATGATGACGCGTAGCAGGCATACTCCTGCGGTAGAGCGACCGATGGTGGGAATTGAATTCTATAATATTGAAGTAGTCATCCTCGCGCAGCTTCCCCAGGGCCGCACTTACCGCTGCCCTCGCCTGGCGAATAGAGACACCACCCATAGAGCCGGAAGTGTCCACCACGAAAATCATTTCTCTGGATGTAGCCTCTGAGGCTTTCTCCACCGACGGGGGTACCAGCAATAGCAGGCCGAAATGCTCATCTCCCACCTGCTCGGTAAAGAAGGCAGCGCTCGGCTCGGCACCCATCACTGGTTTCCATTGCAGCAGGAAATCCCGATCCATCTCACTGCGGCCTGAAACGAGGCTGATATCGTAAACATCACCTCTTCGGCTCATAGCAATATCGTGATAGGGCGATTCCACCTTCGCCAGCGACATTCCCATATCCAGCTTTGCAGTTACCTCAATAGCATTTTTTGGGTTCTCGCCTGACCCAGCCTGGTTATGTTGTACAGGCGATATAGCATCCGCATCCGGCACCTGGTCTGTAGGCACTGCCCAGCCGGAGTATGGATTCGGGCGGTGTTTATCCTCTTCCTGAAGTACCAGGGGGCGCCCTGGCATGTAACGCGTTGTTACTGTCGTGGGAAAACGTAGCGAAAACAGGCCTCGCTCATAATCAACGGTTTGTACGTATTCAAGCCGAACAGTCACCTGCTCTCCCGGCCCTATATTGGCCACCCGATTGCTGAAAAGATTGGGGCGATGTTGTTCTACCAGGCTGGCTTTCTTGCCCTGGCGTTTTGCCTTTTTGTACTCTTCTTTCGCCTGCTCACGCTCACGAATACGCCCGATAATCAAGCGTTCGCCAATCTCCATTTCAAGGCGGCGTACGGCAGCATCATCGGGCAAGGGAAAGGCATATATACCTTCCACCCAGGTATCACTGGTATTGTGGAACGACTGCTCCAGGGTGACCACGGCCACCAGACCCGATACCTCGAAGTGAACCTTGCCTCCCTGGATTACCGCGGGTTTGTAACGACCGGCAACATCATCTTGCAATAGCAGTTGCCCGCTTTGCAGGCTATCAGAATCCCAACTTGCCTCCGCAGAAGATGCTCGAGTCTTGGTGGACGTACTCAACAGCAGCAAAAAAGCCAGCGTCACCAGCACTACCGTGGGCAAGCAGCGAAATAGCAGCCAGAAGGAAAAGCCCCCGAAGCGGCCCATGTCTTTGTTTATTCGATATCGTATGTGGTAACTGATCATAATGACCTCTCCTTGGTAGACAGGCCCTATTACAGCGAACAGTTATGGCAACAATCGGTAAGGAATGGGGCTTTTGCGTGGGCAATTATGATCAATTGTGGCAAGCGCTTGAGCGCGAGGCCGATCTTTGGAACTATGGGCGATACACCAACCGGAGTAGCCATGCCACAACACATTGCCATCGTTGAAGACGAGGCCGCCATCGCCGCTAATTACCGCGACGCTTTTGAGCGCCACGGGTTTCAGGTCTCTCTATATGGCGATCGGGCATCCGCGGCCAGCGCTTTCGTTCGCCAGTTACCAGACCTGGCTATCATAGACGTGGGGCTGGGAGAAGAAATGGAAGGTGGTTTTGATCTGTGCCGGGAACTGCGCAGCCAATCTCCGGAATTGCCCATATTGTTTCTCACCGCAAGAGACTCCGAGATGGACATCATCTCCGGCCTGCGCCTTGGAGCAGATGAATACCTGACCAAGGATATCAGCCAGGCACAACTGTTGGCGCGCATTCACGCCCTGTTTCGCCGGGTACGGGCTTTGCGCAATCCTGTGCAAAGCGAGCATGTGCTTGAACAGGGCCCCCTCACCCTGAACCTTGAACGCATGACTGCCCAATGGAATGAGCAGACCATGGAACTGACCGTAACTGAATTCTGGATCGTGCACGCGCTGGCCCAGCACCCCGGTCATATCAAAAACCGACAGCAATTAATGGACGCTGCAAATGTGGTGCTCGATGACAATACCATCACCTCCCACATCAAGCGTGTGCGCCGCAAGTTCCAGGCCCTGGATTCGAGCTTCAATGCGATTGAAACCGCCTATGGTGTCGGCTACCGGTGGAAAGGCTAACCGGTGAGCCTGCGTCGACAATTATTACTGGTATCCCTTCTTCTGCTCTCCCTACCCTGGGCCGGGTGTCAATTTATCCGCGAGATGGAAGGCGCTTTGCGCCAGGGGCAGGTGCAATCCCTGCAGGCAACTGCCCAGGCGGTATCTGCGGTTATTGGCGAAAACCAGGAATTGATTTACCCCAACCCGGCAAGGCTGAACACCAGCCCTGACGAACGCGCTTCGGTTTATGCCTTCCCCAGCACATCGCGAATTTCCGTTGATGGCTATGCGGACGGTTGGGACGAAATCGAAGCGGTTCATTTCGCAAGCGAAGGCGATAACCTGCCACTGGCCATGACAGTGCGCAGCCAGACACGCAATGGCTTTCTGTACTTGCTGGTGCAAGTTCGCGATTCACAGGTGATATATCACAACCCGGGATTATCGCGAGAACCCAATGGTGATCGCCTGATAGTGCGTACCTGGCAGGATGATCGCCGGCAGGACTATGTGCTCGCTACCGCCGCCCCGGGCAGTATTCGCGCCCGGCCCGCCAATCGCCGTCACCGGGGAGCGGATGCAAGCCGGATTCACGGTTATTGGCAGGACTCCAAAGAGGGCTATACATTAGAACTGGAGCTGCCTCTGGCTTACACCGGCGGCCGGCTGGGCCTTTACCTGATTAATGCCAGCGACAAAAAGGACTCGCCCTTTGAACAACTGGGCAATACCGGCCCGCTGGAACGAGAGGCTCCGCCCTGGTTGATCTACTCACCTGTCTCCCTGCAAAAGTCCCTGGCGGCGTTTAATGGACAGGGGCGGCAGTTACAGGTGGTTGATAAGTTCCACTGGCTGGTTGGCGACATCAAGGCAGCGCCTGAACATAGCTCTTCTTCCGATACTTTCTGGCTGTTACGTATCCTGTATCGCAGTATTTTACAGGGCGAAGATTTACCGCCGCCTCCCAGCTCGCCCAACCTTGGAAGAATTGCCAGAGAGGAAATTGCCGGAGCTTTGCAGGGAGAGCCCACCAACCAACGCTACCGGGACCCTGACCACGCTACCCGCACTCGCCTGGCGGCCGCTGCCCCCATATACAGTGATGAAAAAGTGATTGGCGCGGTGATCGTGCGTCAAAGTGGAGAAGAATATCTTTCACTAACGGATAAGGCTTTCAGTCGTCTACTGGGGTACAGCCTTCTGGCACTGGGAATAGGTGCCTTTGGCCTGCTGGGCTACGCCAGTTTATTGTCCTGGCGAATCCGCCAGCTCAGCAAAGCCGCCAGGGCTGTAGTGCGAGAGGACGGCGCCATTATAGATAGCTTCCCGCGCAGCCGGGCCCGGGACGAAATCGGCGACCTCTCGCGTCACTATGCCGACCTGCTCGATCAGCTACGGGAATACAACGACTACCTGCGTACATTAAGCCGCAAACTCTCTCACGAACTGCGTACGCCCATAGCCATTATCCAGACCTCCCTGGAAAACCTGGAGGAAGCGAGCGACCACCAAGACGCCCGGCACATCTACGTGGAACGGGCACGGGGCGGATTGCAACGCCTGAACAGTATTCTTACCGCCATGAGCGAAGCAAGCCGCCTGGAAGAAAGCATTCACAACAACAAGCCACGAGAAATAGACCTGGTGCCCCTGATACAGGAAGTGTTCGCCGCCTACCAGGAAATCTACCCAAGGCACTCGCTGGAACTTGTATTGAGTCGTGAAAGTGCAATCGTTAATGGCGTGCCGGAGCTGCTGGTACAAGCGCTGGACAAGATGATGGACAATGCCGCTTCGTTCTGTCCACCCGGGGGCGACATTACACTCACCCTGAAACAGGCAGAAAATAACTGGGCGATTGCGGTTGAAAACCAGGGTCCCCCACTGGCGCGGGAACTGCGGGATCGCTTGTTTGACCCTATGGTTTCACTGCGAAAAGAAGAGGTGGACAGTGTCCACCTCGGGCTTGGTTTACATATTGTTCGCCTGATCGCAGACTTTCATTGCGGCCAGGTTCAGGCGGGAAATCTGCTCTCCGGCGAGGGGGTGGTAGTAAGTATTACTATACCCGCCTCGCAGGAGCGATAAGCCAGCGCTACTGAGGGCCGCTGGGGTTGGCAAGTTTTTCCATTACCTGCTCCAGCGAGAAGCTCGCCGCTTTCTGCCGCGGCGGATACTTCTTGAAGGTCATCAGGAACTGACCCACATAATCCTGAGCCGGCACCAACAGATAAGCTCTGTCTAACACCCAGTCGTAATAGGTATTGGAAGTAATGGGCGCACGCTCATAGGGGTCCCTGCGAACATTGAGAATCAGGGGCACCCTCAAAGGAATGAAGGGCTCCATCCACACGCGGAAAGTACCGACTGCTTTCTGCTCCATGAAGATCATCTTCCAGTCGTTGTATCGCAGCGCTGTCAGATCACCGTCATCTGAAAAGTAGAATATTTCACGACGGGGGCCAACCTCTGCCTCACCGGTAAGGTGTGGCAGGAAGTTATAGCCATCAAGGTGAACCTTGTACTTACGACCTATGGCGCGGTGGCCGGTGAGCAGCTTTTCTTTCACGTCAGGCTCGCCAGCAGCGGCGAGGAACGTGGGCAGCCAGTCCATGTGGTGCATGATCTCATTGGACACGGATCCCGCCTCGATCTTACCGGGCCAGCGCACCATGGAGGGCACACGCCAGCCGCCTTCCCAGTTGGTGTTCTTCTCACCGCGGAAGGGCGTGGAGGCCGCATCAGGCCAGGTATTGTAGTGGGGACCGTTGTCGGTGGAATAGAAGACGATAGTGTTATCGGCTATACCCAGCTCATCCAGCTTGTCCAGGAACAGGCCGATATGCGCATCGTGCTCCAGCATGCCGCAGGTGTACATGTCTGCCCGTGGGTAGCTCTCTTTACACCACTTCATTTTCTCGTCAGAAACGTGCGTGCGAAAGTGCATGCGTGTGCCACTCCACCAGACGAAGAACGGCTTGTCGTCTTTCACCGCTTTCTCGATAAACTTGATGGCCACAGCGGAGGTATCGTCATCCACCATTTCCATGCGCTTTTTGGTCAGCGGGCCAGTGTCCTCGATCTTGCCATCGGCGGAGGAACGGATGACTCCGCGAGGCCCAAATTTCTTGTGAAACTCCGGGTTGGTAGGATAATCCTCGTTCTCGGGCTCCTCTTCCGCATTGAGGTGGTAGAGATTGCCGTAGAATTGGTCGAAGCCGTGATTGGTGGGGAGGTGCTCATCCCTGTCACCCAGGTGGTTCTTACCAAACTGGCCGGTGACGTAGCCGTGGTTCTTCAGCAGACCGGCGATGCTGGGATCCTCTTCCTGCATGCCCAACTCGGCACCGGGCAGGCCAACCTTGCTGAGGCCGGTACGAAATACCGACTGGCCCATAATGAACGAGGAGCGACCCGCGGTGCAGCTCTGCTCACCGTAGTAATCGGTGAAGATCATGCCCTCGTTGGCGATACGATCGATATTGGGGGTGCGGAAACCCATCATACCCATGGTGTAAGCGCTGATATTGGACTGGCCGACATCATCACCCCATACCACAAGAATATTGGGCTTGTCCGCCGCCTGGGCGCCCAGTGCGATACAGGCCAATGCCCCGGCAACCAGGCATCTGGTGAATTTCAACATTGAATACTCCTTTAAGTTAAGCAGAGGCTAATAGCCATCCAAACAACAATATAGCGCAGGGAAAATATTTCGCACTATTATTTCCGTTCATACAGACCTGGTGTTGCAGCCATCCCATCCAGCGACGCTATCAACCCAGGAAGGTGCCCGCTTGATCCCTGTCAGTTGGTTACGTATCGCCGCCTCTTCAAATTCCGGGTTTATGTGTGCGCGAGCATCCGGGATTCCAGTTGCTTGAGCAGGTAACCTGGCAGGACTGACGGTACGCCTTACCCCTCAGGTAAAGCAGGGTTCTATTTCACCACAACCTCCTCGAGTACTGTGCCAGCGGCACCAGAGGGTGGTTTAATACCCATGTAGGCCGACAGAGTGACCGCCACGTCGACGGTTTGCACCCGGGTATCGACGGTTCTAGCCACCAGGTTCGCCCCTGCAAACACAATCGGCACGTAGGTATCGTAGTTCCAGGGGGAGCCGTGGGTGGACGCCACCGTGAGGCCGTCAAAATCGTTGATGAACCAATTCGGTTCAAAGACGATAAAGATCTCCCCGGAGCGTTTGGCATTGAAGTTGTTGATGACCGATCGGTAAATCTCCGTGTCGGGAAGATTACCCCGGCGCAGAGACGAACTCGATACGGCCAGGGAGACACCGTGAAGCTTTGACAGCTCTTCGACGACGGCCGCCTCGAGGTCTTGCTGGTCGATGACTTTGTTATTCTTGACCTGCGCACTGAAGTACAGGTACGGATGCTCATAAGTTTCAATGAGCGGGCCCTTGATGTTGAACTTGTCCTTGATACGTGAGATCGCCGCATCCTTGTCCCAAGTGGTGGGGTCAACATAGCCTGCGGGGATATCCATGCTGTTGAGATAGCCCGGCGTATCCGGACCGCCGTGATCCGCCGACAGCACAATCAGCGTGTTTTCAAGCCCCACCTGCTTATCCACGAACCGAAGCAGATCCGCCAGGGTACGGTCCAGGCGCAGGATATTGTCCTCGGACTCCAGGCTCGATGGCCCGAATACATGACCCACGTAGTCGGTGGAGGAAAAGCTGACGCTCAGGTAATCGGTGACAGCGTCTTTGCCGAGCTGCTCCGCGACCAGTGCCGCCTTGGCGAAATCGAGAACCAGTTCATCGCCGGCGGGGCTCAGGGTCAATAGTGTGGTGTAGTAACGGCTACTTCCTGATCCATACTCATGCGGGAATACCCGCCCAAACCCGCCGACATCGGTTTCCCACTCGCGATCGTCGGATTCACCAAAGAGGTAACTGTCTTGCGCATGCAGCAGCTGCCATTGCTTGTCTGCAAAGCGCTGGACCAGTTTTTTGTCATTCCATTGCGTCACCCAGTCAGGATAGCGATCAAGGTAGTAATTACTGCTAACGAACTCGCCGCCCGCCTTGGAAAACCAGTAGGCGGTGCCCGAATGCCCCGCCATCGATATCGCACCCCGATCCTTGACAGAGATACCGATTGCCCTGGCCTTGCCACCAGTGTTGCTGCGCAGCTCATCGGCGAAGGTAGTAACCAGCATCGCCGCCGGCGAGCGGCCATCGCTGCGTGCCGCGCGCTGGGTCGGGTCGATCTCGGTCTTCGCATCTACGGATGCACCCTTGGTCAGTAAGCTGTAATCCGGGTCTTCGACGTTATAGGTAGTGAAGCCGGTCTCACGATCGAACCACAGATTTCCCACCATGCCGTGGACCGCTGGATGGGCGCCGGTTGCCAGCGTCGCGTGGCCTACGATCGTCTCGGTGTTGGCGTGCGCGTGATGGGCGTTGCGATACACAATGCCGGACTCCCAAAGGTAGCGGAAGCCGCCTTTGCCCAGGCGATCATAGTACCGGGTTGGAAGGTCGCCGCGCAGCTGGTCCACCGTGATCTGCAGGATCAGCTTCGGCTTTTCAGCAGAGTAAGTGTGGATCGACAGGAACATCAACAGCATCATTGAAGCCCCTGCTGCACATTTGGTAAAGGTACTCATAGTTGAAACTCCCCATTGCCCAGTCTGTTGACTTGCATCGTTGTGTGCGAGTTCAACCCATGCAGGACCAATTGACCTGATTCACAGGTGGAATATAACCCCGATTCGAGGTCCTTCCTCTACCATATCCCAGGTGAAATTCCCGGAAGAACTGCCGTTATCATAGTCAATATCGGCATAACGGTAGCCGAATTCCACTGCGCCCCAGTCGTTGAAGCGCCAGTCCACAATCAGTTCCGCCATCCACAGTTCGTTGCTGTACGTCGTCAGACCTTATGGGACCAATTGACCCTTTTTCTAAGAGACACTTTT
>ERZ1046740.3194-NODE-3194-length-9999-cov-4.511062_pt1 | contig 9999 bp, 10 predicted proteins | sample MGYA00383093_ERZ1046740 | MGnify/ENA primary metagenome ERZ1046740 (study PRJEB29581, sample SAMEA5548363) | metagenome | biome: marine; feature: coastal; material: water | depth 25 m | study: Short-term variability in the microbial, nano- and picoplankton...
CTCCGTGCAAGACCTTCTTGAAAATATCCATGGACGAGAAGTCACAGTGGGGTCGGGCGTGCAAGTTCTGGATACACAAGGGCTTCCCCTTTACCACCACCCGGTGGACTGGCGCAGTGAGTTTTTGGCCATTATCACTGACCCGAACATCGCCTACATTCTCATGCTGGTGGGCATATATGGGCTGATCATCGAATTCTATAACCCGGGAATAGGCTTGCCAGGAGTAGTGGGCGCACTATCCCTGTTGCTTGCCCTCTACGCCTTTCAGGTGTTACCCATCAGTTATGCCGGGCTGGGATTGATTATCCTGGGAATAGCCCTGATGACGGCAGAAGCATTTGCCCCCAGTTTCGGTATTCTCGGTCTGGGAGGGATAGCGGCTTTTGTGATAGGTTCAATCATGCTCATGGACACAGACCTGCCTGGCTACCAGATTGCGGCTCCACTTATTGCCGGGTTTACGCTATTTACTGCGGTTTTATTGATGGTGGCATTAGGGTTGGTTCTCAAGGCGCGCCGCAGAGCACCTGTGAGTGGCCTGGAGCATCTGATTGGCACTGACGCAGTGGTAGAAGTCTTGCGTGAAGAGGGACCGCTGGTGCGCCTGGATGGGGAGTTGTGGCATGTGCAAAGTGAACAAGCCCTGAAGGAGAAGGACGAAGTAACAGTAGACGCAGTAGACGGTTTGATACTGAAAGTCAGGAAACGAGGTAAGGGAGAAAGTTGATGTTTGAGTTCGAAATGTTTGGTGGTGTGATCCTGTTCTTGGCGATTGCCCTGGCAATGACCCTGTTCAAAGTGCTCAGGGAGTACGAGCGGGGCGTTATTTTCATGCTTGGCAGGTACTACAAGGTAAAGGGGCCGGGGCTGATCATCATCATCCCGATACTGCAGCAAATGGTGAGGGTAGACCTGCGAACCATCGTAATGGACGTGCCCACCCAGGATGTGATTTCCCGGGACAATGTTTCGGTACAGGTAAACGCAGTGATTTATTTTCGAGTGCTGGATCCCGAGAAAGCCATTATTCAAGTGGAGAACTACCTGGAGGCTACCAGTCAGCTATCCCAGACCACCCTGCGCTCTGTGCTGGGTCAGCATGAGCTGGATGAAATGCTGGCAGAGCGAGAACAACTTAACGCCCACATTCAGGACATTCTCGACAAGCAGACAGCCGCCTGGGGCATTAAGGTGGCCAATGTAGAACTCAAGCATGTGGACCTGAACGAATCCATGGTTAGGGCAATAGCAAAACAGGCTGAAGCGGAACGGGAGCGTCGCGCTAAAGTGATTCACGCCAAGGGCGAGGCAGAGGCCGCAGAAAAGTTGGCTGAGGCAGCTGGGGTGCTGTCTCATCAGGAACAGGCTATCCAGTTGCGTTATCTGCAAACTCTGGTTGAAATAGCCGGGGATAAAAGCTCCACCATTGTCTTTCCTATCCCGGTAGACCTGATGGAGAAATTAAGCTCAAACAGTACCAAAAAGAACGCATAGTAGTAATGCTGAAAACTCACCTTAAAAGGAAAAATCAGTGATAAAAAAATTCATTAACCGCATAACAATAGCACTCATGCTCGTGTTTTCGACAGCATCACTGGCTGGCGAGCAATCCAACGCCATGAGCTACAACATGGCCATGAAAGCTATGGAGGCCGCTGAGGCTTATGCCCGCCAACAGGATTGGAATGTCACGGTTCTTGTTACTGATCAGAATGCTGAGCCCGTGATGTTGCACCGTATGGACGGAGCACCTGTGCGTTCGATTGGCTACGCAAATAGCAAAGCTTTAGTGGTTACCCAGACCAGCCTGACTTCCGGGGATTACGCGACAAAGCTCAAAGCGGGTGAAATCGAAGAAGTTGAAGGTGGCGTTACCTATAAAGGTGGTGTCCCCGTTTTCCTCGATGGCAAGTTATTGGGCGCGGTGACTGTCAGCGGCGTCAAGGATTATCAGGATGAAGAAGTCGCCATAGCAGGCACTAGAGCTATAGCAAGCTACCTGGTGAAAAACAGATGAAAAGTCGAGCTGCCGTTGTCAAAACACCATCTTCACGGTTTTCAATCGATGAAGTGGAACTTGGTGCCCTGCGCGATGACGAGATTCTGGTGAAAATAGCTGGGGTCGGGGTCTGTCATACGGACCTGATTTGCCGAGACCAGGTCTACCCCGTGCCATTTCCCATTGTACTGGGCCACGAAGGTTCTGGTTTCGTTGAAGCTGTCGGATCTTCTGTTAAACATCTCAAAAAAGGTGATGCTGTTGTGCTGAGTTTTCGCAGCTGCGGCAAATGTATAAATTGTGACCGTGACGAGCCTTCACATTGTATCGACATCTTTCCCAGCAATTTTTCAGGGGTGCGTAGCGATGGTAGCACCAGCCTGAGCCAGAATGGCGAACCGGTTCATGGTTTGTTTTTCGGCCAGTCATCCTTTGCCGAATATGCGATCGCCCATGTTTCCAATACGGTAAAAGTTTCTGAAGACGCCGCCGCCTTTCTCGAAATCCTCGGTCCCCTGGGTTGCGGTATCATGACGGGGGCGGGAGCGGTAATGAATAGCCTGAAACCCTCGACAGATTCCAGCCTGATTATTTTTGGCTGTGGCTCAGTTGGTATCGCCGCTATCATGGCGGCGAAAGTAGAGGGTTGTAAAACCATTATTGCTGTTGATCCGCTGGCTGAACGGAGAGAAATAGCCCAGGAACTGGGGGCTACGCATAGTATTGATCCCAGTCAACAGGACCCGGTTGCTCTTTGTCATGAAATCACCACCTATGGCGCCGACTATGCGCTGGAATGCACCGGACTTCCCGCTGTTTTTCGTCAAAGCGTGGATGCCCTGGCAGTCAATGGTACCTGTGGCCTAATTGGTGCAGCACCTCTTGAGACGGAAGTGGCCCTGGATATGAATAGCATTATGTTCGGCCGTACAGTGAAAGGTATTATTGAGGGCGACAGTATTCCCCAGCAATTTATTCCCGAATTAATCGAGCTCTATCAGCAAGGGAAATTTCCGCTGGACAAATTAATCACTACCTACCCCCTGAACGAGATTGAAACCGCGATTAGTGATATGGTTGAGGGCAGGGCGTTAAAGCCAGTGCTTATTCCATAGATTTTTACTGTCAGCACTTGTCCTGGACTGTGTTGGAGCTTAATGAATGAATCATCTGAATGTGTTTAAACACTCGATGCAGTATTTTCTGGCAACAGTATTGCTGGTAATTACAAGTGAATCGGCGGCAAATAGTGGTTTGGACCTGGAAAAAGTCGCTAATTGTGTTGCTTGCCATGGTGCAGACGGGATAGGAAAAGCCTGGCAGTACCCGAACCTGCAAGGCAAGCCGATTGATTACATTATTGCCCAGCTTGAAGCGTTTAAAGCCGGCACACGGAAGGGCTCTTCTATGAATGTCGTGGCAAAGCCATTGTCGGAGGATGATATAGAAATGCTGGCTGAATTTTTCAACCAGGTGCAATAAGAGGCGTCCTTATGAATAAATTCAGAACATCCCGTCGCCTGATACTAAAACAACTTGCCTCCATGACCGCATTGGGAGCCATGTCCGCATTCCGTGCCGGGCCGGCACTGGCATCGGTTGTCGCCGAAAAACTGTATGGAACAACAATACCTGGCGTAAATGGCAAGGTGATCAGTAAATCCGATAGTAATTACGAGCTTTGGCGGCGTGCCATGGTATGGCATCACTCCAAGCCAAAGCGCTACCCCGAACTCATTGTCCAGGCGCTATCAAGCGAAGACGTTATGGCGGCTATGAAATATGCTGCAGAGAATAAGCTTAAGGTCTCGATGCGGGCCGGGGGGCATAATTCTACCGGCACTTCGGTAAGGCAAGGTGGAATGGTGATTGATCTCTCCGCTTTACGTAATATCGAAATTGATGCATCGAAGCAGATTGCGTCTATTCAACCCGGGGTTCGTAGCCTGGACCTGACTGTGGCTGCCCAGAGCAAAGGCCTCACCTACCCTGTTCCCCATTGTCCCTCGGTAGGTGTGAGCGGCTTCAGTATGGGTGGCGGTATAGGCTGGAACTACCCCCAGCTTGGAGGCATGGCTGTTCATTCCATTGTTGGTGCCGAGGTCGTTACCGCCGATGGTAAAAAACACACCGTCAATGCCAACCAGAACCCTGACTTGTACTGGGCCTTGCGCGGTGCCGGCCCGGGCTTTTTTGGTGTGGTAACACGGCTCGATCTACAGCTATATCCGCGCGCGAAAGCAATTATGGCTAGCTCCTATATCAACCCGCTGGATGATCTGGAGATGGTTACCAACAGCCTTGCGAAAATACGCGAGAAGCATGATGTCTCCCGAGTCGAGTTTATTGTAGTGTTGATGCAGCACCCGGAAGCGCCTCCTGAAGCAACCCCGGAAGATTCCAAGATCTGCTTCTTCACAGCTTATGCCTTTGAAGATTCCACTGAAGCTGCGATGGCTGCTTTGGCGCCTTTTACGCAATCGGAGCTAGCTGAGAATAGCCTGGTTAAGATAGAGCATCAGGAGTTCTCTCTCATTGAGATGTACGACAAATACTTCAGCCTGAGAGATCCCGCAGGGCGCCAGGGGCGCTATAAGGTCGACAATGTGCTGACTAATGACGGCAGTGCAACCCTGCAGGCCCTGGCTGAACATTTCCGTACCAGTGCACCGACAAAAGATTGTCATATATTGGCCTCCTACAACATGAACACCCAGTCGAAAGCTGATTCCTGTTTTTCCTGGGAAGCAGATTGCTATGTTGGTTGTTATGCGATCTGGGATGATGAAAAAATGGATGGTCAAAATTATCAGTGGCTCAGCGAGACCTTGCCGTTGATGGATCCATTTGCGGTTGGGCACTACCCGAATGAGGTGGAGCCCAGGCATAAAGATCGCTATCGCAAATGTTACTCAGATGAAAACTGGCAGCGGATGGAGCAGCTGCGTGCAAAATATGATCCGGATGGTCTGTTCCATACCTACTTGACGCAGAATGAGGCAATGGCGGTATGATCGCTTTTGAAGAGGTTGCCCTGCCTGCGTCGTTATGCAATCACGAGAATGGCGATCACGCTGATGCCAATTGCCATAACGCCCAGTAGCTCTCGCCCCGTTATTTTTTCGCCAAAGAACCAGTGAGTTATTACCAGGGCGAATAAAAGCTCTATCTGTCCCACGCTCCTGACCAGAGCGGCTTCCTGGTATGCTACTGCCGTATACCATCCTACAGACCCTGCTGCACTGGTCGCTCCAATAAAAACAGCTATTGGAAGCTTGCTGCGGAGTATTGCAAACTGACTCCTTTCTTTGCAAAGCATATAAATCATGCAAAGCGCAGATTGAAGAATAACGGTAAACACCAATGTTGCAGCAGCGTTCTGTATGGAACTGAAAGGCAAGCTCAGGCTGGCTTGCCTTAGCCACAATGCGGTGAGAGCAAAACCGAGGCCGGAGAGCAGGCCGTAGCTGACGCTAGCCCAATCTAGAGACCTCACCGAATGAGTTGTGCCCAGCAATACCACGCCCAGCGCTCCCACCAAGACCGCCAGCCACACCGGCAAGGTGAGTACAGCGCCAAAGAAAATGCTCCCGATGATAGCTGTCTGTATGGCTTCCGTCTTTGATAGCACAGTGCCCACTGCAAAGTTTCTCGAGCTTAATGTCTTGATCAGGCAGTAGGTGGCCAGAATCTGGGCAGTCCCAGCCAGGGCAGCATAGGCCATGAAACTGGCGGAGGCTAAACCATTGGCAACTATTTTTTCTGGGGTTTCCGCAACGGCGTAGAAATAAAGCGCAGCAAAGGGCATGCCAAATACATAACGCACGGTGGTTGCAGACATAGGGCTCAGATGTGTTGTCAGCCGTTTCTGGCCCGCAGTTCGAACTGACTGCATTAGCGCTGCGAACAATGTAAAGAGGACCCAGGCTTCCATATAGAGCTCCAAATAGAATCACGTGAGCCTGAGCCATGACGCACGAAAAATAAAGTAATAGATATTTATCGGGTTCATTCCAGTGGGTAATTAGGGGTCGGGTTTTTGCGCTTTGCTTGCAACGGTTTGGAACAATCTGGGAGTGCCGGAGTCTGTTATCCCATAAGGTTTTGTTAAGAAACCATTGTTAAGGTGGCCTTCATTGTGGGCTGGTAGCGCCCGAGTGGAGAAGCGCAATGACTTTAATTGCAAAAAAGACGCTATTTACTGGGCCCGGAACCAGGCCCGTAACCTGTTCGGAGACTGACTTGCTACGCATAAACAGTTGCGACCCAGCAGCACCCCAGCGAGAGCGGCTGGAACAATATATCGCAGGAATTTTCAACGCAGCTTATGGCTCCACTGTTCTTGAGTACCTGCCATTGCTGGTCTACCTGGAACAGGAAGAGGGCTTGCAAGCCGCGTTGGGTCTGCGTAGCGCTAACAGTGATCAATTGTTCTGCGAGCAATACCTTGATAAGTCATTAGAGCAGTACATCAGCGAGCAGTTTGGGCGAACTGTAAACAGGGGGCAATTGGTGGAACTTGGGAACCTGGTTTCTTCCCGTTCGGGCCTTGCAGAGCCCCTTTACCTTTTAGTTGTTGCAGCCATGAAACAGGCGGGCATCAGCCATCTGGTGATAGCGGCAAATCGCGCAGTACGGCTCTCCATCAAACGCTGTGGTATCCAGACTCGCGAGCTGTGCCTCGCGGACCCTGCCAGGCTGGGGAATATGGCCAGTCAGTGGGGCAGTTACTACGACGGTGATCCACGAATTGTTCTGGCCGATGTTACACAGGTGGTAGAGCATGGTCGCCACCATCCGGTGATATCCCGCCTCTGGGATCGCCAGCAACTTGTGATCAACAGTCTGGCGGATGCAATACGGAGCGAGCGGGTTTGAATTCACTGCTTGCAAGATTGCAGCAGTTAGCAGAAGCCTCTCCAGGGCACCCCGTACTGGAGAGCAATTACGGTCAGATATCGGTCATCGAGCTACTCGTCCGGATACAGGAGTTATCGCTGGAATTACAGGCCATGAACATCTCGGTACTGGGTCTGTTTTGCGAAAATTCCGTGGACTGGGTGACGGCCGACCTTGCCAGCCAGTTTGAGGGACTTTGCCTGGTTCCTATCCCTACTTTTTTCAGCGACATCCAGGTCCGGTATGTGGTTGAGTCTGCGGCACTCGATGCGCTGCTTTACGATACAGGTAGCGCATCTCGTGTCGCTTTTTTATTTGGAGAAAACGAAAGCACTACTGTGCAAGTAGCGTCGAGACTGCTGTGTCGGCGAATGTCGCCACAGTGCCCCGCCATTATGCCGGCGACAACGTCAAAGTTAACTTTTACCTCCGGTACAACCGGCAACCCCAAAGGGGTTTGCCTTTCATCTACCCAGTGTTTAACTGTGGCCACGTCAGTGCAGAAGGCGATAGCGATCAAAGCGCCGCGACATCTGTGTGTACTACCGCTGAGTACGCTTCTGGAAAATATAGGCGGTGTTTATATGCCCATATTGAGCGGCGGCACCAGCGTGGTCTATCCCGTGGCCGCAATGGGTATGGATGGTAGCTCTCAGGTGCGACCGCAAGTGTTCCTGAACGCCATCGAGCGACACCGTCCCCATACCATGATTCTGGTACCGCAGTTACTCGCGCTTATTGATGCGGGGCTGGCACAGGGCTGGAAGGCTCCGGATTCACTGCGTTTTATTGCCGTGGGAGGAGGGCGTGTGGCACAGGCTGTTCTTGCCAGGGTTCGTGCAGCGGGTTTGCCTGTGTATGAGGGCTACGGGCTGTCTGAGTGCGCCTCTGTTGTGAGTATGAACACAGACCGATATGACCGACCTGGAACCAGCGGCCGAGTGCTACCCCATGTTCAGGTAACCGAGGTCGATGGTGAATTACAGGTTTCTGGCAATAACTTTCTCGGTTATCTCGGTGAACCCGATAGCTGGGATGCAAACAGCGTCCATACCGGTGATCTGGGGGTTGTGAGTGAGGACGGTTTCGTGACCGTGCAGGGGCGCCACAAAAATGTGCTTGTGAGCAGCTACGGTAGAAATATCAGCCCGGAATGGGTGGAGAGCGAGTTACTGGCAATAACTGAAATTCAACAGGCACTGGTATTAGGTGATGCCCAGCCCCACTGTAGCGCACTGATTTATCCGTCCTCCAGGGCAGTCACAGATGCTCAGGTGCAGAGCGCTCTTGATCAAGTCAACCAGCAATTGCCTGATTACGCGCAAATCCTCAGTTGGTGTCGATTGGACGCCCCCTTTACTGTCAGCAATGGCATGCTTACCGAGAACGGCCGTTTGCGTCGTGACGCTATTGCTGGCCGGCTAAAAACACAAATCAACTCACTTTATTCAAACCCACAGGAGTCACTAGCGGTATGAGTTTTTTCGCTACTTTACAAGCGCAAACCACCACTGAACGAGAGCGATTAGTCGCTAATCCCCTGGTGCACAAGGCTTTGGCCGGAACTATGGACGGGGATACCTACGTCGCTTTTCTTGCCCAGGCCTATCATCACGTTAAACACACCATCCCACTGTTAATGGCCGCAGGATCACGGATACCCGTTCGCATGGAGTGGTTGCGTTCAGCGCTGGCTGAGTATGTAGAGGAAGAGTTGGGGCATCAGGAGTGGATTCTCAACGACATAAGGGCTTGCGGATACGATGCCGAGGCTGTGCGCCATGCCATTCCTAATGCTGAGACAGAATTGATGGTAGCATACGCTTATCACGTGATTGACCGGGGCAATCCTCTGGGTTTTTTCGGCATGGTGCATGTACTTGAGGGTACCAGCATATCTATTGCAGATAAGGCCGCCCAGGGCATTGCAGAAAGCACCGGCTTTGATGCAAATGGATTTTCTTACCTTCGCTCTCACGGAGCGCTGGATATAGAGCATGTGAAGTTCTTTGAAAGCCTCATGGACCGCATTGAAGATGAAGAAGACCAGCAGGTCATTCTCCACTGCGCACGTATGTTCTATCGTCTTTACGGCGATATTTACAGCAGCGTAAAGCCAGATCAGGCCATAGTCCTGGCCGTATAGGAGCAATTGCATGAATATTTCGGGAAAAACAGCAGTACTTACTGGTGCCGGTGGTGGCATTGGTAGTGCCATGGCATTCGCTCTGGCTGGCGCAGGTGCAGGGTTGGTATTGGTTGCCAGAGACAGGGTGAAGCTCGACTCCTTGTGTGAATCGCTGCCTGGCGAGGGCCATGCGCTCGTCAGTGCAGATATTACCAGCGAGGCCGGCAGGGCGGCCGTGCTGGGGGCTTGCCAGGGCGGTGTTGATTTACTGGTGAACAACGCCGGTGTGAGCCACTTCGGTATGTTCGAGCAGCAAAGCGAGCAACAGCTGCGCCAGACACTGGACGTCAATGTACTTGCCCCTATGTTGTTAACTCAAGCTCTGTTGCCTATGTTGGCGCAAAGCTCAGGTACTGTGGTCAACGTGGGTTCTGGTTATGGCAGCATAGGTTTTGCTGGTAACTGCGCCTACAGCGCTAGCAAGTTTGCCCTGCGTGGATTCACTGAAGCCTTGCGTCGCGAGTTGGCAGACAGCAGTATTTCGGTGCAATACCTTGCGCCACGTGCTGTGGCCACCGATATGAATCCCCCTGAAGTAGTTGCGATGAATAAAGAGCTTGGAAATGCCACCGACACTGCCGCCCAGGTGGCGAATGAACTGATGGCCTTGCTCGCTTCAGGAAAACCTGCCCGGCATATGGGTGCACCTGAGCGATTTTTTGCCAAACTCAATGGCCTGTTTCCCAGCATTATTGATTCCGCTCTGGCTTCCAAGCTACCTGTGATCCGTCGGCAGGCAATGGCCGCCCAGGCTAAAGCAGGCTAATATCCCGTCCATGCGTATATTGCTGGTCGAAGATGACGAAAATCCAGGAATTGTGATCGATCCAGAAAGAGGGGTAACAACTGAGGCAGGAGCCCAAGCCAACTTTGACTTGAGATTGCGAAGCCAGCCGCGCAGTCCAGTCCA
>ERZ1046740.3195-NODE-3195-length-9994-cov-19.467753_pt1 | contig 9994 bp, 9 predicted proteins | sample MGYA00383093_ERZ1046740 | MGnify/ENA primary metagenome ERZ1046740 (study PRJEB29581, sample SAMEA5548363) | metagenome | biome: marine; feature: coastal; material: water | depth 25 m | study: Short-term variability in the microbial, nano- and picoplankton...
CTGTTAACTTTTTAAGTTCCATATATTTTTTCCACGAGAAAGACCGCCAGTTAAGACGGTTAAGTGTTGGTTGTTACTGTGTTTATTCTGCTAGTAAACCCTGAGACTGTCGCTGCACAATATTTCTATTTGCCATTTCTATGTTTTGAGCAATTTTTGTTAACTTGCGCGTAGCATCCCCTGCAAGAGTGTCGTCTGCTAACGCCCTCAAAACAAAATTAGGGTCTTCAGAAAACAAAACTTTTACCGCCGTTTGAGCCTGTTCTGGTGTTAAACCTAACGCCTTTGGTTCTGGTAAAAACTTTCTTGCAAGTATGCCCATTGCAGCTAACACATTGCCTTGGTTTAACTGAGCAGTAAATGTTGCAGCTTGGCCTACATTATCGAGGTTTTTTTGCGCTTGCGTTGCCGCATAAGTTATTGGTCCTTTGGTCAAATTCGCTGCTTTTTTAGCTTCTTGCGATCTTCCTGCTGTTGCTAGATCATCAATTACACCGCTTGCTTTATTTTGCGGCAAAATAGCTTGCAATACTTCATTAGGGTTTTTATTTGATCGATCAAGACCACCAGCAATGCCTGGAAAACTTTCGCTACTGCGTGTCATTTGGTTGCGAATACCCATCTGCATTCCAGCCCTAAACCCAGCTTGCTCCTCTGGACTCATTTGAGCTAAAACAACTTCTATCTCATCGGCTGGTTTTGTGCTCATTGACCTACCAAGCTTTACCGCTGAGTCAACCGCTTCACGACTTGCAAAGTCTGCCCTAACTGCCGCTAATTCTGGACTTAAATTATCAATATCCTTACGCAATCGATTAGCCACAATTTTTAACTGCCGACCCAAATCAGGATCACCGGAGCTTGTTTCAAACTCTTTACGCGACATTGTTTCCATACGTCTTAAAAGCTTTTCCGCATCTTCTAATTTTGGTTCACGCGAGAAATTAACAATATCTTTGCCTGTCTCCTCATTCCTAACGATCTTAAAAAATGGCGTTGTTGTCTCATCATTTACATAAAGCTCAGATAACTTTGATCGCGCTTTCGGATTTTTTTGTAAAATACCTTTCATCTTGTCAGACAGTCCTTGTGTCACAGAACCTTGTGCTTTTGCAAAGATTTTTTCGTATTCGACGCCCTGACTAGCCTTTAAATCATCACTGCTTGTTTTTAAGGCACGTAATACATTTGCATCATTAATGTCTGGTGCTAACGCCTCTCTAACTGATTTATTTGCTTGGTCTAAAGTACGTGCAGCACGAGCAGTTGCGGCATTTTTTACATCACCTGCAGCCTCATTGCCTTGGCTTGCAAGAACTTTTAAAATTGGTGATAGCTGATCATCTTCAGCCATTACACCGCCACGCCTTATGTCATCTATGGTCTCATCTAGCGTTTTACCAGTTGTTTTCATTTGTTTGACAAGAAACTCTTGCACAGGACCAACATATTCATCACCTGCGACACGCCTTGTTTTTTCCATTAACTTTTTAAATCCGCTACCAACTAAAGCGCCTGCACCACCTAACAATTTTGTGCCTGCCATTGATGCGCCAGCACTTATCCCAGCATCCTTCGCTACCCCTGAGATGTCATCCTCTTCTGAATAACCAGCACCTGCAATTGCTCCTGCCGTAGCCGCAGAACCTAAAGTATTTTTTCCTGCACCGATAATATTTTTAAACGTATTTCCCATACGGGCAATGTTTGCTGTACCAGCAGCGGTTGTTGCACCACCAGTACCGGCGCCCCCAATTATTAACGCTGCAGTTGGTATCAATCCGCCAATAAGTTCAGCTGTGATTGCTGTACCAGGATTATTAGTTTGAAATTGCTTTATTTGCAGTCGCAATTGATCTCGCACCTGGGCATATGTTTTTGGATCGCTAGTAAATTTTGATAGACCAGAACGAATGCCTGCCTCTATCTCTTCACCAGAATACATGAACAAACCTTGCCCAATTAAGCTTCGACCTAAATTGCCTAAATAAGAACCTTCTGGCACATCTGTTTGATCTTCTACATTTTCAGATTCAATTGTCCACGGGTCTATCGTAGGGTCTTCTATTGTCCAAGGCTTTTGATTTTGCATGTTATTAATTTACCTTTTCCCAATTGCTTTGTACGGTGCTGTCACCGCCAAGATACTTGTAGCCATTTTTTATATCGCCCACATTAAATTGCGACAATGCTGTGTAGAAGTCTGCCATTTTAGGCTGTGGTCCTCTGTATCCTCGTAACGTATAATTTTCTTCAAAATAATTAGCCATTGCCTGACGTTGTTCACGAGCAATTTCCATTTGCTGATACAGTTTATTAAGACGGCGAGCGTTAGCTTCAGGTGGTAACAATGGGTTGTAAGCCCTTGAAATTAACTGCTCTCCCTCCTTTTGCGCAAACTGTGCTCCTAAAATTGTTTTTAGGTTTCTTTGAACAACCTCTTGCACCATTTCTTTTGCGTTTTCGGCATCTGGGTTGACTAATCCTAACAACCCCAAATTATTCAGCATACCTGTCATTGGACCTGTTAGCTGCTCGCCTGACTCTAGCTTTTGCAAAACAGTATTAACCTGAGCCACGTTAGCGGCCATATCTGCACCGCCGCCTCTAGTCCAATCTAAATGGTCGTCAGCGTAAGCCTTGTCCAGTGCCTCTAGCCCAGGAGGCAATTTTGGAGCAGCGTTATTATTAACGGTTGTGCCGCCGCCGCCAATTCTGCTAATTTTATCTCCTTCTGGCCCAGATGTTACATTAAACATAGCGCTTGGATCGTAAGCGCCGCCATTAGCACTAGCATTTAACTGTGCGCCTGATTGCTGGGATACTGAGCTTGTCGGTTTCATTTGGTTGGTTAAAAAGCTCCCTAAAATCTCTTTTACCATGCTAGGATTAGCTTCAATTGCTGCCGCTGCTTGTTGCGCCATTGGGTTGTTGGTCTGTCTTTTCAAATAGGCTACGGTATCATTTGTAGTTTTCGTCATCTGCCTGCGTTCTTGCGCCTGCTTAATGGTATTAGCTGCTGTTGCCGCCATACCCTGATCAGGGTTTAATCGCATCGAGTTTAGGCCCATTGTTAAACGCGCCATCTTCTCAGGATCATTTTTAAAGTTAGTGATACCTGCGCCAAGGCGATCCAAAAGACCCATCTCTTCTTCTTCTTTGTTCATTCCACCAAACATCATGTTACGCGCCTCCCATAAACTTCATTGCCATCTCTGCTAGTTTTGCCTTTTTTTCATCATCAGCACTAAATTCTCCAATACTGTCCAGCAATCCTTGGCTTACGACAGGCGTCATTTGATGCGCAACCGGGTTTATTGCTTGTCCACCTCTGGTTACTTGACCTGCAATCGGCTGTATTGGGGCCATGCCTTGATAGTTCTTAAATGCGTCCTGCATTCGGTCCATCACGCTTACTTCTTGAGGCGGTGGCGCAGGCATAGGAACGTCAAGATTGACCTGTGGCATTACGCCTGTCATATCATGGTTTCCAGCATCTTTCTTAGCTTGCGCCATCAACAATTCAGCAATCTTGCGCTGCTGCTCTTCTTGATCATTGCGAGGATCGTACATTTAAAGCTCCTGTAGGATTTCGTTGTACTTAACTGCCATGTATCCAGAGTCGGTATGCACGACTGCGCTTGGCATGATCTTCTCTACCTCTTGAGCAAGGACACCAATATGCATGTTATTTGCCAAGTCCTTCTCTACTGCCTCGTCGGTCCAATCCCATGTGTAAATACCAAGGCCATTTGGTAAGTTACCTACCTGGTTAATATTGGTCTTTAATCGCATGTCAGACATTGCCGATGCGCCAAGGCTTAAATAATCAAACAAGCCAGGAGTTTTCGACGTAGTTGTAGTCTGTGGTACTGGCGATTGACCTAGTGCCGCAGAGATAAGGCCAACATCACTGTACGGCTGATTCCTGTAGTTATTAAATTGATTACGAGCCGCATCAATGAGCAATTGGTTAAGACCTTGTCGCATTGCACCGTCCTGTGCCATGTTGCGGTTTAAGGTCTGACCCATGCCAAAGCCAAGGTTGCCTAGATTAGCAAGCTGGTTGCCTGCATTAAGGCGCTGCTGTGATCCGGCAAGCTGGCTGTTTTGATTAGCCATCTGCGCTGCCATTCGCTGTTGTGCGTTAAATTGACCCATATTGTTTGCTTGAGACTGATTAGCAAGGCTTGAGTTATTCATTGCATTCGCAGAGAACTGTCGAGCGTTATTGACAGCGGCCTGATCTGCAAGGCTACCTGTGTTAAACGCTTGCGCTCCAAATTGTGCGGCCTGATTAAAGGCGTTTTGGTTTGCCAGGCTTGAGTTATTTGCCGCATTCGCACCGAACTGACCAGCCTGATTTTGAGCGGCTTGATTAGCAAGTCCAGCGGTGTTGTATGCACTAGCGCCAAATTGTCCAGCTTGATTTAATGCTGCCTGGTTAGCAAGTGCAGCAGTGTTACCTGCCTGTGCGTCAAACTGAGCAGCCTGATTTCCTGCGTTTTGGTTTGCTAATGCCGCTTGATTTGCTGCAGCAGATGTAAACTGATTACCTTGGTTTGTTGATGCTTGATTTGCTAAAGCTGCTGCATTATTTGCACTTGCTCCAAACTGAGCAGCCTGATTGTTTGCTGCCTGGTTAAGATTACGTGCCTGATTAGCAGCTTGCGCCCCGAATTGACTAGCCTGTTGCTGTTGAGCAGATGCTTGCATAGCCGCCTGATTAGCTGCCTGTGCGTTAAACTGATTAGCTGTGTTGCCTGCGCTTTGGTTGGCTAAAGCGGTCTGCTGTGCAAGATTTGCTGACAGACTGTCTGCCTGCAGATTTGCTCCCTGATTTGCTAAATCACCTTGCATGGTGTTCTGAATATCAGAAAGACCCATTTGTTGCGCGTTATTAAAGCCAGTTTGACGCAATGAAGCCGCCGTCTTTGCTGCTTGGTCGTAAAAGTTTTTGTTATTTTCTGCTTCTCTTAGGGCGTGGCGTGAACCGCCAAAAGCACCTGCAGCTGTGGCATTAGCACCGATATTTTGCTGCTGAATTTGTCGCGCCCGATCTAGGTCAGACAGCGTATTATCAACAACCGCGTCATCGTACTGGTTTACGTAGCGTGATAAGTCAGTATCGGCCAAAAGACCAGACTGCACGTTATTAGCACCTACCTCTCGACTCGGACCTGCTCTTTCTGCACCGTATCCAGTAGAGTCAACACCAGCTGCTGTAAATCCCTGCGCTCCAGTTTGTTGCGCTGTATAACCATCCGCATTGGTTTGTGCGCCTGTAAATCCTTGCGAGCCTGCGCGTTCGGCGTTATAGCCTTCGCTGTCAGTACCTGCTGCAGTGTAGCCCCTTTGATCTGCGTTAGCTGCATTGTAGCCTTGCGCGGTGTTGCTAAATGCATCATAGCCACGAGTGTCTGCACCACGAGCCTGATACCCTTGACTGAAGTTTCTGTTAAACGCCGCCTGGTCTGCGGTAACCGTGTCAGGCTTAAAGGCCATTTCTTTCCGCGCCCCTTCAAGCGAGTCATAGATAGCGTCAGCAGCAGCGGAGTTGATGTTTGGTCTTTGCTGCCCTGTACCAGTTTGCTGGTTTGTACCGCCAGTACCAGTGTTACCGCGTGATTGTCCCAAGTTAGGATCAGAGTATAGGTTAGGGTTGTGGATTGATGTTGTGAAGCCGCCATCTGGAAACCCTGGACTTTGAGTCATTGGGTGCGGTTTCATCTGGTCATTTAGTGATTTCCCTCCGTGGGCAGGATTAGGTATGTTACGGTGATCTGGATTGTTAAATGGGTCAAAATCGTCAGGCAAGCCTAGTTTTCTTCTATTAGCTATCAAAGCATCCTTTTGCTCTTGAGTTGGTCCTCCTCGATAACGCATATCACTGGCCAAATCGTCTCCTGCCGGACCTCCAGGAAACCCTGGTTGTTGTGATGGCATCTTACCTAATGTTTTACCAAATTTAGACTGAAACTCTTGAGGACTAAAGTACGTATTAGCCGCATCACCTGTAAGACCAAACGCAGATGAGTCTTGCATGTACTTGCCTGTTTCTGCGTTGTAGCTAAAAGAAGGAGCAACAGGGCTACCATCTGAGCCGACCTGCGCATTCTTTTGAGCCATTTGGTTCATAAAGTCTACGTTAGCTTGATAGTTATTGCTTTGCTGCGGAGGCTGTTGCGGCATAGGCATATTAGTAACAGGCTCACCTCCATTAGAAAAATAATTAGGAGGTGGGTTGTTTTTTTGCATTTCTCTTTGCCTACCGCCCATCACGCTACGGCCATCGCCCGGCATGGCTGCATTTGTTGCGAAACCCATTGGTTGTCGCATTTGGCCTAATTGTGGATCAGAGAAAAGACTTGAATTAACCTGCTTATCATTTCCCGTTATTCGCCCCATTGCTGGCTGCATTTGACCACCGCGCTTTCCCATCATAGGCTGTCCAAAACCACGCTGTTGCCCTGTTTGCGCAGGCAGTAGAGACTGCTGCGGTCTTGCTATTCCGCTTGCACCACCATTACTCATTTTATATTCCTTTTCATACGCTGCATTTCATCATCAGTAAGGCTTGGAATGCCAAGCATGTCGTAGCCTGCGCTATTTCCACCACCGCCCATAATTGGACCACCGCGACGACCAAACCCACCAAATCCAGGGCCAGTTTGGTTACCCCCTTGGCCCGTAACAGGGTCTACATAGAGCTTGTCATAAGCAGCTACCTGACCTGGTCGTGACTCTTCTAAATCTTTTACCGCCATATCAAACATTGGGAAAGAGCTATAACCTTGGACGCCACCAAAGTCCTGAGCCTGTGGCATACCATCCATCACGTTAGTGCCTGAAGGGGCTAAACCAAAGGCACTCGCAGCATCAACATTTGACTGCATTGCAGCGGTCTGCATTGGATCGAACGCCGCTACGTCTGGCCCCATATAGGGCATGTAGCCAATATCCCCGGTCTCACGCGCTCTGTTTAACGCTTCTTTTGACGCATTTTCTAAATATGCTGGAATCTCTACTTTAGACTCTTGGCTTCCGCCTTTTCCACCACCTGACATGTTAAATCTCCTTAGTAAGTGTTGTGAACGCCTCGGTCCACTCATTCTTTTTCAATACTCTCGCCCAACCCTTGCGACCTGCTATGGTCATATCGCTGCATCCTTGCGCTTGTGCAAAGTGCTTTGCTGACTCATCCATATCAACGATCTGATTCATCTCACCGCCTGCTAAAAATATGTGAAATACTTTCTTGCGTGGGAAGACAATGATTTCTGTTACTGCGCAGCCATTATCTGCAGGCCAAAATTGCATCCGACCAGACACAATGCCCTCAACGATATCTTCATATATGTGCGTACCGCCACAGTATTCAAGCGCCGCCTCAATCCAGGGTCTGCACCGTAAAAGCTCTTCATGTAAATCCATTACTGTTTACATCGACTTATTGACACCTGCACTGCAGGTATTGCTGGTATAGGACTTGATGCAGCCGTGTGGGGCAGCGTTAAACCCGTGTTAGAGGCCGCGTACATCACTTTTATATACTGACCAGCGGTTACATTTACAACGGCTGTATGGGCTATTACGCCATCACCATTAACGGCCTGTTTTACTGCAAAACCATCGGTTCCGTTGACATTAATCCAAAGATACCCTGTATAGCTTGATGAGGACGTAACTTGCGCTGTCACATTAATGCTTAAAACACCAGTTTCTGTTACGTCGATCTTTGTTGCGTCCGACCCGTTAATCGCTAGTCCATCGGCTGATGTTGCGCTGTTAAACGCTACAGCATAGGCCGTATCAGCCTGTGAAGGGGTTTGAGTTGCAGTTGCTACAAAGTGACCGCAACCGCCCTGCATTAAGACTTGTCGATACGCGTTATCTTTAGAAATTACTGGGTAACCTGAACGATCCCACAGCATGATGCCCTCTAGCGCCGCAGAATCCCCAGAGAGGTAATATTTTAGCTGTGATTGGGCTACTAAAAGACTATCAACTAGACGTTTACCCCATATCTTCCAATCATCGCCAATTGGTTGGGGTAGCTGCGCACTCAACGCCTGCCACCCTCGATGACATTGAGACGCATCTTACCGGCACGCCAGTTGTTAAGCTCAGAACCGTTAATGAGCATCCTGACCTGACGCCCCTGAAATCTTGCACCAGTTGGGTTACCGAGTGTAAACGGTCCGTGGCTTGTCTCATCACCATTTGGATAAAAGCGCGTTTTAAAGGTTAAGCTAACCTCGCCCTGCGTTCCTTCATCTGAAATAATCTCATTGACGCGCATGACATTGTCTCCAGCGCCCATTGAAATAGGGCCAGACTCTAAATACGGGGCAGAGTCGTGCGTGTAACCAAACTCATGATTATAGAGGTTACCAGAGGCATCAAACCACAGAGGCGATCTAAACGCGCCTAAATCAACGCCTGTGGTACGGGATAACGTACCGATGTTCCAGTGGCCTTCCTTGTAATCGAAGACAACGTAACGGTCATTTTCATTTGAGTCACCTGATGGGTAGAACCACCAAATTTCACCAAATTGACTGTTGTGTATCGCACAAACCTTCGATCTTTGCGCAGTGTTAAGGCTTGTAAAGACATAATCTAGCACATCGCATTGCATCTCTTGTACGGCGTTACCGTTGTACTGATAAAAGCCACCTGTTCCCATCCAGAACGCGCCCTCGTCAACAGCTACGGCTGCCTGACGAGATACGATGCCACACGAACTGCCAACACGCTCAAAACTGTAAACAAACGGAGGGGCAGCATACGTTGCGGTGTGAGCATCATTAGTTGTTAATATTAGCGCAGACCCTTTAACGCGAACGCCACACATAATCTTGCCAGTTGTCTGTAATTCGATATCACCGGCTTGGTTTGTTGTTGCTGGCGTCCACTGGTTATTGTTTTCACGATCAGACCATGCAATCTTTTGGGGATTACCCCCAGCGCCTAAGCAAAAGACAAAACGCTCATCGGTTACCATAATACCGCTGTTATCTACCGGCGCATTTGACAGCAACGCCGCAGCAGTCGATGTACTTAGCTGCCACTCATAGACCTTGCCGTCATCCGATGAACACGCGATTAAATACTGTCCAAAGCTATCTAAAGACCAGGTTGTTACCGGATCGGGTACAGCGGCATCACGCGGATAACCATAGGCCTCAAGGCCATAGGTCTGACCGCCAAACCCATAGTTAGCGTTTGCGTCCTCCGTTCCAGAAGTCAGTCCGGCAGGCGTAATATCTTGTACTACAGAGCCTTGGTTTATTGCATACAGCTTGTTATACGTGCCAACAGCAATGTGTGTTGACTCTGAATGATCAACCCACGAAACCATGCCGCGTGGCGCTGCCGCTGTTGCCCCTGCCTTTCGAGTTGTCCACCCACCAATTGGGCGCACAGAACCGTTCTGCCAACGTATAAAGTTGCCATCAATCCAACGACCCTCTGAATCGAGGTTAGTTCCGTGGTTGTAAATGCCAGCAGGCAATTCGAGAGCAACAAGCGCCATAAATATGTTTCCTTACTCTGCTACAGCGTCAGCCGTGAGAGAATTTTTTAGAAGACCGTAAAAGTATTCGTGACCGCCAACCAATTGATCTAAGTTAAACCGTGCAGACTCCATCTTGCCGTTAAGGCTTGCACAGTGACGGACATATATTTTTTGCTCATCGCTCATGTCTTCGAGGTTATATTCAACGTCGTCAACAGTAATGAGTGTCGTTTTTTTCTCGCTCATCGTTGTTATCCTAAATAGTTAAAGTTTACTTTTTATTCAACGGAACAGTAGTTACCGCCCTCAGTACAACAATACACCCTGCAATCACAGAGCCTATGACCGCTTGACCTGCTTGACTTACTGGTAGAAAACCTATGTAGCCCTGCAAGAGCGAGAGTACAGCGAGTGCAATACTAAACTGTACAGTCTTTGACTTAAGTGCTTGCTTAATTTGTCCCATTACCAAGG
>ERZ1046740.3198-NODE-3198-length-9987-cov-5.522050_pt1 | contig 9987 bp, 10 predicted proteins | sample MGYA00383093_ERZ1046740 | MGnify/ENA primary metagenome ERZ1046740 (study PRJEB29581, sample SAMEA5548363) | metagenome | biome: marine; feature: coastal; material: water | depth 25 m | study: Short-term variability in the microbial, nano- and picoplankton...
ATTTTACACACTTGGTTGTAAACTTAATTTTTCAGAAACAAGCACCATTGCTCGCAACTTCCAAAATGAAGGTTTTGACCGCGTAGAATTTGAAGAAAAAGCAGATATTTATGTTATAAATACTTGCTCTGTAACCGATAATGCCGATAAACGTTTTAAAACCATTGTGAAAAATGCTTTAAAAAAGAATGAAAATGCTTTTTTAATTGCAATTGGTTGTTATGCTCAGTTGAAACCTGAAGAATTAGCGGCAGTTGACGGTGTTGATATGGTGTTGGGTGCTACTGAAAAGTTTAAAGTAACCAACTATATAAATGACTTGTCAAAAAATGACATGGGAGAAGTTCATTCCTGTGAAATTGAAGAAGCTGATTTTTATGTTGGATCGTATTCGATTGGAGACAGAACCCGCGCATTTTTAAAAGTACAAGATGGCTGCGACTATAAATGTACCTATTGCACCATTCCTTTAGCCAGAGGAATTTCACGAAGTGATAAATTACAGAATGTTCTAAAAAATGCAAAAGAAATTTCAGAAAAAGGAATTAAGGAAATTGTTTTGACAGGTGTAAATATTGGCGATTATGGAAAAGGTGAACTTGGAAATAAAAAACACGAACATACCTTTTTTGAATTGGTGCAGGCTTTAGACAAAGTTGATGGTATTCATCGTTTAAGAATTTCATCTATTGAACCAAATTTATTAAAAAATGAAACTATAGACTTTGTTTCAAAATCCAATAGTTTTGTTCCTCATTTTCACATTCCTTTACAAAGCGGAAGCGATGAATTATTAAAATTAATGAAACGCCGCTATTTAAAAGATATCTATACAAACCGCATTGTAGCAATTAAAAAAACTATGCCAAATGCCTGCATTGGTGTTGACGTTATAATAGGTTTTCCTGGAGAAACAGATGAATTATTTTTAGAAACATACAACTATTTAAACCAATTAGACATTTCGTATTTACACGTATTCACTTATTCTGAAAGACCAAACACTGAAGCAGTTGAAATGCCAGGTATAGTTTCTCAAAAAGTGCGCACAAAGCGAAGTAAAATGTTAAGAGGCTTATCGGTTAAAAAACGAAGAGCATTTTATGAAAGTCAGCTTGAAAATGAACTGACTGTTTTATTTGAAAGTGAAAATAAAGGAGGTTATATCCATGGGTTTACAGAAAACTATGTTAAAGTAAAAACTCCTTGGAATCCAGGTTTGATTAACACATTACATACTGTTAAACTTACTAAAATTGATGAAGATGGAATTGTAAAGTTTAATTGGATAAAACAACCTAAATTTGCATAAGTTATGACAGATATTTACACCTTTGCTATCTTAGTTTTTACTTCATTTTTCACGTTAATAAACCCCATAAGCTCTATGCCGGTGTTTATGACGATGACTGCGAGTTTGAGTAAGAAAAAACGTATGCAAACAGCAAAAAAAGCGACTTTAGTTGCTTTTTTTACATTGATTTCATTTGCTTTTTCTGGTCAAATTTTATTCAATTTTTTCGGAATTTCAGTAAATAGTTTTAGAATTGTTGGTGGGGTTATATTCTTTGCCATGGGTTGGGATATGCTACAAGCTCGGTTAGCTCATATGAAACATACTGATGATGAAAAAAAAATAGATGCCTATGTTGAAGATATTTCAATTACACCATTAGCTATCCCAATGATTTGTGGACCTGGAGCTATTACAAATGCCATTGTATTAATGGAAGATGCCAGCACAGTGATGCAAAAAGTTATTTTAATTTCAATTATAGGACTCGTGCTTTTACTTACCTATTTAATATATGTTGGCGGAAGTAAAATTATCGATTTTTTAGGTGAAACAGGTAATAAAGTTCTGATGCGAATTATGGGTTTAATTGTAATGGTTATTGCTGTCGAATTCTTTTTTAGTGGTTTAAAACCTATTGTTATTAACATTTTAAACAGCTAATGTCTATAACTAAAACGCATATTTATTTTGTTCCAGGTTTAGCTGCAAATCCTCAAATATTTGAACATTTAAAACTACCGTCTAAAAATTATCAATACCACTATTTAGAATGGTTACTTCCTCTTTCAAAAAATGAACCAATCGAAAATTATTCAAAAAGAATGGCTGATTTGGTGAAAGAAAACAATTCTATTTTAATAGGTGTTTCATTTGGAGGAATAATGGTTCAGGAAATGAGCAAACACTTAAATACTAAAAAAGTGATTATTATTTCAAGCGTTAAATCTAGAAATGAACTTCCAAAACGACTTAAATTAATCCACATACTAAAGGCTTATAAATTATTTCCTGCAGGATCAATTAAAACTATTGAAGATTTTTCAACTTATGTTTTTGGTGATATTGCAAAAAAACGTATTTCTCAATATCAAAAATACTTATCGGTAAGAGATGTAAAATATTTGCACTGGGCAATATTTAATATCCTAAATTGGAAACAAAAAGTTGCTACGCAAAATGTACTTCATATTCAGGGTAGTAATGATCAGGTTTTTCCTATTAAATACATAAAAAATTGCATTGAAATTAAAAATGGAACTCATATTATGATTTTGAACAAAGCAAAATCAATTAGTAAAATAATTTCAGAAAATATTTAATTGTTAAAATCAATCAACAATTTACTTTTACATAAAATTAATTTGTAATTTAAACATCTATAAAAGAAAAAATCATGAAAAAATCAATTAAAATTTTAGGATTAGCTTTACTTATTTTGGTAAGCTCTTTGCTAATTTACGGTACAAAAAAAGAAAGAACAGCATATGATAATGACATAAATACCAGTGAATCTTATCAAATTAAAGCACTTAAAGTTCCAGCGGTTTTAACATTTGCTGGCGAACGAGTTCCTATTGAAAAATCAGATATAAAAGAACGTATAGACAGAGAGTTATTGGTGAATACCTACTGGCAATCAAACGGATTATTATTATTTAAAAGAGCACATAAATATTTTCCAGTAATAGAACCAATTTTGAAAAAAAATGGGATTCCTAACGATTTTAAATATTTAGCTGTTATTGAAAGTGGACTTCAAAATGTAACTTCTCCAGCTGGAGCTAAAGGTTTTTGGCAAATTATGAAAACTACAGCACGTGAAAACGGACTAGAAGTAAATGACAATGTAGATGAACGATATCATTTAGAAAAAGCAACACAAGTTGCTTGTAATTATTTGAAAAAGGCAAAGGACCGATTTGGAAACTGGACGCTTGCAGCCGCAGCTTACAATGGAGGTAATGCTGGAATTGCAAGAAAAATTGAAACTCAGCAAGTAACTGATTATTATGATTTATTGCTAGTTGAAGAAACGGCAAGATACGTTCCTAGAATGGTGGCTGTAAAAGAAATTTTATCTAACCCAAAAAAATACGGATTTCTTTTTGAGAAAGAAGATTTATACAATCTTCAACCAACCACATTAATTGAAGTTGATACTGCTATAACTGATATTGCACGTTTTTCTAAAAATTTTGATATCAACTATAAAATTTTAAAAAGTCACAATCCTTGGTTGCGCGAAAATAAGCTAAACAATAAATCACGAAAAAAATATCAAATAAAAATTCCAAAGCAACTTTAATTTATAAATTAAAAGAAAGTGAAAATGACAGTTACAACTATTATAGGATTGATACTTATTGGCCTATTGGCGGGTATTTTAAGTGGTTTAGTAGGAGTTGGAGGAGGAATATTAATGGTTCCTTTGTTTGTGTTTTTTTTAGGTATAAGTCAACACAATGCTCAAGGGATGAGTTTGGCTGTAATGCTACCCCCTGTTACATTTTTCGCTGTTTACAACTATCATAAGGCAGGAACAATTGATTGGAAAATGGCTTTAATAGTTTCTGTACTATTTTTTATTGGAGGGTTTATTGGATCAAAAATTGCTCTTCAAATTGATCAAAGAATACTAAAAAAAATATTTGGACTAATGATGCTAATTGTAGCATTAAAATTAATTTTTACAAAATAATGGGATTAACAAACAACGATATTTTCAAAAAATTACGAGTAGCACATAAACTGCGAGATACTGATATTATAAAAATTTGTGAATTAGTAGATTTTAAAGTCAGTAAAAGTGAACTAGGTGCTATTTTTAGAAACGAAAATCATCCAAAATATGTAGAATGTGGAGATCAATTTTTACGTAATTTTTTAAACGGATTGGTTATTCATTTACGTGGACCGATGCCTCCAAAAAAGAAGTAAAAAAAAATTACATTTTTGATATGAAGTGTTTTACTTCATTAAACTCTGAAATAATTTCTTCTAATATCTCAGCGGCTGGTTTAATTTCAGAAATTAGACCTGCAATTTGACCTATCTCTAATTCTCCTTCATCTAAATCACCTTCAAACATTCCTTTTTTAGCTCTCCCTCTACCCAACTTATCTTTCAATTCCTTTTCAGTAGGGTTTGTTTCATATAATTTCTGTAAATCTCTGTAAAATTTATTTTTAATCAATCGCACCGGAGCCAATTCTTTCAATGTTAAATGCGTATCTCCATCTTGTACATTTACCACAGTTTGTTTAAAATTAATATGAGCTGATGATTCCTCACTTGCCACAAACCGACTTCCAATTTGAACGCCATCAGCACCTAGTACCATAGCGGCTAACATTCCTCTACCTGTTGCAATTCCACCTGCAGCAATTACTGGAATATGTAATTTGTCTTTCACCATTGGAATTAATGCAAAAGTGGTTGTTTCTTCTCTACCATTATGACCTCCAGCTTCAAAACCTTCGGCAACTATAGCGTCAACACCAGCCTGTTGAGATTTTACTGCGAATTTTACACTACTAACCACATGAACTACCGTAATTCCTTGCTCTTTTAAGAAAGAAGTCCATGATTTTGGGTTTCCTGCTGAAGTAAATACAATTTTAACACCTTCATCAACAATAATATCCATAATTTGCTCAATATCAGGATACAACATAGGAACATTGACTCCGAATGGTTTAGTAGTTGCTTTTTTACACTTTTGAATATGTTCTCTGAGCACTTTGGGATACATAGAACCAGCGCCTATTAAACCTAAACCTCCGGCATTACTAACAGCTGAAGCTAATTCCCAACCACTATTCCAAATCATACCAGCCTGAATAACAGGAAATTGAATATTGAAAAGTTCAGTGATTTTTGAAGTCATTAATTTTTTATGATTTTAAATGAAATTGACGAAGTTTCATCTGTAATTTTTAGAATATATAATCCACCAGGTAAATAGCTTATATCCATAAAAGGTTTGTCGTTATTTACCAATTGTTGTAACTGCTGTTTACCTAAAACATTGTATATAGCAACTTCTACTTTTTTTGTTTCAAAAGGAAATTTAATAAAAATATTATTATTTACAGGATTTGGATACACACTAAAATCATCAACAGAATCTTCATTATATGTACTTAAAATATTGTTGTAAACACCTTCAAAATCAGGAATTCCATAACCTTCTTGATCATTGGGAGTTCCATACAAATGACCTGATTCCTTTATGTATTGAATAATTTCTGCATTGGTTTTAGTTGGAAAAGCCTGCCATAAACAAGCAACTGCACCTGTCATAATAGGAGATGAAAAAGATGTTCCATTTGAAGTGCCAACACTTGTTGATCCATTTACGATATAAGCTCCTTGACCTTGTGCACAAACATCAGGTTTTATTCTTCCATCTGAAGTAGGTCCAAATGAACTAAAACCGGCAATTGTTCCGGCTGAATTTACAGCACCAATAGTTAACACTGAAGGCCCGTCTGCGGGGGCATTAATATATTTCCATGGTGAACTATTTCCTTCATTTCCTGCCGAGGTAACTAAAATCATTCCTCTTGAAAACGCAACTTCAGCTCCTCTTGTAATAAAAGCTGTTTGCCCATCCATATCGGCATATGCATAATTATGGGCGGTATTATCAAAAAAAATAGAATAGCCTAAACTTGTATTTATAACGTCAACACCTAAACTATCAGCTCTTTCAGCTGCTTCCACCCACATACTTTCTTCCAATCTAACTTCTCTAACTGCATCTTCAGTAATGAATAAATAATATTCAGCATCTGGTGCTGTTCCCACATAATCGATAGTTGAACCATTTATACCATTTTCTAAATAACCAGCCATTGTTGAGAGTACACTCCTTCCATGACTATGACCACTAAAATAATTTGAACTTCTATTTACAAAATCGTAACCACCTAAAATTTGATTGTTTTCTCTAATGTAGCGAAATGCTTCAAAAGTATCAACATTTGGAAAACCAGCATCCATTACAGCTATTTGCATTCCTGCACCGGTAAAATTATTTTCGTGCAAAATTATTCCATTTAATTGATCTATTTGATTGAACCCAGAACCATAACTATAACTAGTAGTAATTTTTTCATACTTCTCCCATTTAGCTATTTTCTTTGATTTTGAAGTTTTATTACTTAGACCCATTAAACTCCTATCAGCAAATTCAATTGAATCTATAATTTTGATTCCTGGAATAATTTCTAAGTTAATTAAATTATCAATATTGGCTTTTAATCCTTGGATGTGGAGAGCATTCAACCATTTAGATCTTGCTAAAACAGTAATTCCTGTAGAACCTGCAATTGCAGCAACATACGAACTTTCAAGTGGCGCATCTCTTGTATCTAAAGAAATGGATTGCTTTGTTCGTCTATCTAAAGCTCTTTGAGTAAGAATAGTTAGCGGCGATGCAATTTGGGTTGCCGCGTTAGGTTTGTCAACAAAATAAACCCAAGCGTCTTCAGTTTGAGCAAAATTTGAAATACTATAAAAAAGACCTATGAGTAGTAGTAGTAGTAGCTTTATTTTCACTTTATATAATTTAAGGATTTTTTCAATCTGAAAAATACAATTTTTTTTATGAAATCACGCCAGAACCTAACAATTCTTCATTTACATACCAAGCCACAAACTGACCTTCAGTAATGGCAGATTGCTCATTCTCAAACTCTACATACAAGCCTTTTTCAACTTTAAAAAGCGTTGCATTTTCTAAAACCTGTCGATATCGGATACGTGCTTTTACTTTTAAACTATTACCATTTTTTAAAGATAAATCGGGACGAATCCAATGTAATTCTTCATTTGTAACAAACAATACATTTCTATACAAACCTTTATGTTTTTTACCTTCACCGGTATAAATAATATTCTCGTTTACATTGGTGTCAATTACAAATAAAGGTTCTTTTGTACCTCCAACTGCCAACCCCTTGCGCTGACCCTTAGTAAAATAATGCGCACCTTGATGCGTTCCAACTATTTTACCATCAGAAATATTATAATTGTATTTTTTAGAATAAAAAGACAATGCTTCTTCTTTATTTTTGAATGAGGGAATCTCTCGATTGTAAATTTCAGAATCGTTTGGAATTTGAATAATTACACCTTCTTTAGGTTGTAACTTTTGCTGAAGAAATTCAGGTAATCTAACTTTACCAATAAAGCACAAACCTTGTGAATCTTTTTTTTCTGCAGTAATTAAATCTTGCTCAGCGGCAATTTTTCTTACTTCAGGTTTTGTTAACTCTCCAATAGGAAATAATGCTTTTGCTAATTGATTTTGTGAAAGCTGACATAAAAAATAAGACTGATCTTTGTTGTTATCTTTTCCTGCTAATAATTTATAAACAGGAGTACCATTAATGGTTTCTTCTCCTTTTCTACAATAATGTCCGGTCGCAACAAAATCAGCTCCTAATTCCAAGGCAATTTTCAAAAAAACATCAAATTTAATCTCTCGATTACATAAAACATCTGGATTTGGAGTTCGTCCTTTTTCATATTCATTAAACATGTAATCAACAATACGTTCTTTGTATTGCTCACTTAAATCAACCACTTGAAAAGGAATACCAAGTTTATCGGCAACAATCATAGCATCATTACTATCTTCGAGCCACGGACATTCGTTTGAAATAGTTACAGAATCATCGTGCCAATTTTTCATAAACAAGCCTATAACCTCATAACCTTGTTGCTTTAATAAATAAGCGGCTACACTACTGTCAACACCTCCCGAAAGACCTACAATTACACGTTTCATTTTAAAATAAATTAGCGTGCAAAGTTACGGAAAGTTTTAGAAATAAAAATAGCTGCTTTAAACCTAAAAACATTTAATCTCCAATAATTATCCAAACCATGATACTTAATAGCAGAGTCAAATATATTACTGCAAAAATTTTTGCAGGGAGAAATTGTGGCTTTTTCATATAGCTTTCTTTTTTTTATAAAATTAAAAAAACCTTTCATAATATGAAAGGTTTTTTTAAAATTAACAAACGTCTATATTTTAGGCAAGTACCTCTTGAACTTTGTCTGCAGCTTCTTGAAATTCAGTAGCTGATATAACATCTAACCCACTGGTATCTATTAATTCTTTAGCTTCTTTAGCATTTGTACCCTGCAAACGCACTATAATAGGTATTTTTATAGCATCGCCCATATTTTTATAAGCATCAATTACACCTTGTGCAACGCGGTCGCAACGCACAATTCCACCAAAAATATTTACCAAAATAGCTTTTACGTTAGGATCTTTTAATATAATTCTAAAAGCAATTTCAACACGCTTTGCATCAGCAGTACCTCCTACATCTAAAAAGTTTGCAGGTTCTCCACCCGATTGCTTAATCAAGTCCATAGTACTCATTGCTAGGCCTGCTCCATTTACCATACATCCTACGTTCCCATCTAAATCTACATAATTTAAACCTGCAGCATTAGCTTCAACTTCAATATCATTTTCTTCACGTAAATCACGTAATTCAGCCAAATCTTTATGACGATATAATGCATTGGTATCCAAAACAACCTTTGAATCAACAGCTAATATTTTATCATCAGAGGTTTTTAAAACAGGATTGATTTCAAACAATGAGGCATCAGATTTTACAAAAGCAGTATACAACGAAGAAACAAACTTAATCATTTCCTTTAAAGCACTGCCTTTTAATCCTAAATTGAAAGCAATTTTTCTAGACTGAAATCCTTGCAAACCAATTAATGGGTCAATTTCTTCAGTAAAAATTAGATGAGGTGTTTCTTCTGCTACCGTTTCAATATCCATACCACCCTCTGTTGAATACATAATCATATTTTTTCCTGTTGCTCTGTTAAGCAACACAGACATATAATATTCTTCAGGTTCGTTATCTCCTGGGTAATAAACATCTTCAGCAATTAAAACTTGATGTACTTTTTTACCTTGAGGTGGTGTTTGAGGCGTTTTTAACATCATCCCAATAATATTTTCAGAAATTACCTCAACTTCATCTAAACTTTTAGCAAGTTTTACTCCTCCTCCTTTTCCACGACCTCCGGCGTGAATTTGAGCTTTAACAACCCACCATTCAGTACCTGTTTCAGAGGCTAATTGCTTTGCGGCTTCTACTGCTTTTTTATGATTATCGGCAACAATACCACGTTGAATTCTAACGCCAAAACTGTTTAGTAATTCTTTCCCTTGATATTCGTGTAAATTCATTAGAGTTTCATTTTTTATTAGGTTGCCACAAATGTAATAAATCATATCTTAATTTTAAGTTTGAATTTTCAAAAAAAATAAAATCATTTAGAATACTTAAAAAGTAATACTTCATATTATTAACATTTCTTTAAGAGATAAAGCATATTTACTTAAATACTTTAGTAAGTGTAATTCAACAATTTATTTCTTTAATGAAAAAATCTTTTTTTCTACTGGTTGTGTTAACTGTGAGCATAGTAAAAGCTCAAATAAATCAAAATCCAAAAAGTATTACAGCAATTCGTATTCAAAATGCTCCAACTATTAATGGTATTCTAGATGAAGGTTTTTGGCAAACAGCAAATACAGCTAAAGATTTTGTAATGTTTAAACCTGGGAACGGTGAAAAAGAGCCAAATGAAAAAAAAACTATTGTTAAAGTCGTTTATGATGATGAAGCTGTTTATTT
>ERZ1046740.3200-NODE-3200-length-9977-cov-4.896795_pt1 | contig 9977 bp, 6 predicted proteins | sample MGYA00383093_ERZ1046740 | MGnify/ENA primary metagenome ERZ1046740 (study PRJEB29581, sample SAMEA5548363) | metagenome | biome: marine; feature: coastal; material: water | depth 25 m | study: Short-term variability in the microbial, nano- and picoplankton dynamics...
TTACAACAAAACGACAGAGCACACCATCAACCTGAGACGACAGAATTGATACCGTCACGCATCGGAGGTTGAATTCCGTCAATGAATCCGCTTCTCTGCTCACTATGGAAGCAAACGCGAACAACGCCGTCGTCGGCATTATCATGGGCAGTCAATCAGACTGGTCCACAATGGGAGAGGCTGCGGCCTTACTCAAGCAGCTGGAAATCCCCTTTGAAACCAAGATCGTGAGCGCGCACCGCACGCCACAGCTCCTCTACTCTTATGCGGAAACCGCCGAAGCGCGTGGCATCCAAATCATTATCGCCGGCGCAGGCGGCGCGGCCCACCTACCGGGCATGACTGCGGCGATGACACACCTCCCCGTGCTCGGCGTGCCCGTTCAGTCCAAGGCACTCAGCGGGCAGGACTCGCTCCTTTCCATCGTGCAAATGCCTGCCGGCATCCCGGTCATGACCTTGGCCATCGGTGTCGCCGGCGCAAAAAATGCCGCCCTCTCGGCCGCCTCGATTCTTTCCCTGAATGACGCCACTGTGCGCGATCGCCTCAAGGCCTTCCGCGAAAACCAGACAGATACCGTGCTGGCGACGGAACTTCCTGAAGCATGATCACTCCCGGCAGCACTATCGGAATCCTCGGCGGCGGACAACTCGGGCGCATGCTCATACTCGCAGGCCGCACGCTCGGCTATCGCTTTCACGTCTTTGAGCCCAAGGGCCCCTGCCCCGCGGGCATGGTCGCCGATCTGGAGATCAATGCCGATTACTCGGACGAAGCGGCCCTGCGTGCATTTGCCGAAGGCGTGGACGTCATCACATTGGAATTTGAAAACATTCCGGTCGATGTGCTGGACATGCTCAGCGCGATTAAACCGGTCATGCCGGGCCGCCAGGCACTGCACATTTGCCAACACCGACAGCGTGAGAAGGACTTCCTCAAAGAAAGCGGTCTACCCTGCGTGCCTTTCGAATATGCCGACTCAGCCGAGAGTCTGAAAACCGCGGTCGAAGCGATCGGCTTCCCCTGCGTGATCAAAACCGCCGCCTTCGGCTACGATGGCAAAGGCCAGATCAAGCTGAACTCGGCGGACGAAGCCGCCGACACCGAGTATCTGTGGAACTACCTCGAGCGACCGCCGCGCGTGGTCGTCGAAAAATGGATTCACCACGCCGGCGAGTTCTCCGTCGTCTGCGCCCGCAAGGCCGACGGCACCAAGACCACTTTCCCGATGGCGGAGAACGTGCACGTGCACCACATCCTCCACGCCTCCATCGTGCCGGCGCGGATCACAGACGCCACCTGCGAAGCCGGCGAAGCACTCGCCCGTGACATCGCCGACAAGCTCGAGGTCGTCGGCCTGATCGCAGTGGAGCTCTTTCTCGACGACGACGGCAGCCTGATCATCAACGAGATGGCGCCCCGCCCGCATAACTCCGGGCACTACTCGATCGACGGCTGCATCACTTCTCAATTCGAGCAGCACATCCGCGCCGTCACCGACCTGCCCTTCGGATCCACCGAGTTGCAGTGCGCCACCGTCATGATCAACCTCCTCGGCGATGTCTGGCAAAACGGCGAACCGGATTGGTCGGGACTGCTCAGCGATCCGCACGTCAAGCTCCACCTCTATGACAAGGGCGAGCCCCGCCCGGGGCGCAAGATGGGCCACTTCTGTGTTGTCGGCGACGACATCGACGAAACACTGGTCGCTGCCGAGGCACATTTCAGGCTCCTGAACGGCTCATGAACGCCGCACGCTTCACTTCCAACATCGAATGCTGAAATTTTATTCGACGTTGGAAGTTCAACGTTCAACGTTGCTTCGCCATCTCCGGCAGACCTCCGTCGACGTTCCGATGAATATCCAACCTTCCAGATCCGAATTTGAAGCACTCGCCAAGCAGGGTAACACCGTGCCGGTGTATCTCGACCTGACTGCAGACTGCGAGACGCCGCTGGGCGCGTATTCCAAGATTCGTGAGAACGGACCAGCGTTTCTGTTCGAGTCCATCGTCGGCGGTGAGCGAATCAGCCGCTTTTCCTTCCTCGGCAGTAATCCCCGCAAGGTCATCCGTGTTTTCGAAGACGAAGTCACAATCACCCATAAGGGCGGCGAGATCGAAACGCTCAAAACGCCGGAAGATCCACTCAAGATCATCGAAGCCGAGATGGCCCGCTACGAGCCCGTGCGTCTCCCCGGGATGCCTCCGTTTACTGGCGGCGCAGTCGGATTCGTCGGGCATGAGTATGTTCACTACGTCGAGCCAACGATCCCAAAACCGGATGAGAACCCGCTCAAAGTTCCTATTTTGTATTATCTCATCACCGACTCGGTGGTGATTTTCGATCATGTGCGTCAAGTACTGCGTGTTTGCGTCAATGCACACATTGAGGGCGACGCCGGTGCAGCCTACGAGCGTGCCGTCACCGAAATTGTGAATATCTGTGAACAACTCGAAAAGCCACAGCCGTTGGCGCATCGGGAAATCACAGAACCGGGCGATGTCACGGTTCCGGACGGCAACTTCACCAAGGCCAGATTTGAGGCCGCAGTCGACCGAGTGAAGGAATACGTCCGCTCCGGAGACGTTATCCAAACCGTTCTCTCCCAGCGCTTTGAAAAGGAGTTCAAGCCCACTCCGGTGGATCTCTATCGCGCACTGCGCACCGTCAACCCGTCTCCCTACATGTTTTTGATGGAGGATGCGGATTTCTCGGTCGTCGGCGCCTCTCCCGAGGTCCATGTACGCCTCACACAAGATGAGGTAGAAATCCGTCCAATCGCCGGCACTAGGCATCGCGGAAAGACCGAGCAGGAAGACCTCGCGTTAGAAAAAGACTTACTGGCGGACGAGAAAGAACGCGCCGAACACCTGATGTTGGTCGATTTGGCCCGAAATGACATCGGTCGCGTCTGTGAATACGGCTCCATCCATGTGCCGGACTACATGACGATCGAGCGTTATTCACACGTTATGCACATTGTCTCGCAAGTTGTGGGTAAAATCCGCAACGATTGCACCGCCTACGATCTCATGCGGGCGACTTTCCCGGCTGGCACCCTGAGTGGAGCACCGAAAGTGCGCGCGCTACAAATCATCGCGGAGCTCGAACAGAGCCAGCGAGGCGTTTACGGCGGCGCATTGGGTTATTTTGGCTACGAGGGGAACCACGACTCCTGTATTGGGATCCGGACGGCTGTGATTAAGAATGGTAAAATTTACATCCAGTCCGGCGCTGGAATTGTGGCCGATTCTGTCCCTGAAAATGAGTTCATGGAGACGGTCAATAAGGCCAAAGGCATGCTCAAGGCGGTATCACTCGCCGAAGCAATGTTCGAAAATTAGGGCATTTCCAGTTTTGCTGTAAGGTCGTTAGGCTAAGTCCGATAATTCTTGTGTGCGTGGGATTAAATGTGCCCGCCGCGACTCGCAAAAAGGCAGGTGACTGCCTCTAAATTATCTACCTGAACCCAAGCGTAACATGGCACAGACATCAGCTAAATCGAGAACCCGGAACCGCTTAACCCAGCCCCATTCAGCGGTCCCCCGCTCCCACACGGAGCCATCGGAAGCAATTACAGACGTACGCGCGCTACCCTCCATGGATCGCAATGTGATGCGGACCTACATGCAGGAAATCGGCAAGACCCCACTTCTGACTGCAGCAGAGGAAGTCAAACTCGCCGCACGCATTAAAAAAGGCGATACAGCCGCGCGCGACCACATGATTTCGGCCAATCTACGCCTCGTCGTGAAAATTGCCCACGACTATAACAACTTCGGCCTCCCGCTCCTCGATTTGATCAGCGAGGGCAATATCGGCCTGGTCAAAGCGGTTGAGCGCTTTGATCCGTCCAAGGGCGGCAAGCTCAGCACCTATGCCGCATGGTGGATCAAGCAATCGATCAAGCGCGCATTGGCCAACCAAAGCAAAACCATCCGCCTGCCGGTGCACCTCGTCGATAAAATCGCGAAAATGCGCCGCATCACGGCTCGATTGGCCGACGAACTCGACCGTGAACCTTCTGACGACGAAATCGGCTATGAAATGGGGATGCCGGTCAACAAGATCGCGCATCTCAAGTCTGTCAGCGTCCGCCCCTCCTCGCTCGACGCACCAATCGGCGAAGATGGCGATACCTGCTTCGGCGAACTTGTTGGCGATGAGAATCAACACACTCCGCTGGAAAACCTCCAAGAGAAGTCGATTAATCACGACATTCAATACGTCATCGGCCTCCTCGATCCGCGTGAAGGCGAAATCATCCGCCTACGCTTCGGCTTGGACGGCAACCACCCCCTCACCCTCGAAGAGGTCGGCGAAAAATTCGAGATCACCCGCGAGCGCGTACGCCAGATTCAAACGATCGCAATCCATAAGATGCGTCGAATCATGACCGAAAATGAGCGTCAGCGCAGCAAAACAGAAGTCAAAGAAGAGCACATTCAGCAAAAACGAATGGAAGTCCTTCAAGAATTCTTCCGCGAACAAGCGACCAACAACTGAGTCGTTTCGACTGTCCCACAAAAGCCCTTCGGTTTATCAGCCGCAGGGCTTTTTTGTGAGCTTCGCGATCTTCAATCCATGTGTAATACAGCCTTCCGCCGCATCATCAGGCAGAGCGCAACCGCAACGGCCATCAGCGCACCGCAAAGCGCGACAAACCAATCGCCATGCCGCGTATAAAAGCTCTGCTGCCGCATCCACTTCTCAAAGTGGACCACCGTGTAACTGCCACCACCGCGGAAATAAACGCTGCCGTTCTCATCGCGCAGTACATCGCGCACAGTCCCGTAGCAATCAATCCACCCGCTCCAGCCGCCATTGCCACAGCGCATGACAGGCCGCCGATTCTCCACCGCCCGCAGAACCGAGTGCGCCGCGTGTTGAGACGCACCGCCCTCTTCACCGTACCAGGCATTATTCGTCGCGACGAAGAACACTTGCGCTCCGGCCCGTGCGCTCTCCCGGGCCAAGCCCGGAAAGACATCCTCATAGCAGACCAAAGAGCCGACCTTCAGTGTTTGTTCTCGAACCTTAAGTGCCATCAAGCCCGGCGCGGTTCCGGGCACAAAGCTCCCGCCCAGCGGCACCACTTTATCCAGAAATCCAAAGGGCTCGGGCACAAACTCGCCAAACGGCACCAGTTCGCGCTTCACATAAAACACATCCGACAGCCCCGATTCCGGCTCGACTAGAAACACTCCATTATACCAAAGATCCGCCTCACGATCCACTGCAAGGTTTCCCATCAAAATCGGCTTATCAATATCTTTCACCAGGTGCTCCACCCGTTCCTGCATGTGCGGATAGCCGACAATCGGCCAAGGCGTCGCCGCCTCCGGCCAAAGCACCAGATCGCTCTCCAAACTGGCGACAAAGCGCGTCTGTCGCTCCAACACCGTCAAATTCTCCAGCTCCTTGGCCCCATCCCACTTCAACTCAGGCGCAATGTATGGCTGCACCACCGCCGCCGTAAACAAAGGCACCGCCGAGCCTGGCCGCGGCAGCGATTTTAAAAAGACGAAAATGCACAACCCCAGCGCCGCCATCGCCACATAAAGATCCAGACTAAACCAACCCGACCACAACTTACGCGTCTTGATCACCACCCGATTGCGTAAAGTCTGCGCGATACAGAAGTTGAAATAGATCAGCAAAAACGAGACCCCATAAGCCCCCGTCCATGCCGCGATCTGCAACACGACTGGTCGCTCCCATTGACTCAACGAGATCGGCGCCCAGGGAAAGCCCCAAAATAACCATGTGCGCACCCACTCCAACACAACCCACGCGCCCGCCAGTCCAGCAAAAGCCACGGCCCTAACCACAAAAGAGCGGTCAGCCACCCGCGGCAGTATCCACCGGACCAGAAACAACCAGACCGCGAAGATCCCCGCGAGAATACCGGACAATGCCACCGTGCCAAACAGCGTGACATGGCGCAGCCAGATGAGAATGGCCAGCCACGCCAACCAGCCCGTGCCAACCGCCACCAATGCACAGAGCCCTCGGCCCGGCCGCGTATAGAGCCACAGCAACAGCGGAACGAAAGCGATATAAGCCGCTTCAGCGAATTCGAACGGCGGAATCGAAAGCACCCAGAAAAGTGTGGTGCACAACCCCGCGAGGACACCCCAGAGCGGCGAACGTGCGAGGGCAGAGTCCGTGACCTCGCCTCCGACGGCGACATCATCTAACTTTTCGGGAGATTCAATCATAGTGCATCCATTCGACTCGATTCTTCACAAAGTCTTGAGTGAACAGAATCCCCAACAGCGCAAAGGCGACAAGATTTTTAACCAATAAAGAATCTCCTCCAATAAGTTATTTCCTATTTATTTTTTGTGTCCATCGTCACAGCATACATCGTCAATCCCACTCGAACCAAAGCTAATGCGCGTCATTTCCCTCATCCTCTTTTTAATCACAGCCGGACTTTGCTTTATCGGCGGATACAAGCTAGGACAGTTGAATCCGAAAACCGAAGCCCTACAACCAGCAGCTGCGCCAGCATTGGCGATTGATCCACTGGAAGACAAAGGCGACGCCATTCAAATCGAGTTCGAGCCGGCCGAGGCAACCGCGCCTCTAAATGACGACGAGCACTTCGCACGACGCGCACAGGCAACAATTCAGACGTTGTCGGATAACACAGGACGTCAACTCGTGGCTGAAATCTTGGAAGTTAAAGCCGACTCGCTAAAAATCCGCCGTCAGTCCGACCGCCGGATTCTGCAACTCCCGGTCGCGATGCTGTCGCCCGGTGATAAAGCTTTTGCGGCCTATCTATGGGAACAACATAAACCCAAAGAAACAAATGCCGCGTCTTCCATGGAGGATATGATTTGGGACGAGTTGTTTAAATAATCAATTCGCGCGTGTCTGAGCGACGTCACTGAAAACAAAGAAGCCACCAAGGGAACACTCCCTTGATGGCTTCTGAAAACTAAAACGTGCGCGTGCCTATTTCTGCACCAAGTCCCAACCGTCGTTGAGAATCATGGCTTCGGCCTTCTTGAATTTCAGCTGCTTTGTTTCGGCGCCCTTACGGATCGTCACGGTGTCATTGCGGCCGAGCTTCGGCAGTTCACGGCGAATCGGCTCCACTTTGGGCAGTTCGACTGGCTTGCGGGGGGCCGGTGCCTGAGCGGCTTGCGCCTGCGCAGCAGCTCCGGCGAGTGCGCCCACCGGTTGACCTTGCCCAGTTCCCGGGCCAGCCACTTGTGCGGTTTGCGACATGCGGGAGAGCATATTCTGGAAGGCTTCTTGATTCGTCGCAGTGCGGAAGACCGCATTGCAAATTTCCGTGCGGACGTTGGTCATCAACTCTTCAAAGAATACGTATGCTTCGCTCTTGTACTCGCTGAGTGGATCTTTCTGACCATAGCTGCGCAGGTTCACACTGCGGCGCAGTTCTTCCATCTCGGTGAGGTGGTCCTGCCAACGACGATCCAACGAACGAATCACAATATAACGTTCCAGACCGACAAGTGCTTCCGCGGACTCAAACTCTTCACGTTGCTTATAGGCACCTTGAATACGTTCAAGAATCAGGGCTTGCTGTGCCTCCGGCTCTTGGTCTGCGATCTCTTCAGCTTTCAGAGCGATCGGGAAATACGCATTCAGCCAAGCGAGGAAGTGTTCCATCGCGTCGCCTTCCTTTTCACCGGCCAGATTGTCCAAACGGACTTCAAGCTCTTCTTCGACCATTTCGTAGATGATGTCACGCGGGGTATCCGACTGGATCGCTTCATTGCGGATGCCGTAGATCACTTCACGCTGCGTATTGAGCACATCGTCAAACTGCAACAAACGCTTACGAATCGAGAAATTCTGCTGCTCGACCTTCTTCTGCGCGTTTTCGATCGACCAATTCAGGGCGGGGTGCTCCAGCTCTTCACCTTCGCTCATCGACTTTTCCAGAATGCGCGAAATCGGGCCGGCATTGGCAAACAGGCGCATCAAATCGTCTTCCAATGAGACGAAACACTTCGAGACACCCGGATCGCCCTGACGCGCACAACGCCCGCGTAACTGACGGTCAATACGGCGCGACTCATGGCGCTCGGTGCCGACCACAAAGAGTCCACCGAGTTCCGGCACACCTTCGCCGAGTTTAATATCAGTACCACGCCCGGCCATATTCGTCGCAATCGTGACGGCACCCTTGCGGCCTGCGTTGGCGACGATCTCCGCTTCCTGCTCGTGGAACTTGGCGTTCAACACGCTGTGCCCGATGTTCGAACGCTTCAGCATACGGCTCAACACCTCGGATGCTTCAACCGATGCGGTGCCCACCAGAACCGGCTGACCTGCCTTGTGAGCGGCTTCGATCTCATTGATCACCGCGGCAAATTTCTCGCGACGTGTTTTGAAAATGACGTCGTTCTTATCGATACGAATACACGGCCTGTTGGTCGGAATGACCATCACGTTGAGCCCGTAAATTTCGTGAAATTCAGACGCTTCGGTTTCCGCGGTACCAGTCATCCCGGACAACTTGTCGTACATGCGGAAGTAATTTTGAATCGTGACCGTCGCGTAGGTTTTCGTCTCCTTCTCGATCGTGCAGTTTTCCTTCGACTCGACCGCTTGGTGAAGTCCGTCGGACCAACGACGACCGGGCATCACGCGACCGGTGTTTTGATCGACGATGTTGACCTTGCCCTCTTGGACGACGTATTCCTTGTCGCGCTCGTAGAGACTGTAAGCACGCAGCAACTGACTGATGCAGTGAATACGCTCACTGGTCTGCTGGAAAACGGTCTCCGCTTCCTGCTTGGCGGTTTGCTTCGCCTCGGCGGAAAGTGCCTCCTGCTTATCGATCTCGATAAACTGTGTCGGCAGATCCGGAAGCATGAATGCGTCCGGGTCGTTCGGGCTCATCAGCACGCGTCCCTTCTCGGTAAGGTCGGCTTGCTGCTGTTTCTCGTCGATCACATAGAAAAGCTCCTCCTTGAGTGCGTAGCGCTCCTTCTTGTTGAAATCGCTGTTCATCTCGAGGTCGAACTTGTCAACCGCGCGGCGAATGACCGGCACCTCATTGAGACGATGGAATTGCTTGTTCTTCGGCATGCCCAGCTTGACTTGATACAGCTTGGAAATGGCCACGTGCTTGGCGTCCTCGTCGGAACCCTCGCCTTCGAGCGCGGACTTCGCCTCGGCGACCAACTTGTTACAATACGCCTGCTGCTTGGAAACCAGCTGCTTAATGCTGGGTTTCACTTCCTTGAATGGCAGCGGATTATCATCCTGCATCGGGCCGGAAATGATCAACGGCGTGCGCGCTTCGTCGACCAGAATCGAATCCACTTCGTCAATGATACAGAAATAGTGATCGCGCTGCACCTGATCTTCCTTGCGGCTGGTCATACCATTGTCGCGCAGGTAGTCGAAGCCGAATTCTGAAGCGGTGCCATAGGTGATGTTGCAGTTGTACATCTCGCGACGGGCTTGCGGATCCATGCTATTTTGGATGCAGCCGACCGTCAGCCCCAGCATGCGGAACAGATGCCCCATCCACTCCGAGTCACGGCGGGCGAGATAGTCATTGACCGTCACCAGCTGGCAATTGCGACCGGACAGCGCGTTCAAATACAACGGGCAGGTGGAAACCAGCGTCTTACCTTCACCGGTCGCCATCTCCGCAATGTGCCGTTCATGCAAAGCGATGCCGCCAATAAACTGCACATCATAGTGCACCATGTTCCACGGCAACATGTGGTCGCACACGTCGTATTCGTTGCCACACATGCGCCGCGCCGCATTTTTCACCGCAGCGAAGGCCTCCGGCAGCAAGTCATCCAGCGACTCACCGTCCTGATTGCGCTGCATGAACTCGGCGGTCTTGGCGCGCAACTGCTCTTCTGTAAGCGACTGGTATTCAAGCTCGATGGCATTGATACGTTCGACGATCGGCTGACACTTTTTAAGGTACTTTTTGTAGTGTCTACTAGAAGACTTTTTGAGAA
>ERZ1046740.3201-NODE-3201-length-9977-cov-4.467446_pt1 | contig 9977 bp, 8 predicted proteins | sample MGYA00383093_ERZ1046740 | MGnify/ENA primary metagenome ERZ1046740 (study PRJEB29581, sample SAMEA5548363) | metagenome | biome: marine; feature: coastal; material: water | depth 25 m | study: Short-term variability in the microbial, nano- and picoplankton dynamics...
CGAGCTTGTTGCTGTAATGGTGGGCATTTACCAGCAGGCGATGAAGATCATCTTCGAAGATGACCAGAGCATTCTTCGCAGTACTCTGCGAGATGCTTTTGGCAAAACTGACGAAGGAATGGATAAATCAATTGAAGTCATACGCCACTGCTACAACCCCTTCGGCTACAGCTACGACAGCGTGTTACAACCGGCAGTAGACAACATGGCAACAGCCATGGGGCTTGCCAGCCGTTCCTGCAAGGAACTGTACGAATTCAGGTACATAAAATCCTATAACTAACGCCCCCACTTCCACAAATCCAACTTTGTAGTAGGAAGCTGAAGCAAACAGAAACTACCTGATTCCAGAATTTGTGGTAATCCCCTGTTTTCCGGAACTAACCGTGCCGCTCGGCCACCTCACGCTCGGTCTGTGCAAAGTACTTCAGCCCCCAATAAAGAAAACCCGCGCCCAGAATTGCCCCAGTGGCGCTGACCAATGACATGGAGTAGCCCACCATGACATCGTTTTCGAAAATAAAGTCTGTCGCCAGGGCAACCAGTGTGGCACCACCGGTAATACCAAACATGTTCATAAACAGGAAGAACAATGCCGTTACCTGGGCACGCATTTGATTAGGTGCCATAAGCTGCAGCGCAGTGGCAGATGTAGCCATGGGAAAGCTGGCAAAAAACAGCGCTACAGCCAGCAGCGCCAGGCTGCCACCGAAACCCGATACCTGGGAGAACAGCACAGCGGGAATAACCACCCCGAGCCCACCTATCATGCCGGCTCGCAGAGGTGCATCATGGTAGCCTTTCCTGGTGAAAAGGTCGGTAAGCCAGCCGCTGGCAAGCACACCAGCGCTATTGCCAATCAATACCACCAGACCCAGATACAGGCCCACATCTTTCACGGGCATACCGTATTTGCGTAAAAAATAGGCCGGCGCCCAGTTCATCAGGGCGTAAAGAGTCATAGACAGGAGCCCGAACCCGACATAGTGGGCCGCAAAGGTCTTTTTATGACCCCCGATGTAGTGCAGCACATCGGAGAAAGTGAATGCAGTGCTGTCCTCCGTCACCCCCTTTCGATCAGGATCTTTTATCGTAACGATAAAAAGAGCCGCTACTAACAAGCCCGGAAGGCCCACCATAAAAAAGGTCATCTGCCAGGGCTGAACCACGCCTATGACAGGAAACTGTTGCACTCCCCATTGATTAATAATTGCAATGGCAGCACCGCCAATAATAAATGCCAGACCGCCACCCAGAAAAGAGCCGCTGGAATACACCCCCAGTGCCAGGCCCAATTTTGATTTCGGAAAAGAGTCAGTAATCATCGAATAAGCCGCTGGCGACAGTGCAGCTTCACCTACCCCCACCGCCATCCGCGCCAGGAATAACTGGACAAAGCTCTTGGCTAACCCACACATCGCTGTCGCCAGGCTCCAGACAAAAATACCAACGGAAATTATTACTGGCCGGGAGCGCCTATCTGCCATACGTGCAATGGGGATTCCGGCCACTGCATATAACATGGCAAAAGCCAGACCATGTAGCAGGCTGAACTGGGTATCGGAAATCTGCAGGTCCGCCCGAATGGGCTCGATCAACAGCGTAATAACTTGCCTGTCGATAAAAGAAAAAACATACGCCAACATGCATAGCGATACGATATACCAGGGATAGGCCAACGACCCGCTCGAATTCTGCTCTTCCATGTTCGCAGTATTTTCCATTATCAATGGCTCCGCAGAGTTTCGCTCATTAAGGTAAAGGCCTCAGAGGCATCCCAGGGATCAACATGTACTTCTATGATCATCGGGCCAGGGCCTTTGTGCCCGGAGGCCTGGCTCAGGGCATCCTCAAGATCGCCTTCAGTATGCACTTCCATGCCGGTTCCGCCAAACGCAGCCGGAAGCTGGTGATAACGCCACTGGGCAATATCATTAAAGGGTCCGTCATGGATTAGTCGCTCTGCGGTATAACCTTTGTTATTCACTACAAAGACAATCGCAGGGCAGTCGTAGCGGGCCATGGTCGACAATTCCTGCGCTGTCATCTGGAACGAGCCGTCCCCTTCCAGGGCGATAACCCGCTGCCCGGGCTGACTGGCAAAGCAAGCCCCCAGTGCAGCACCAAACCCCATACCTATGGAAGCCCAATAACAGGAGGCCAGATAAGTCGCCCCCTGTGGTAACTGCAAGTGCGTGGAATTAATCGCGCAACCGGCATCTGCCGCAACAATATCACCGGCCTGGACAAAATGCGCCATGCGGTCGTAAAAGCGCTTGTTGGTCATGGCCGCAGCAGGTTCCGGCTCATAGGGCAGCGCCGTCTTGTGCGAGAACATCTGTAAGGGCGCGGCTGTATCCACTTCTCCAGAAGGCAAAGCCTCCAGAAGGCCATTAACAAGCTCTGTCAGTGATACGCCGTTATGGTTAGCTGTGGAACTGGTCACATTCTGGTCAAGGGCAACCACTACCTGATCTTCTGATAAATTGGCAGTAAACCCGCCAAGGTTAAAATCAGACAGTACCACCCCAAGAAACAGTACTGTATCGGCCCCTTCAACATATTCGCTGACCTGAGACAGGCTGCCAGCACCCTGGTATGCCCCAAGGCACTGGGGATGTTGTTCCAGGAAATCTGCTTTGCCAATAAACATGGAAGCGGCCGGCAGGCCGGTTTTATCGATCAGCTCCAGCACCTTGTCCTGCAGCCCCTCCCGGTGTACCTCGTGCCCCGGAATAATGACTGTGCGCTGGCCTTTTTGTACACGCACAGCGATATCACTCACTGCCGCTGCCAGTGAACTTTCGTTATGCAATGCACTTATACGCTGAAAGTTGCCGGGGGCCGCACAGGGCGTTGTTTGCACATCTGTGGGAATTTCCAGGTACACGGGTTTGTTCTGTGACAGACAGATACGCAGGGCCTCATCGATCTCGGCGGTGGCCTGCTCCGGATCATCCAGCACTGCAGCATAAGCGGTAATCTGGCCAAATATTTTCACCGAGGCATCGTACTTGGCTGGTAGGGTGTGGTGCAGTATGGGCTGGTCACGATAGGCCTCGGTATCGGGCCCACCGGAAATCACCAGCATGGGCACACTCTCTGCATAAGCACCAGCCACAGCATTGACCAGGCTGAAGGCACCGGGGCCATAGGTTACTACTGCAGCACCCAGGCCTCTAAGGCGGGCATAACCATCGGCGGCATAGCCGGCGTTTAACTCGTTACAACTTGCAATGTGTTCTATATCGCTGGTTCCCATAGCCTGGAAAAACGGCAGGATAAAATCACCGGGAATACCAAAGATATGATCCACGCCCAGGGATTTCAGGCGCGCCAACAAGTAATCAGAAACTGTCATAGTGATTACCCCGGCACTCCCTTACGGCCCATGCGAATGGTAATCCACTTCCATTCGGTAAGGATATCCAGGTCTGCCTCTGTTCCCTCGCGGCCTGAGCCACTCAAACCCTGACCACCGAACGGCGGGCATGGTTCGTCCTGTATGGTGGGCCGGTTAATATGAACCGCGCCGGATTCCGCGCGCATGGCAATATCCATGGCGGTATCGATATCCTGGGTGAAAATGGAAAAGCTCAAACCGTAAACGGTGTCGTTGGCGCGTTCCAGCGCTTCGTCAACGGTATCAAATGTATAAAGCGAAGTGACCGGGCCGAAAGTTTCTTCACGGCAAACCACCATTTCTTCAGTCACGCCCGACAGTACTGTAGGCTGGCAACGATTGCCTTCCCACTCTCCACCGGCCAAAACAGCAACACCTTTATCTGTCGCATCCTTGATATGGTGGCGCACCCGCTCGCGTTGACGTTCACTGATAATCGGGCCTACAAAGGTAGACATATCGCGTAAATCACCCATGCTCGCCTGAGCCGCAGCAGCGACAAACTTGTTGGTGAACTCATCGGCTACGCCGCTTTGCAGATAGATACGGCTGGAAGCCATACAGGCCTGGCCCTGGAAGAAAAATGTACCCATGGCGGCAGCCTGAACTGCCTCATCGATATCCGCATCGTTGAGGACAATCAGCGGGCTCTTACCTCCCAGCTCCAGAGTGATCGGCTTCAGGTCTTTTGCCGCCAATTCCGCAACATGCGTACCCACGCGAGGCGAGCCACAGAAGGTGATGCTCTTCACTTTTTTGTGGGTAGTCAGCACATCGCCGATTTCAAAGGGATTACCGGTAACAACATTAAACAGTCCTGCAGGAACACCCGCTTCATGCAAGGTCTCTGCAAACCTTAATGAAACCTGCGCGGAAAACTCCGAAGGCATTAACACTGTGGCGTTACCACAAGCCAATGGCATGGCGCCCTGCTTGCTCACTTTCAGCAGTGGTACGTTAAAGGGCGAAATCGCCGCAACCACGCCCACAGGCTCGCGGATCGCCATGCTGTACACACCCGGGTTATCCGAGGGGATAACATCGCCGCGAAGGCTTCGGGGCACACCCGCTGCTGCGCGCAAGGCGCTAATGCAATAGGCCACTTCGAATTCAGCCTTGCCAAGTGGAGAGCCCACTTCATCCACCAGGATATCCACGTACTCCTGGAAATCCCGCTCTACCAGGGAGGCGGCCTTCATGAACCAGACTTCCCTGTCCCGTGCCAGCAAATGCTTGTTCGCCTGGAACGCCTCATGGGCAACCTGTATTGCCCTGTCCATATCTGCAGCAGTACCTTCAGCCACCCGGGAATACAGTGAATCGTCCAGCGGATTCAGGTCATCGAAATACTTCCCGGAAGAAGGCGCTACCCACTCACCGCCAATCCATAATTCAGATTGCTTTACGTTACTCATGAAAAACCTCGTTTATTACCTTGTTATCTACTGGTATTCATCGCGTACTGGCAGGCCATTGTAAAATGCTGCCAGGTTTTCAATATCTTCATCGGACAAGGGCAATGCCATTGGCGTCATCCAGGGGTCTGAGCGTTTGCCCTCGCGAAATTCCTTCATCTGTTTCACCAGATAAGCTGTCTGCTGCCCCGCCAGGTTAGGCCAGGAGGTATTGGGGCTGATACCAGCTGCTCCATGGCAGGCTGAACAGACTTTCGACTTCTGCTTTCCTGCTTCAAGGTCCGCCGCCTGGGCGTTTGCCAATGAAAAGCACAGTACACTTAATAATGCGCCAAATCTTAGAATTGTCATGCTTCTTCTCCTTGTCCCAGCCAGGTGCAGAATAGGCCATTGGGATCGTATTTTTTGCGTAGTTCTGCTAATCGTTTCCAACTCTTTGGGGAAAAACACTCCTCAATATGCTCTGGATAATGCACAGGGTCAGTTTCATTGATGTAGTGTCCACGGGTAATTGGGCGCAGCATGGAGACAGCCTCGTCCATCCACTCCCGATTCAACGGGATATGGGCCTCCTCTTCCGCCATCAGGTACCAGGACAGATAATCTGTAGTGGGTGTGGAAACACAAGAGGTGGGGTCTTCACGGGTATTACTAAACCCCCAGCCAGACAAAGCAAAACAGCGAGGGGATGGTGGCGGGTCATCCAGCATTTTTTGAGCCAGCGCCTGTAAACCACGCGAGACATCATCAGGCCAGATGTTTTCTACTTCAGTGCGATTGGGGCTTGAGAAGTCCGTTTCCTGGCCGGAAAACAACTGCTCATAATCCATAACGACATCTTCTTTTTTCAGCAGGCTTTTGGCACCAAGGCCACTCTCGGTCCATGGCTTCATAATTTGGCTGGCTTCATCGGTGGTATCTGCAAAAGCAAAAACGCTCACGGCACAAACCAGATCTCGCTCAGCCGGGGGTTTGTCTGGTGGGTAAAATCGACCCACTACAGCCAGCAGTTCCATCTGGTCCTTCTTCGCCGCGCTGACTTTACCCAGGGTCTCGCAAACCTCGGGTAATTTGTCGATCGCAAACAGGTATTTGCTTTTTGTCATCGCATGATAGAGCGGATAGAGCTGAAGCTTGTAGCGGATCACAACACCAAAAAATCCCGGACCACAGCCCCGGATGGCCCACCACAAATCACTATTCTCATCTGCACTTGCGACAAGTTTTTTGCCATCGGCAGTAATCACTTCAGCAGCGAGAATGGAACGGCAGGCTACATCACGCTCGGGCATATTCCAACCCAGGCCACCGCCCATTACATAGCCGCCAATGGGAACAACGCCGGTATGTGCCGCCGGAAAATCCAGATTTTCCTTTGCCAGCATCTTGACCAGTTTTTCGCCATGAATTCCAGGCTCTACCCATGCGGTCTTCGCGGCGACATCAATATCTACCTTGCGAAACCTGGAAAGGTCCAACAACAAACTACCCTCGCGCAGTGCTGCCTTTGCCGGGTTATGGCCACCAGAGCGTAAAGCCACCTTAAGGTTCTTGGAACGGGCATAGTTAACTGCAGTAATTACATCCTGCTCAGTTTTGGCGCGCACAATTAGCTCGGGATAGCGCTTGGGCATGAACAGATACCAGGACATGCTGCTCCACCACTGCGAATAATCAGCATCTCTCCGGAACACAATACGCCCGGTAATTGTAGCTAACTGCGAGCCCAGTTCCCTGCAAAAACTCACAGGCGCTACCAGCACAGCAGCGACACCGCCACTTAAGGCTAGTGCCCGGCCCATAAAACCCCTTCGAGTTTGTTCCTTGATAGTCATAATCCCCCCTACCCTGCCTTGGGTAATAGTGACAGGTGTTGCAGTAGTTTGACGAAGTCGCCCATACGCTGCTGGCGATAGGCATCCACATCCTGATCACGGTAATCGTAAAAACCCTGGCCGTCACGGATACCATTGCGACCTTCGCGCATATTCTTTTCAATAATGTCCGGCACAGAAAAGCGCTTGTCGTCCAGGCTCCCTTCCAGATATTTGGTAGCGTAGTACACAATATCGCCACCGCCCCAGTCGATAAACTCCAGAAGCCCCAATACAGCGTAACGAACACCAAAACCAATACGGACTGCCTTATCTACGTCCTCGGCGGACGCCACGCCTTCTTCCACACAGCGGGCAGCTTCAGTCATCGCCAGCGCCTGAATTCTTGGAACAATAAAACCCGGGGATGCAGCGCAAATAACAGGCTGCTTGCCAATACTCTCCAGTAGGGCTTTCATGGAAGCTACCGCTTCATCTGCACTGGCCTCTCCGGGGCTCATTTCTACCAGCGGCATTAACAGGGCCGGGTTCAACCAATGGGTATTCATAAATCGCTCGGGGTGCTCAACATAAGCCGCCAGTGTGCTTACCAGCATGGTAGAGGTAGTTGAGCCAATAATTGTGGTGTCTGCCACTACCGTGTTCAGCCAGGCATAGGTCTGTTGCTTGACGTCCAGTACTTCAGCGACCGCTTCAAACACAAAGTCGGCCTGCTTGAGAATTTCACCCGCTTCAGGCCGTGACAAAACAGTAATACGAGCCGCTATTTCCTGTACCTGCTGCTGCGAAACAAGCTGTAGGTGCTGCATAAACCCCAGTTCGGTCTCTACTTCCTGCGCAGTGGACTCCGCCAGTTGGGTAAAGTCATAGGCATCACGTTCCTCGCTATCCACCAGGTGAACAGAAATGCCGGAGAAGGCGAATGCGAGACTAATGCCCCTGCCCATACGACCGGCACCCACAACCGCCACACGGCTGGAGCGGAAGTCATCACTCATGATTCACCCCCCTTAACACCTTGCCAGCGCTTCAGGCTTCCCGTATCCAGGCCGATCAAATCCAGAACCCTGCCCACACTGTGATTAATCAAATCATCGAGGCTTTCAGGTCGATTATAGAAGGCGGGCATGGGAGGCGCAATAACTGCACCCAGCTGTGATGCTTCATACAGGAGCTTACAATGACCCGAATGCAGGGGCGTTTCCCGGGGCATGAGCACCAAATGTTTGCGTTCTTTGAGGCAGACATCCGCTGCTCTGACCAAAAGACTGTCAGCGTAGGAATGTACAATCCCGGAAAGGGTTTTCATGGAACAGGGCGCGACAATCATGCCATCTACGCCAAAGGAGCCGCTGGAAATACTCGCTGCCTGGTTACGCTCGCTGTGTACCACATCAGCCAACGCCTCAACATCTTTGGGCTGATAGTCAGTTTCCAGCTCAATGTTAAGCCGCCCATAGCGGCTCATTACCAGGTGAGTTTCCACATCATCAAAGGACTGCAGCATTTCCAGCATGCGGATGCCGTAAATCACACCGCTGGAACCGCTGATGCCGATAATCAGGCGCATGCTATTGCCCCGTAATCTCGTAGTCGGCCAGGTTCACATCGTCCATGGATGCCCGGGTAAACTTCTCTGGCCGTGGTAGTGGCACGGTTGCGTCAATACCCAGACGAGTCCAATTGTCGCCTTCAACCATTGGGTTAAGCCTATGGCCGGTAGACTCAGGCACCAATAGCAAGTCTGTTTCATAGCGTCCACGTGTCTGCACAGCCCAGTCCACATCCGCGGAGTTGTATATATCCACGTCTTCATCAACCACTGTCACGGTTTTCACAAACGCCAGGGAAACAAAGGCAGCCATCATCGCATTGCGCTGGCTACCCTCATGGACTTTGTTCATTCGCACTACCAGGTGATAGGGAACACTGCCATCGGCGAAATGGACCGCAGTTACCGCGGGCACCAGGCTGTGAATCTTTTCAAAGGCTCCGGCACCGGCTATCAGGCCGTAGGCATTACCCACCTCCCTGCCTGAAAGAATTGAATTGAATACCGGTTGCTCGCGCCTGGTCACGGCGGTTACTTCCATCACCCAACGCTCATCTTTCTCCGCGTAGTAACCGGTTACCTCCGCGTAGGGGCCCTCAGTCTCGCGTACGCCGGGAAGAATACGCCCTTCAATCACAAACTGGGCATTGGCAATGGCTTCCACCTCGACGGTTTGCGCCTTAATCAACTCTACCGGCTCGCCGCGCATCTGGCTGACAATACCCAACTCATCTGCACCAATAGGCGCGGTTGAAGCGGGCACTGCACCGGCCATAAGTACCGGGTAATCCACACCGTTGTTAACGGTTATTTCAAGCGCTTCACCCTTTGCCTCGGCGCGCTTGTAGTAGTCCATTACATGGCCCAATTCTTCAAGCAGCAGGGTAAAACGATTTTTCCCGGTCACCATCATGCGATGAACGGAGAGATTTCTGACGCCGGTATCCGGGTCTTTGGCAATCACCACACTGGAGGTCAGGTAGCGGCCGCCATCTCCGGTGGCGTGATGAGGCACCGGTAGCTCATAGAGATCAATATCAGTCTCAATCACTTCATTGGCGGGCCCCGCCTCCAGAATAACCGGCTCAACTGGCGCCTTTTGCCAGCCCCTGATTTCGTCAGTTAATACAAAAGGAAGCTCTGCACTGCTGCAATTGAATACGCTGGCCATGATATCCAGATTCCAGTACAGACCGATGATTACCGGGTAATTACTGCCTTTTACTTTTTCAAACAATACGACCTTATCGCCCTCGAAGCGCTTGGCAATTGCCGCCAGTTCCAGCTCCGGGTTAACCTCCGTCTTTACGCGAATGAGCTGATTATTACCTTCCAGAAAGGCTATATACCCCTGCAGATCAGTAAGACTTCTTGCCGCCAGATCCATATCCAACTCCATTATTAACTATTGTTTTTAACTATTGTTTGTTTTTAACTATTGTTTGTTTTTAACTATTGTTTTTACTATTGAAACAGGCAGGCAGTGTCGCTGATATGCAAAAATTGCAGCGTTTTTAAGACATTGACCGTATCAAAGAGCCACCAGAAGGGACAAAAGCATCTACAAAGAGTAGATTCAGGCCTGGCTAGAGGATACTGGCTCCAACTGACGAGCCTTCAGAGACCAGATTGCGAATGCCCCGATGAAGAATGGTAGTGACAGCACCAGGAAGTACTCATAGCGCTCCCAGCCCAGCCCGATAAGAACACCTGCTATCGAGGGCCCGATAATAGCCCCTACCCTGCCCAGCCCAATAGCCCAACCAATGCCG
>ERZ1046740.3206-NODE-3206-length-9964-cov-4.855182_pt1 | contig 9964 bp, 8 predicted proteins | sample MGYA00383093_ERZ1046740 | MGnify/ENA primary metagenome ERZ1046740 (study PRJEB29581, sample SAMEA5548363) | metagenome | biome: marine; feature: coastal; material: water | depth 25 m | study: Short-term variability in the microbial, nano- and picoplankton dynamics...
TGGGACGAAATTAGCACTTACCCAGCTGTACATATGTCCGCAGGTACAGAAACAAGAGAATACTTTGGAGGCGGACAAAGGTGGAGATTTTTAACAATAACAATTCGAGGCTATGTAAATCAGGAAGACCCTACAGAGGCTTTAGGTTTACTACTCGAAGATGTAGAATATGTACTGGATAATAATAATCAAATGACTTATTCAGATTCATACGGAAGCGCTGGTGTCGCACAAATTTCAGTTGTATCAATAGATACAGATGAAGGAGTGTTAGCACCTCTAGGCATCGGCGAAATGATTATAGAGGTGCAATATTAGAAAACCGAATATTTTAGCAAAAGCAAACGTATTCGCTTTTCAAGCCAAATAGGAGACTATAATGGCAACAAAACTATATTTTAGTAGAGATACGAAAGTCATAGCACATGTACCAATGGCTAGCGCAGCTACCAAAAGTATGTACTATGATATACCCGTCTTAGACGGATTTTCGTTTTCTCAAGCAATGAATACTAGTGAAATTACTTTAAATGAAGCACAATCCACTTCAGGAGCTAGTAGAAGAGGAAGATCGATGTTTAACGACTCGTATGCACCAGTTGAGTGGAGTTTTTCCACTTATATGATGCCTTTTACTTCAGCAGGTGGTACTCAAGGTACTTCAGGAAGAGCAAGTGCAACAGATGGAGCGCATCATGAAGTGTCAGAAGCTTTGTGGGCTATGTTTTTTGGACAAACCGTCAATGCAGTAGCAGTACCAAGCAGCACCAATCATATAGACATAGTACAAACTGGAGCTAATAAAGCAACAGTAGGTGTTTTTGACCTATATTTTATACTAGGAGCATCTCAAGCGGCAACTGCGTATACTTATACGGCAGGAGCAGGGACTACAAATCAGATGATTTATAAGATTGCAGATTGTTCAGTAGGAGAGGCATCTTTTGATTTTGATCTTGATGGTATCGCTACTGTGAACTGGTCTGGAAACGGGAAACTAATTTCAGAACAGGGGGACACAAACTTTACTACAGGTAATACCTTAATTTATGAAGGAGTAAGCAATACTACAGGATTTATTCGTAATAGAATATCTGACTTAACACTGACAGGAGATTCTGGAGGCGGAGCAGGCGGTGGTACTGATGTAACATATACTACTACTTTAACTGGTGGAAACATCAGTATGAGTAATAACCTAACTTACTTAACTCCCGAAACTTTAGGTGTAGTAAATCAACCTTTAGGACACGTTACAGGAAGTAAATCAATTGGAGGAAACTTCACTTGTTATTTAGATAGCGCAGGCGCTACATCAAGTGCCGAGCTTTACGAAGACCTCGTAGAGGCAACCTCTGATATTCAAAACTCATTTGACTTAAGTTTTGATATTGGTGGAAGTGGAACTCCGCATTGTATACTTACAATGCCTTTCGCTCACTTAGAAGTACCAAGTCATTCAATTGACGAAGTAATTTCATTGGAAACTAATTTCCATGCACTACCGAGCACCTTTGATGCTACAGATGAAATAGATGAATTTAAATTTGTAGGCAAAGATGTCCCAGCTTAGTGACTAATTAGACAACTGTGTTAAGGCGGCTACCCGCCGCCTTGATACTTTTTATTAACCCTTAACAGGAACCAGCATGAACGAACAAACAAAAACAGCACCCGTGTCTTTAGCAACACTAATGACACCAAGCAAAACAGTATCAATTGACTTTCCAGATATGGAAGGTTTTACTGTAGACCTATGTTACCTTGCAAGAGAAGAACTATTAAAATTAAGAAGTAAATGTCTTAAACAAAAGTTTAATAAGAAAACTCGTGCATTTGAAGAGACTCTCGATGAAGATACTTTTCTAATAGAGTATGTAGACGCAGTAATTAAGAATTGGGTTGGACTTAAATATGACCATTTAAGACAGCTTATTTTAATTGAAACCGAAGGTTTAGATTTAGAGACAGAACTACCTTTTACCAAAGAAAACGCAGAATTACTTATGAAAAATTCAAGTGATTTTGATACTTGGGTAACTGAGTCAGTAGGCGATCTCGAAAATTTTACCAAGAACAAGTAGAGCATATAGGCGAACTACTTGAGCAGTACTATAACGTAGATTCTCAATTTAAGAGCTATGATGAGTACTTAATGGTTATGGAGAGGTTAGGCAGAGAGCCTGATCCCTCTAAAGCCCCCTTAGAACAATATCACTTTCCTTTTGAAGTACAAATCGCCTTTTTTGTCCACAGTCTTCTACCCGAACGATGGGACGGAGCAAGTGGAACATATTTAGGGAAGGATTGGAGTGCTCTCGGAGCAATACTAGATGTATATGCTGTAGCAGAGCGACAGGTTATTGTAGTATTTATAAAGCAAATGGATTTACATAATTCAGCTGCAATAAATGAAAAATTAGAAAAACAGCGTAAAAAAGAAGAAAGACGCACAAGCGGGAGCCAACCAAAAACTCCTAATATACCCAGAAAATAGTAATGGCAAAGAATGAAGTAAAAGTAACCCTGAAAGTTGATGATAATGGAAATCTCAAGAAAACAGGTACTAAAGCAAAGAAAGCAGCAAAAGATTTAGACAAGCTCGGTAGATCAACAAAAAACGCTGATCGAAACATGAAAGGATTGTCTCAACAATCTTCTAACTCTTCTAAAAACTTTTCAAAAATGGCACAAGGTATGTCAGGTGGACTTGTACCCGCTTATGCAACATTAGCAGCACAGATATTTGCTGTTACAGCCTTATTTAGATTTTTACAACAAGCGGCAGACTATAGAGTGTTAATAGAAGGACAAAAAGCTTTCGCAGCAGAAACAGGAATAGCGTATAATAGTATAGCTAGATCTCTACAACAAGCAACAGATGGACAGTTAGCTTTTAAAGACGCTTCTCAAGCAGCAGCTATTGCAAGTGCTTCAGGAATGGACCCGGCTCAATTAGAAAGATTAGCTGTAGGTGCTCGTAATGTTTCAATAGCACTTGGTAGAGACTTAACAGACTCTTTTAACAGATTAATTCGTGGTACTACAAAAGCTGAGCCCGAACTTTTAGATGAGTTAGGTATTATACTACGACTAGATGAGGCGACTAAGAACTATGCAGCACAAATTGGAAAAACAAAAGAAACATTAACAATTTTTGAAAAGTCACAAGCAGTAACCAATGAAGTACTTACACAAGTAGAGGATAAATTCGGAGCTATAGGCGAAAATGCAGAGTTAAATGTTAATGCTTTAAATCAATTTGCAAAAGCATTTGATGATGTAATAAATAAATTATACGAGTTTGTCGGACCAGTCGCAGAAAGTTTAGCAAGATTTTTTAGTAAGAATTTATACGCTTTTATGGGGGCATTAACAATATTTGCCATACCTATAATTAAGCTAATACTTCCATCTATGGACGCTTGGACAGCTAAAACTGTAGAAGCAGCAGACACACATAAAAGGGCTTTTGCCTCTCAAAAAGCCGACTTAGCAAGCTATCAAGCTACTTTAGCCAAAGCTAAAGCAGGAGCAGGAGTTAATAGAGGGCTATTTGAACAACAAGCAAAGAAAATGGGACTAAATACATCAGGTAGAGGTAAGCTCGCAGCTATAAAACATTATGAGGCAGAAAGTCTAATAATAGCAAAAAATGCAGCCTATAAACGTACGGGTATACTTAGAAACTCCACAGCGACAGATGTGGCAATACTTAAAAAATCATACACTAAAATGATGGCAGATACAAAAGGTACTACTACCTGGATTAATCGACAATGGCAAACTATGGGTCTTAGATTCAAAGTAGTGACTACAGGTATGAAAGCTATGTGGGCAGGAACTATGTCTTTTATGAAAAGTACAGCTGCTACAGTTGGTAGATTTATGAATAAAGCTTTTACAATTCTTATGGTATTCAGTACTTTAGTGATGCTATGGGATATGATAAAACCTTACTTAGATAAGTATTTCGGTACAAATTTTGCAACTGAGCTCGATCAAGACTTAGTAGACGCTGCCGATAATATGCGTAAACTTAATAAAGAGCTTGAAACTATGGCAAATAGATTTAGAGAAAAAGTAGGAGGAGCAGGGTCTCTTGCTGATGCAATATCCAAAGCTCGATTTGCAGGTAATATGGCAAATAGTGCAGATATAGAAAATAACTATGATATGCTAAACAACATGAAAAAAAGTGGTTTTATAAACTCAGATAAAGGACAAGAATTTGAAGCAGACTTCATTAAGTCCATAGGGTTTTTAGCGATAGTCGAGCCTAAGCTAAGAGACTACTATTATACACTAGAGGAAGGTAACGATCTAACTAAGAAGCAGGAAAAAGGTCTTATGGACGTTGTAAAACAAATGAGAAGTGGTAAGGCAGCTGCAGACCAGCTAAAGAATGCTCAAACTGAGCTAAACAGAGCAATGAATGATTATGTAAAAGGGGCAGCTAAGCTCAAGTATGGCTCCATAATTCAACAGTTCAGACTAGGCAGGGAGGGGGCAACTGAGGTGTACCAAAATGCATCAGCTAGAATGAAAACTTTGGAAACAAGTAAAAGTTCTCAATATATGACACCAGGTACAGATGACTATAAAGAATATCAAACACTCAAAGGTGGAATGTTTTACGATAAAAATGCCATCGATAAAATGACTGGGGGAAAGGGAGCGACTGTTTATAAACCAGGATCAGTAGAGATTTTAAAAGGCGAGGCTGATAAAATGGGAGAAGGCTATGACCAATATCTAGGTTATGCTCAACGAGGCGTCGGATTAGATATAAGTAAAAAAATGCTAGCCACACAAGCCGTAGCAATTACAAGAACTGATAGCTTAGCCGATAAAACAAAAAAACTTATTAAAATTAGACAGAAAGGTGTGGAGATATTACAGCAAGAATTAGCCATAGAAGTTTCTAGAGATCTTTATGCAAAAGCAGACAATGCAGAAGATAGAGATGCAGCAGAGCTAGCCATAATGCAGCAGACGGCAAACTTAGATTTATTAAAACAACAAAAACAAGCCGCAGAAGACCTAATTAACCCTCTAACTATGATTAAGGACGCAAGTATAGCTGCTTTTGATCAGGGGCTACAATCAGCAATAATGGGTGTTATTGATGGAACAAAATCAATGAAAGAAGGTTTCTTAGACATGGCAAAAGCAGTACTTCAAGCAATCGCACAAATGATAGCAAAACTTATAGCTATGAAGGCAATTCAAGCTATGGGGTTCAGCTTTGCTGATGGAGGTGTTATGCCCATGGCGAGTGGGGGTATTAAACCTAAAGGATATAGAAGTGGTGGAATAGTAACAGAACCAACTTATTTAGCTGGAGAAGGCAAGTATAATGAAGCTATAGTACCTCTACCTGATGGAAGAAGTATACCTGTAATGATGAAAGGCGGTTCTGGCGGAAATGCAAATGTTACAGTAAATATTGCTGCAGATGGAAGTACTACAGAGAGTATGACTAGTGATGGAGGAGCTCAAGGAGCACAACTTGGAAGAGCGATATCAACCGCAGTACAAGAAGAAATGCATAAACAACAAAGACCAGGTGGAATACTTAGTCCATACGGAGGATAATAATGGCAATAGGATTTACAGATTTAACAAGCACAGTTCGTAGACCAGACAAGAACATGAGTGCACAATCACAACCTAAAGTACGTATAACAGACTTTGGTGATGGGTACCAGCAAAGAACAGCAGCAGGAATAAATAACTTAGATCAAAGTTACTCGGTATCATTTTCAAATAGAACAAAGGAAGAGATAGATGATATAGTAGCTTTTTTTGTAAGTAAAGGTGGAGTTACTAATTTTACGTTTACGATACCAGATTCAAACAATAGTGGAGAAACCGCAATTAAAGTAATCTGTGCGTCTTGGACTCAAATATACAAAGTAGGAGACTTTTACAACTGTTCTGCATCATTTAAACGAGTATATGAATCATGACAAATACTGCTATACAAGATGTACAGAAGCAGTCACCAGGTTCATCATTTATTGAGCTTTGGGAGATAGAGCTATCTGATTCTTCTTCTGCTTACTTTCACTCGGGACTTGAAGCAGACCTATCCACCCTACAATTCAGAGACCGTACCAGTCCTGGTACAATTCGTACTTATATTGCCATACCCATAGAGGCTAGTGGAGTATCCATACAAACTGCAGGAGCTTCAGCACGTCCCATACTTAAAGTTGCAAATGTACTTTCCACCTTTTCAGATGCTTTAGGCGGAATAACAAATGAAGATCTAATAGGCAAAAAGGTTTATAGAAGAACAACTTTATATAAGTACTGCTATGGGCAAGCAGGAGACGCAAACCCTCCTGTAGAGTTTCCTCAAAAAATGTGGTATATAGATAGAATTGCAGAAAAAACACCCATTTATATAGACTTTGAACTCGCCTCTCCTTTTGATTTAGCAGGAGTACAATTACCCAGAAGAAATGTAGTTGCCAATGCTTGTGCTTGGAAGTACCAAGGAGCAAGCCCAGAACTATCATTAGCAAATAAAGTAGGAGGTTGTAAATGGAGTACTTACAGTAGGGGTACAGATACTGATGGAACTATAAGAACAACATATTTTAACAAGAAGGATGAAGAAGTAGTAAGTTCAACACTTACATTTAATACAACTATATCAAGTATAACAGTTGGGTTTTACTATAAAGTTACAAAAACAGGACTTACACAAGTCAGTACAGACGGTACTTTAGACCCAGGTGAGAGTGCTTTTGATTATTGGCAAGCTACAGTAACTACAAGTAACCCAGGTACTCCTTCAGATACTAATGCTAATTTTAGAAGAGTAAGAGTATTTAGTACTTATTCTGCAAGCACTACTTATAAAGCATATACTGATCCTAACTATAATGAGTATGTAACGTATGATAGAGGCTCAGATGATGCATATGTAAGATTGTGGCAAATTAAAGGAACATCGAATACTGGAAGCGCCCATAAAAGTACCCCAAATTTCGGAAACCATTGGCAATTAGGAGACCAATGCTCAAAAACAGTTACGGGGTGTGCGAACAGATTTAAAGCGAGTTATGCGACTATAGATGGTAGCATGCGCAGAACTATAGACCAGAATGATAATACACTACCATTTGGAGGGTTCCCAGGAACTAAAACCCGTTCATGATATTAGAGCCTCATTTTGAAGAAATAGTAGAACATTTTAACGCTGAGTACCCAAGAGAAGGTTGTGGCGTAATAGGAATAATAAAAGGGAAGTCGAGATGGTTTCCTTGTAAAAATGTAGCAGAGGATATAGATGATTTTATAATCGACTCGAAAGACTATATAAAAGCAAGTCATAAAGCTGATATAGTAGCAGTTGTTCATAGTCATCCTGATGCAAGTCCAAAACCAAGCGAAACAGATGTAAAGCAGTGTAACGGACTAAACCTTGATTACTATATTATTAGTATTCCTGAAATCCAACTTGAACATTTAAAGCCAAACCGAGTAGACCAACCCTTAATTGGAAGAGAATATGAATTTGGTGTTAATGATTGTTTTTCATTGGTACAATCATACTATGAAAAATTCGACATTAAAATGCACCGATATCCGTTTGAGGATTACTGGTGGGATAAGGGACTTGATTACTTTGGAGAATTATGGGAAGAGTATGAAGGTTGGAGTGAAGTAACTGACGGAAGTATATTAAAACATGACTTATTATTTTTTAATATGCAATCAAGTGTACCAAATCATTGTGGAATTTACCTAGAGAATGACCTTTTTCTTCATCACGCTCATGGTAGAATATCTAGCAGAGAATTATTATACTCCTTTTGGGGTAAGTTTAAAACAAAAATATTAAGAAACGAAAAATGCAAACAGTATATTTAAAAGGAGACATGGGAGAGCGCTTTGGCGAGAAATGGTCTATGAACGTAGCAAATGTTCAAGACATTTTTAAACTTATAGAATGTCAAAGAGAAGGGTTCAAGCAATATATGCTAGACTGTGTAGAGAACGGAGTAGACTTTACAGTACAACGTGGAGAAGAATTTATAGATGAGACAGAATTAATGCTTTCATTAGGAAAAGAGGATATAACAGTTACTGCCGTACCTGCGGGTTCAAAAGGTAACGTAGGAAAGCTCATAATGGCAGCCATCATGATTTACACAGGATACTACCTTGTTCAAGGTGCTGCTATGACCCCTGCTCTTGGAAGCGTAGCAGGAGAGGTGATGGGAACCACCTCTGCTAAAATCATGACTGTAGGCTCAAACTTAGGAAAAGCAGGTAAGCTGTTGGGGTATACCGCAATGGCACTAGGAACATCTCTTGGTTTAAGAACTATTGGAGAAATGATGTTACCTGACGCTAAAGACCCAGAAGACGACTCTCATTTATTCGGAGGACCTTTGAACACTACAACTCAAGGTGGGGCAGTTCCTATACTATATGGAGAAATGATGGTTGGTGGGCATATAATTAATTCAAGCTATACTTCAAGTATGGCAAGCTCATGGAATTCAGGCATGCCTGGACGTGATAATCCTTTAGGGATTGATGTGGGAAGTGAGGACATAGGTCCTGAAATAGGGTAAAATTATGAGTAATATACTTGAAATAGCAGCAGCTCTTTTTGGTCCAACTACAGGACCTAACGGAAGAAGGTCAATGAGTGGAGAGACTCGTCAAACTGCTGTAGTTTTTGATGCGCTATCAGAAGGAGAAATTGATGGTTTAGTAGATGGAGCAGCAAGTGTATACATGGACGGAACATCTTTAGTAGACCTTGATGTATATAAAAGTATTAATGCTATAAAAACAACAGCTTCAATAAGCGCGGCTAGTACAACAGCGACTGTTGCTGTTGGAGCACTTGACTTTGCAGATACTACAGAAGGAACAAGAACAATATTAATAAAAGGAGCAGGAAAGCAAGGAAGTAGCTTATTTAGTGGTACAGCAGGGGGAACAACTTTAACAGCTTCAAGTAGCTGGTTTACTTCTGGTATGGCTTCTACTGGTATAATGTCAGAAGGAGCTTCAAGACTTGAAATTGCAGGTGGAGGATTAAACGGTAAACCTTATGTTGGTTTTATTAGTAAATACACAAGTACTACTTCTGTAGAAGTATCTCCTCCTTTCACAACAACTATAAGTGGAGCAACAGGTGGAATAGACTTAGTAAGTCAAATAGCTTCATATAATGCAGGGAGTAATCAAGTAACTACTACAACTGCAGCAACTACTACTGTTTCAGGAGTAGCAGCAACACTTACTCCTCCACTAGTTAATGCAACAACATATGCAAACACAAGTCCTAAGACTAACTTTGAAAGTATTAACTATGCTTTTAGAACAGGAACAGAAGATCAAACACCCGTTCAAATGCTTAGCACAGGAAGCCCTACAGCTAGTTTTATACATAATCCAAATACACGACTTCAACAAAATGCAACATACGACGCTAGCAATGGTGTGAGTGATACAGTAATTACTTCTACACAAATAGGAGTTCCAAATCCCGCAGAAACAGATCAAATAAAATGGGTAATAGAGTGCCCTCAACTGATGGCATTAAGTACAAAATCAGGAACAGAATATAATTCATGGGTAGAGTTTACCTGTGACTTTGAGTTTTCAAGAGACAGTGGTAGTAGTTATACTACTGTAAGACTAACAGGCGACTCAGATAGTACAATTCTAGGAAGATCAGGGGGCTATGAATACTTCAATGACCAAACTTCTGTATCATTACATGACGGATTTATAGTAAATAAAACAAAAAAAGCTTTTCAAGAACCATATATTCATAACATAGAGCAATACAAACCTTTTGATACTTGGAGGCTTCGCTTTAAAAGAGTAAATGAGCCTAATAAGCCACAGAGTCATCATGATAATATGAATGAGGCTTTTCTTAAATACGTAGAAGCACAACTTACTGATAGATTTACTTATCCAC
>ERZ1046740.3209-NODE-3209-length-9954-cov-4.780281_pt1 | contig 9954 bp, 8 predicted proteins | sample MGYA00383093_ERZ1046740 | MGnify/ENA primary metagenome ERZ1046740 (study PRJEB29581, sample SAMEA5548363) | metagenome | biome: marine; feature: coastal; material: water | depth 25 m | study: Short-term variability in the microbial, nano- and picoplankton dynamics...
CGTCTTTGCCAATCTGGCTCAATGACGCGAACCAAGCCTTGGAGCTGATTACAGACGCCGCCGCAGGCGTACCCGTTCTAATCGGCGCTCAAAGATACGAGGGGCTGCGCGCTTACAACAGCCTCGCGTTGCTCGATGAAGCGGGTCGGATTGGCCAGATCTATGACAAACATCACCTTGTGCCTTTTGGAGAATTTCTTCCCTTGAAAGCAATGCTCAGCACGCTTGGCATGGGTGTTTTGACGGAAACTTATGGCGGCTTCACCCCCGGTGCAGGCCCTGCGCTGATGGATCTCGGCCCAATCGGTAAGGCCTTGGCCCTGATTTGCTACGAGGCTGTTTTCCCACATCAAATGACCAGTGTTGACGGGCGACCGCGGTTCTTATTGCATGTCACCAATGATGCCTGGTTCGGCACGTGGTCGGGGCCTTACCAACATCTCGCGCAAGCGCAATTTCGCGCGATCGAGCAAGGTCTGCCACTGCTGCGCAGTGCTAATACGGGAATCACCGCTTCAATCGATGCCAATGGGCAGATCTTGAGGAGTTTGGCGCTTGGCGAAAGCGGATATTTGGACGCGACGCTGCCACCGCGCTTTGCACCAACCCTTTATGCACGTTTCGCAGACATACCTGCGCTTTCGGTATTGCTCTTGCTTTTTTGTGCCACACTCATCGGCTTCCGGCGTTCAAAAGGTTGACCAAAAGAATTAGCAGGCCTACTGCACTGTAATGTTCGCCACAACGGCTTCCTGACGTGGCGGAAAAATCTTACTGGAGCACTATCCATGACACGCCAAAATTACACCTTCACCTCGGAGTCCGTCTCTGAAGGGCATCCTGATAAAATTTGCGATCGCATTTCCGACGCCGTTCTCGATGCGTTCCTTACAGAGGAGCCCGAAGCACGCGTTGCTGCAGAAACTTTCGCCACGACCAACCGCGTCGTCATTGGTGGTGAAGTGGGGCTAGCCGATCAATCCAAGCTCAAAGAATACATGGGCAAGATCGAAGAAATCGCGCGCGCTTGCATCAAAGATGTGGGCTACGAACAGGACAAGTTCCACCACGCGACCTGCAAGGTCACCAACCTGCTGCACGAGCAATCCGCGCATATCGCACAGGGCGTTGATTCAAACGCTGACAAGGATGAAGGCGCTGGTGATCAGGGCATCATGTTCGGCTACGCGACGAATGAGACGGACGCCCTTATGCCTGCGCCCATTCAATATTCCCACGCGATCCTGCGCCGTCTTGCGGAAGTGCGCAAAGACGGCACAGAGCCGACATTACGTCCAGATGCGAAGTCCCAGCTGTCTGTGGTTTATGAAGCTGGCAAACCCGTTGGCGTGTCCTCTATCGTTTTATCCACGCAGCACCGCGATGAGGATCAAACGTCCGACGACATCCGCGCCATCGTGGAGCCATACATCCGCGAAGTCCTGCCATCTGGCTGGATCACAGAGGCGACCGAGTGGTGGGTCAACCCGACAGGTACATTCGTAATCGGCGGACCTGATGGCGATGCAGGCCTCACAGGGCGCAAGATCATCGTAGACACATATGGTGGTGCCGCGCCACATGGTGGTGGTGCATTCTCTGGCAAAGATCCGACCAAGGTTGACCGCTCCGCAGCTTATGCCGCACGCTACCTCGCGAAGAACGTTGTTGCGGCTGGCATGGCTGAACGCTGCACAATCCAGCTCTCTTACGCGATTGGCGTGTCCAAGCCACTGTCGATCTATTGCGACACGTTTGGTACGGGCCAAGTGCATGAAACAGCGATCGAAAAAGCGATTGAGAAGTGCATGGATCTCACCCCTCGCGGCATTCGTGAGCATCTGCAAATGAACCGTCCAATTTATGAGCGTACGGCAGCCTATGGTCATTTCGGTCGTGAGCCTGATGCAGATGGTGGTTTCTCTTGGGAGAAGACCGATTTGGGTGAGGCGCTTAAAGCGGCTGTTTAAAACTCGCACTCGAACAACAAGAGAATGCCCCGTCACGCGCAGCGCGGGGCATTTTGCATTGTAAAGCAACCTATTGCGCAGCGCGATTCCAATGATAGGTCAGTGCCATCGCCATCAATGCGCGTGTCGGGAACTCTGGCACGTCGGTGGCGAGATCAAGCGACACGGCCCTATTACCTGAGTAGTGAAATTCACTCGGGAAGGCCTCGCGCATCCGTTCCACCAAATCCGTATTGCAGTTGAAGAAAAGCGTGCATTGGTTCGGAAACTTCTCCTTCCACGCCATTCGTATCGTACTGCCCGCTTTGCTCTTGGGTGTGAGATACGCTGGCTCGCCCCACTTCAACGTCTCATGCAACGCACCAACTTCAAGGCGCGCGGCCTCTTCGAAAATGACCTCGCGCAGGGCGTTGAACTTGGCTTATGCCGCAACAGGATAGGTCGCGAAAACCGCTTTCACATCTTGCGGCATATCAGGAAGAGCGTAAACATACAGGGAACACCCTCTATTTTGGCCTGATTTGATCTGCGATTATTGCGCGAAGCTGGCGTTTATGCTGGCGTGATATGAGGGTTTTGATGATGAGCAAAGTTAAGCACGGCGTACCGGAAAATTGAATATATGCGTGGCGCAGTGATGGGCAGTTTCAGCCTGATAATGTCGCGGTCTCTACGTTCACTCACGTAGAGATTCCCGACGTGGATAGAGCGGACACATCTGCGTCATTCGTCCCCAGCACCCCACCTGTCGCTCATATTGAGATCACGCTTGAGAATGGCCGCAAGCTAAGCCTCAGCAATGAGGTGGACACTGGCTTTGTTCTGGAACTGCCGAAAGGGCTGGCAGCATGATCCCCGTACTGGCGGGTGTGACGGATATGCGGAGCGGCTTCAACGGCCTGGCGGCTCAGGCCGAGCAGGTTCTGGCGGGTGATCCTTATTCTGGTCGTCTGTTTTTGTTCAGAGGTCGGCGGGGCGATCAGATTAAAATAATCTGGTGGAACGGCCAGGTTGCGTGGTTGTCTACCAAGCGTCTGGAGCGCAGCCGTTTCGTGTGGCCCGCAGCGCGCGGGGGTAAAATCAGCTTGAGCCGCGCCCAACTTGCGATGCTGATGGAGGGCATTGGCTGGCGTATTGTACAGAAGACATGGTGGCCTTCCATGGTGGGGTAATGGCATATTTTGTTGCTGTTTATGTCCTTTTGGGTTTCCCATAATGTCCATATTTTGGTATAAATGAGTATGGGTAAGACCCCTCCAAATCTGGCTGATCTGCCCCGTGAAGTGGAGGCGTTATTCGCCGCGCAAGCAGCAGAATTGTCAGGTCTGAAGCAAGAATTTCTCGGGGCATCCCTTGACCATGCGACGGCGCAAAAGGGCCTCAAGCACGAGATGGGAGCAGTGCTGAGCGCGCGGCCCATGCGCGCGCCATCCAGAACAGAGACACTATCATCGCAGATCTGCGCCTGCAACTTCACGGGCACAAAAAACACCGTTTTAGCTCAAAGTCAGAAAACAGCACGCAGCTGGCGCTGGAGTTGATCCTTGAAGAGATGGAAATCGAACAAGCCGCTGAGACGGATGATGAGGACGCGTCCCCTGACGCTCAGGTCAAGCCACACCGCGCAAGCGCAAACCTTTCCCAAAGGGGCTGAAGCGTGTTGTGAAGACCATCACCCCCAGTGATGCTTGCACCGACTGTGATGGCAGCTTCAAAGTGCTGGGAACAGATGTGATGGGAGTATTGGAGTATGTGCCGGGCCATTAAATCGTGAACCGAATTGGCCGCCCGCGTCTGGCCTGCACCTGTTGTGAGAAGGTTGTGCAGGCCGAGATGCCAAACCGCCCCATTCCTAAGAGTTTTGTCGGCCCCGCGCTGATGGCCCACATCCTGTGCTGCAAATACGGCTATCATCTTCCGCTCTATCGCCAGTCCCAGATGTTCGCAAATGAGGGTATAGATTTGAGCGGTGCACTCATGGCGGGATGGGTCGGCAAATGCACCAAACAGCTAGAACACGTGTCAGATGCGATCCGCGATCATGTGTTTGAAGCGCAGGCGATCTTCATGGATGATACAACGGTCAAGCTGCTCCAGAAGGGCAATGGCTGTGGTAAGAACAAGACTAAAACCGCACGGTTGTGGGTCTAGGCCAGAAAAGAAGATACTTGGGCCAGCGGAGTACACCCCGCGGTGTGGTACCAATTCTCCACCAGCCGAGGGGCTAAACATCCCAGTCAGCATCTCGCGACCCACGAGGGCTTTGCTCATGCGGACGCCTATGCTGGGTATAATGAAGCGTACCGAACGGGACGCATCAAAGAGATGGCCTGCATAGCGCATGTGCGGCGTGAGCTCTTTGATCTTTATGAAAGCACATAGCTGCCTCTGGCAGGCGAAGCTGTGCTGCGGATTAAAAAGTTCTATGATGTTGAGACACAAGCGCGGTTCCTACCGGCTGCGGAGCGCGTGGCCCTGCGTCAGGAATACGCCAAGCTGATCGTTGACGACCTAGAAGCCTGGTTCAAAGAGCAACTGGGTAAGATCTCCAGCAAGACGCCGCTGGTAAAGGCGATTAAATATGCGCTTGCACGTCTGCCAAAGGCGCGGCCCTATCTCGACAACGGCTTTCTTGAGTTGGACCACAACACAGCTGAGAACGCAGTGCGCCCTGTGGCCGTTGGACGTAAGAACTATCTATTCATGGGATCAGAAGCGGGCGGTAAATTTGCAGCAATTGCTTATAACCTCATCGAGACCGCCAAGATGAACAAGGTAAACCCAGAAGCCTGGCTGGCTTGGGTCCTCGAACGCATCCAGGATCATCTAGAAAGCCGTATTGCAGAGTTGCTACCGTGGGCGTATCAGTACATGATCGACGCATCTGAGTGTGACGCTGAGGCAGAAAACGCCGCTTGATTAGCGGCAGCGTTGATGTTTACAGCAGCTCTCATCAGCTCGATGAGAGATCTAAAAAATCAACCTGTTTTGGCGCAAGCGCCACGGCGTTGCAGTTTTTCAGCGGCCTGCTAAGTAACTTTTACCCTTGTCCTCAATCTCTTGAATGACTTCAGGCGGACGGTTTGGCTCAGATATTTCCCGCCACTTCTTCTAGGCTGACGTCACCAGCAGACATGCCATCAATAAATGCGGCGATTTCAGCGTCCTGCTGCTCGAAGATACCGTTTGCTACTGTGACCATCATCAAATGGCTCCTTTTTTGTTATGACATGGCTCCCCACATCTCCTCAAGAAATGCACTCACTGTGTTCACTTCAATGAACGCACTTCATGTGGGAAACCGCTCCGTAGGCCCATTATGCGAGCCCACATAGCGCCTTAGTCAGTGTCGGCTAACAATGTCTTTTTTGTTCGCCTGATGCCGCTGAGCAAGCTTTTTCATCAGCTTACCTTTCTCAGGGATAAATCGTGCAGGTCTAGGCTGAAAATCAGGATCGCAAATCTTCGGGAACAGTGTTTGGATTTCCAACCGTCCTTCCGGTGAGACTGCCTTCAAAGCCTCGGGGCCTGTGAACAAGCTTTCCGATGGTGTGCCATTGGACCACACAATCTGGTGATCATCGAACAGCATGTGCCAGTATTCTACGCCATCAGGATTGTGTTCAAGGATATCGATGCCATCCAAGGTCAGCAGTTTGTTGGCCGGGATCAACACTTCGCGTGTATCAAACATACGCTCAGCAATCGTGGAACGCACAAAGATACGGTGTTGAGGGGATACAATTAGGTCCTGCTCAGGAAACCCAGCGCCCAACGCATCTGCACGGATAATGATGGGCTTAAGTCGCGGGTTCATTTGCAGATCAATACTGTCCAAACCAAGGGAGTCGATCCAGCGGATCTCTTGGTAATTCCCATCCATTGTCAGAACACGATCACCGACCGTGAGCGTTTCAATCGCACGCTCGCCATCAATCGTCTTGATCATCGTGCCACTGGCAAAACACAAAAGTCCAAAGTTAATCGTTTCAAAGTTCTCAAACGAGATACGGCCAACCGTGCCGCTTTCGTCACCAGATGTGATTTGGATCGTACCAGTACCACTGACACCTGGCGCATTATTATTCAGAATCGTTGAAAGTAAGATGCCATCAGCAACACCTGGCAGACCAGTATTCGTAGTGCCTGGACCAAAGTTGATCACCGTCCCACTTTGAAGCGTAAAGGTACCTACAGAGTTGTTGTCTAGATTGGATATTTCTGACCGCGCAAACAGGGTTCCTGTTGGATCAAACGTAGCGTCATCAATATCTGTATCATTGATCGTAATGATGTCGTTTTCAGCGAGCGCTTCATCCGCAATGAACGTTTCAATGCTTGTGACCGTATCCGTGGTGCAATCGATAGCCTTAAAAACGGTGCCGTCGCCATCGTTATCAACAACGACAGTGACAGTCTCAGTGACATCAGCAATCGTTGACGAATCAAGCACTGTATACGTATCTGCGCCATCGCCGCCATCAATCGTGTCATTGTCCGTCGAAGCAACAATGGTGTCGTTATCAGCGCCTGCGTTGATGGTATCGTTGCCTGTGCCACCATCGACGGAGTCGTTCCCAGCGCCTGCGTTGATGGTATCGTTGGCTGTGCCACCATCGACGGAGTCGTTCCCAGCGCCTGCGTTGATGAAATCGTTGCCTGTGCCTCCATCGACGGTGTCGTCCCCAACGCCTGCGTCGATGGTATCGTCGCCTGTGCCTCCATCGACGGTGTCGTTCCCAGCGCCTGCGTCGATGGTATCGTTACCGCCGTTGCCTTGAATACTGTCATCTGTACCGCCGATGATGTCGCCGTCAGTATCGACAAAGCCGATACCCATGGATTGGCCCGCATTGGTTCCCTCTACGATACCGTTAGATAGAAGAGCATAAGAGGCCTGCGCATTATCGATATGAATTTCTTGGCCAGCTCCACTGGTTTTGGTGATCCGTATTGTCACGGCTGAATCATTTAGGGCGACGTTAGGTGAGCTGCTTATCACTGTTGCTGTGGAAAGCGCGTCTGTGCCATCAGTAGTGCCGTCCAGCGTACCAACGACGGTGTCGCCTGCCAAAATTTCCAATCTATAGTTAGAGGCAGTCGCATAATTAGGATCTCCAATGTCGATGGAGAACGTTATCTGGTGATTAGCGTTATATGGGTATCCGCTAAGAACTTGAGAAATCGTCGTCCCATTGTCTTCGAGATATCCAACATTCTCACCTTGAATGCCTCCAATGGCATATTTGGCCTTGGGATCATAAACACCTACATTTTCGCCCGATACGGCCCAGTCTGTTATCGCGGGATACTTGCCATCATAGTTGGTGGTATACTTGCCATCTTTAACCTTCTGAGTTTCGAACCCTGAGTTGTTCACTATAATTATCGGCATTTAAAAATTCCTATTCGTAACTTTCAAGGTTGATCTACCCAACTTGTAGGATCACATATATTAACATGTTCAATGCGACTTCATGCGCCGGATAGCGGCTTTGTCTTTGTATCTGACCAAAGAGTGGGCGCTCCTTTTGATCCTGCCACAAACAAGACCCGCGCTTTGGATTTCTGTAGGCGCGCTTCATTAGCAAGGACTTGCCTCGCAGAGCCGCAAAGATATGCGTTACAAGTCTGCGACCGCATGTCTCGTGGTAATGAACAGCCTTTAGAGCCCTGAAACAAACATCCGTTCCGGGCATGTCGTGATTTGATCTTATCGATATAGGCGTCTGCAATACCTTCATGATCGAGATCAGGTCTCGTTTCGGAGAATGCTGCTAAATCTGAAGCCTTCAAATACGCATGGTTCTGAAGCCCGAACTGACAACAATATCCGCTGCATGCACCACATAGAGCTCCAAGCGCATTTGAAGGATTACTTTGTGCAGCGCTACGAACTTTAGGTTCGATTGGTGCATCGGGCCGCTGACCTTCCGCCTCAACAATCTGAGGTGCGCATTGGATATCTATGAGCCGTGAACGCAGAGCTTTAATAGCGGTCTTTGTTGGCTGCTTCAGCTTCACGTCGAAGTGGGGGGATTGAAACGCAAGTTCAACGCGTGGCTCTTCCTGCCCACGTGTTGAGTTAAATGCGTCGAGATACCCTTGTGCGAGATAGGACTCATGGATGTGCCTTGTATCGGGTTCAATCGTGCAAAACACTTTGACGATCTCACGAAGGGTTGCTTGCTCCCAGTTAGATTGCACACCGCCTTCCGCCCAACCCTTGACCAGTCCATCCACGATTTGCTCGATGTGATCCGGAAAACGCTTGGACAACGCCAAGCCACTTTCCAGCAAACCCCAAGCCAGCGGCATCATTCTAAAGGCCGTTGGCTTCGTCAAGCAAACCTGTCCATCAGACAAACACGTGTAATGGCTTAATCTATTATTAGTATTGACCAGAACCTCTTCTAAAACGGGCAGAGACTGCAGAAAATCCCGATGTTCATCCACGTCGTGCTTCTCACCACGGTAGAGATGGCGCAGATAGTTATACATTGTTCCAGACGCTGTTCTGCGTGGGGCCTTTTGGGATATTGCCCCATGCCAGCGCCCGAGAGCTCTTGACCAGGCATCTACACTGTCTGTCGCGATCTTCTCGCTTAAAGCTGGCCCACCATTGGCCTGCGCGATCAAAATCATATGTTCATCAATGAAGCCGATGTGCCGCTGGAACAGCTGATCATCCTGCCCTACCTTCATCATGCCTGACAAACGGTTAAAAGCTAGATCACTCAAAGAACTGCCAGGCCGGAAATACTGAATGTCAAATGCCTGTGACCCAACAGTCAGTTTATACAAAGTGTACAGATAGTACTTACCCGCAGGCTCTATGTTTGCCGCGCCCGAAGCTCCCGTTGCAGCATTTACCAGCTTACAGATTTGCGCACCAAATTGCTGCCCAAATACTCTAAAATCTGCCCAATTTTGGTTCCGCGCATCGACCACACCCACAGCCTGAGAGGTATCACGCATGACGTAGCCCTCCATGCTGCCTAAAGGTAACACCCCGCGGACATTCATCTAGTTCGGATTGTGCGGATGACTGGAGCCGATTGCGTTTGCCTATGGCTAATAGGATCCTAGCCAGAGCAGGATTTGAGCCGTGAATTGTTAGGGGCAACGCTGGCAAGGAGCTTGAACGCAAAAGTAAATTTTGCTTGGTCAAGCAAACTGTAGATGAGTTATTCATTAGGCATCAACCATTAGCTTTCTCCTATCGCACTATGTAACGACAGTTTATTCGCGACCTTTAGCGATGACCCTTGCCCCCGCTTTAGAACATATCAACCGGAGTCATGCTCTACGATTAGTTTTGAATTTCCATTGAGAAATGTTGTTGTAGTCATTTTTTAGTCCTTATTTTTCTGAGAAAATAGTCAGATGGCCCCGAAAGCCACCATAGCATCTGACCTCTACGTTAGCCTCCAAAGCAGAGGGGTTAGAATAAACCACTCATGAAGAAGCAATATCTTGGGTGCTTGTGATGAAAGGTTCAGGGATAGGCAGACAGCACCATGCGACACATTGCGATGGCGTTCTGCGCCCGCGCCCTTTAGCCTGTCAGCCTGGAGCATCAAAGCGAGCACCTAAATGTCATCACGCCTGCCCATTTTTTTCATTGTCGCGACTGTTGCAATCGATGCGATGGGCATAGGATTGATCATGCCCGTGATGCCCGATCTTTTGCGCGAAGTGGACGGAGGCAATCTGAGCGAGGCGGCTATTTGGGGCGGTATCCTCGCCACGACATTCGCAGTGATGCAGTTCCTGTTCGGCCCTATCATCGGCTCGCTTAGCGATCAGTACGGGCGCAAACCGATCCTCGTGGTGTCGCTGATAATCATGGCGCTGGTCTATGCCATGTCCGCACTCGCGACCAGCATTTGGGTGCTCTTCATAGGCCGCATACTTGGCGGAATATCCTCCGCAACCCATGCGACAGCGGCAGCATATATGGCGGATGTGTCAAAACCGGATG
>ERZ1046740.3212-NODE-3212-length-9947-cov-5.242721_pt1 | contig 9947 bp, 7 predicted proteins | sample MGYA00383093_ERZ1046740 | MGnify/ENA primary metagenome ERZ1046740 (study PRJEB29581, sample SAMEA5548363) | metagenome | biome: marine; feature: coastal; material: water | depth 25 m | study: Short-term variability in the microbial, nano- and picoplankton dynamics...
TCTTCCCCTTTAATATCTTTAGCAGCCAGGCCCCCTGCGCGGTCATGGACGCGTGCACCCGTACTCATCACCAAAACAAAGGCCAATTCATTGGCACGCGGCGCGTCGTTCATTCCAACTTCCATCGCATCAAAATGCCCACGCACGTAGGAGGCATTGATATGCGTGATCGGCACATCAAGACGCACGCCCGCAGCACCCACTTTCTTCGTGGAGGGCACAATCGCCTTCGCATCACCCAAAAGCTCTCGCATCGCATAGCCCCCAGGTGCATGCCAAAGCGCACCATGTTCCAACTCGCCTGCGGTGCCGACGATAGAGCCTTTACCATACCCTTCAATCACAGACGCATCACCACCCAGCGCATCAATCAGCTTTTGCGCCATCTCAAGGCCAAGCGGCTTCAGATCCTCCATAAAGGGTTGAATATCCTCGACATATTCCCCTGCATAGGGATTGGCGATCACCGCAACAACAGCCCCACGTTTTTGCGGCCCATTGGCGGGTGGCCCGCCTTCGTGAAAGACTTCTTCAATAACCGTTGCGATCTTGCGCACGACGACGTCAGGCATGTTCCAGCACCTTTTCTGAGTTCAGATCTACTTGTCTACTTTGCCCGCGCAAATGCAAGCTTGCGGATCGGATAAGGCCTTGGCGTTGCATGTTCCGGGCGCATTGCTCACCATTTTGCAAAGCGCGATCGATATCTTGCGCGCTTAGATCACCAACGCCCACAACAACCCTGCGCTGCCCAAGATCAGTATCATCGCATACAGTTTGCGCGGGCACGCGAGCGATCTGTGGATGATCCACAAGATCAACAGCGCTAGCAATCAGGGTCGCGGCAACGTCCGCTGCGCTCGCAGTTTCGGCCAAAACAGTGACGCTGTCCGCAATCCCGAAAGACAGGCTTCGCCCGCCTTGCCCGCTTGTCGCGATCCCGCGCACTTTACTGTGCACGTCGAGCGTAATTTTGCCAAGTGCTGCACCATCAGTCCCTGCCATTGCGACATCAAAAGTCGCATCAGACCTGAGATAAAGCGCGATATCGCCGCCGTTGTTCACATAGGCGCGCCTCAAGTCCGAGACGCTTAACACTGCATCCAGAACAGTTTCCGCAACAGCTCCAGCGACGCCAGCCATGGGTGTGACAAAGCCTTCATGCGCCTGAGCCGCGTTCCACATTTTGCGCGCAATCGCCCCTTTGGGTGCGGGTCCGTCGCATTGGCGCAAAAGCGAAATCTCGCACATCAGCTCAGAGAGAACCGTGTTCAAACGCGCCTCTGCAGCGTCAAATGCGGCCTCCCGCGCTCGATCAACACCAATGACCAAATCAATCGGCCCATGCTGCAAGTGCAAACGATTCCCAGAAATCAGAGCGCGCTGAACTTGCATCACCCACGCCCTTCACGTTTGCTACGATGCGCTTGATGAGGGTCGGGTTGGGTCGCTACGGGCTTCACCTTGCGCACTTCGGGCGTCAACACCGAGGCCACTTCTTGGATATGTTCCATGTGACCGCCGAGCGCGCTGTAATCCTCACGGCGCAATGTGAACTCTATCGGAGCGACCAGAGCTGGTGTTGGCACATAGCCAAAGGAGTTTGTCGGCATCTCCATGACATCCACCATCACAGTGATCCCGCCTCCTGGCCAAACATAAGCCTCTGCGCCGCCGCATGACACATAGGTCAACGCATCCTTCACAGATCGCGTCAGGCGTACAGGGTTTTCCGTGACCCCCGCGCGCAAAGACCCCCCTGCACCACCCATAAAGAGCACGGAACACAAGGAAGGCTCACAATTTTCCGCAATCCGATCCGCGCTGATGCGAAGCGCCTCAGAAATTTCGGCAGGCTGGGGCACGAGATCCTCATCCAGCTCGTAATAGGCCCATTGCTCCCCCGTAGTGGAGACCATTAAAAGGCGTAGTCCCACCCAAGCCTTTTTCGCATCCGCAGGTTTCAGAATGGTTAGCGGATCTTCCACATCTGTGCCACCCCACCCTGTGCCCGGCTCGGCAACTTGAAAATACCGGCCGGGGGTAGAGCGACGCCCTTGGATCTTGATGCCGGAGGGACGCATATCAAGTTGCTTGCCTGCTTCATGTTCCGTCAACACGCCAGTGATGTGATCATCGACAACGATAACTTCGTCCACATGTGGCTCCCATTGTTTGGCGAACATCCCGATTGCGGCGGATCCACAGCCAACGCGCATCAGTTTTTCACGCACATCGTTGATGATCGGCGCTTGGCCCGCCTGTACAACGATCTCCGCGCCGTCATCAACTTGCAGCGTCACCGCTTCGCGATTGCACAGGTTCATCAGCGCATCACAGGTCACGCGCCCTTCCGCTTTGGTGCTCCCTGTGAGGTGCTCAACCCCACCAAGCGACAGCATTTTGGAGCCATATTCAGACGTCATCACATGGCCAATCGCCTCGCCTTTAACCCGCACGACCGCACGTTCATGGCCGATGAAGCGATCCGTATCGATTTTCACTTTCACGCCGCAGTAGGAATAAATCCCTTCGGTTACGACGGTCACCATGTCCGCGCCATCGACCTCTTGGCTGACGATAAAGGGCGCAGGTTTATAATCTGGATAGGTCGTGCCTGCGCCGACAGCAGTCACAAACGTGCGCTTGCCTTGAAGGATGTCACCATCCCAATCCTGTGCGTTCTCCCCTTGATCAAGAAAAGCTACCGCAGGCGCGCCGCGCTCGATCACTGTTAAAGGATCGAGGCGCACCAATTCACCTGCATGATTGGCATAGCGATCACAGGCCCCAGCTTTTCCTTCAGCGATAAAACACATCACGGGGCAAGCATCACAGCGGATTTTCTCGGGTTTCACGCGTGCCGTTTCACTCATACCCAGCCTCCTTCAAAGCAGCGCGCACGCGGTGCGGCAAGGCGGGAACATGGCGCAAACGCACGCCAGTGGCGTTGTTTACCGCGTTCAATATGGCCGGAGCCGTTGGAATAAGCGCGTGCTCACCCAAACCCTTTGCCCCAAACGGGCCATGCGCGTCCGGCTCTTCGACAATCACCGTCTCAATCGGGGGAACATCGCCAATCGTCGGGATCAAATAGTCGTGCAAATTGTCAGTGCGACCTGGAATAAATTCTTCCATCAGCGCCATGCCGAGCCCTTGCGCAACACCGCCTTGAACCTGTCCTTCAACAAGCAACGGATTGATCGCTTGGCCCACATCATGCGCAGCCACGATATTGATGGGGTTGATCGTGCCAAGCTTGGTATTGACTTCGACGACCACGAGATGCGCGGCATAGCCGAACTGCGCGTAAGGCACGCCTTGGCCATTCTCATCAAGCGGCTCTGTAGGCGGATCATAACTCGCCACCGCACGCATCACATAACCGTCCTCGCCCACGTCCATGCGCGAAAGATCAATCTTGTGCGCACCGCTCATTTCGATGCTGCCATCCCCCAGCACAATCTGGTCATCCTCAGCTGCGTTCACCAAAGTCAGTACTTGGCGACGCAGGCTTTCACCCGAAAGTTTCGCTGCATTGCCAGTGACAAACGTCTGACGCGAGGCGGATGTTTTGCCAGCATCGGGAGTGATGTCAGTATCCGCCCCGACTAACGCGACTTGATCCACCGCAACGCCAAACGCTTGCGCAAAGATCTGTGTAATCACTGTGTTGGAGCCTTGGCCGATATCAACCGCACCCTGATGCAAGACCAACGTACCATCTGGACGTAATCCGCATTTGATCGTCGACGGGTTCGCCATGGAGGTATTCCCGCAGCCATACCAGCCCGCAGCGATCCCCACGCCGCGCTTTAGATTATGGCTGCTTGCGTTGAACTGAGCACACTCTGCTTTGCCGCTTTCCCAAGCAGGACGCAGCGCTTCAAGGCAGGCCTTTACGCCAACCCCTTGTTCGAACACTTGGCCAGACACGGTTGGCACACCGTTATCGAGCGCGTTTAAAATGCGGAACTCCAGCGCATCCATGCCGACGGCTGCGGCGAGTTCATCGAACAGGCTCTCTTGTGCGATGGCCGATTGGGGGACTCCAAAACCACGAAACGCACCAGAGGGCGGGCAATGGGTGTAAATTCCTTTCGACTGAGCGCGATAGTTCGGTATCCTGTAGGGGCCTGAAGCATGCAGAGGTACGCGATTGGCAACTGTCGGACCCCAGCTGGCATAAGCACCCGTGTTGAAATCCCCAACAAAACGCAGACCCGTCAGCGTGCCATCATGGCGCACTCCGCCTTTGATCTCGATCCGCCCGGGGTGGCGTTTGGTTGACGTCGCCATGCTCTCCACACGCGAATAACACATTCGCACGGGACGCTCCGTCACCATCGCACCAAGGCAAACATAGGGATGTACTGTCAGATCCAGCTTAGAGCCGAAGCCACCGCCAACAGCGGTAGGAACGATGCGGATATTATCTTCGTCGCACGCAAGAATGTTGGCGAGCGCCTCTTGGTTCATCACAGGGCTTTGGGTGCAGATATGTAGGTGCAGACGGCCCTCGACCATTTCCGCATAACCTGCTTCGGGTTCGATATAGGCGTGCTCGACAAAGGATGTCTCAAAGCTCCCACTCAAAACGATATCCGCCTCAGCGAGACCCGCATCCATATCGCCATGGGCAACGAAGCCACCGCACATTAAGTTATTCTTATGGCCCGTGTGAAGCTGCGGCGCATCATTCGCTTGCGCCTCAGTGACGTCTTGGACCGCAGGCAATTGCGTCCATGTCACTGGAAAATCACCAATCCTGAACGCCGCAATCGTATCCGCCTCCCCGATCACTAAGGCCACGGCTTCGCCTTTAAAACGCGCCTGGGTTTCGGCAAAGACTGGTTGGTCAATGAAACCCGGAATTGTACCGAATAGATTGTCGCCGGGGACATCTTTTGCACTTAGGACCGCTTCGATCCCGTCGATCTTGCGTACAGCTTCGAGATCACCAAACTCAAACACTGCGTGCGGATAAGGTGAACGGATCACAAGCGCCACCAAAGCTCCATCTGGCGCAACATCATCGCCAAAACGCTCTGATCCATCGACCTTGGTTTGTCCGTCGATCCGCGCGATGGCGTCACCGATAGCCCCCGTAGCGTCAACCTCAGGAATACCAGCACCAACCGCAACAACCGCATCAATAATTTTACGATACCCCGTACAGCGACACAACACGCCACCCAAAGCATCTTGAACTTGTGCGACGTTGGGGCTGGGCACGTCTCGCAACAAAGCCGCAGCGCTAACAATCATACCCGGCGTACAAATCCCGCATTGCGCAGCTTGATGCGCGGTGAAACTCTGTTGCAAACGCGCGAGAATATCCGGTGCCACACCGCGCAGTGTTTGGACATCGCGGCCCTTGGCTTGAGCGGTCGACGTAAGGCAGGCACATACAGGTGCCCCATCAATCAAGACAGTGCAGGCTCCACAATCGCCCGCGTTACAGCCAACCTTGACGTCTTTGGCGTTTAACTCTTCGCGCAAAACCGCGCTGAGCCGTGCGCTACCAGGTGACGCACTTTGAACGGCGTCGCCATTCAAAGTAAATCCGATCAGTTCGGTCTCGCTTCGCCTATCCATGGCTTGCCTCCCGCAGGGCTTGTGCGATTAAAGTGGCAACCACATCGACGCGGTACTCTTTAGATCCGCGCACGTCATCGATAGGCGCTAAGGCAGAAAGACACGCCTCCGCAAGTATCGCGTCGGTTTGCGCGAGTGTTTGATTTTCCAAAGCTGCCTCGAGTGCTGAGAGTCTCTTCGCCACAGGGGAGCAGGATCCGACCGCAATCCGTACATCACTCAAGACGCCGTCGCGCAACGCGCATGTCACCGCAACCATAGCGATGGAAATTACCAGATATTTGCGCGCGCCCAATTTCACGAAAGCACTTTTGAGCGCTGCCGAGGTTTCTGGGATTATCACCGCAGTCACCATTTCGCCCTTGTCCAAAGCCACGCGTCGCACGCCAGTAATGAAGGTGCCCAAAGGCACAACGCGACACCCTTCCGCGCTGCAAATTTCAACCAACGCTTTGAGCGCAAGCAAAGGCGGCACCCCATCCGCGGCGGGGGACGCGTTACAGAGATTTCCCGCAATCGTGCCTGCGTTTTGGATTTGAACTGAGCCAACATCACGCGCAGCAGCTTTCAACCCATCGAAAGCTGCGGGCAAGTCGGCTGCGATCACATCGCTCCATGTACTGGCCGCGCCGATGCGCCAGCCGTCTTTGGCTTTTGAAATGCCGCGCAGAGCCGCAATCCGCGTCACGTCCAGAATATCGCACTCGATCGGACATTCGCCCTGAGCCGGATACCAATCCGTGCCCCCCGCGATAATGCTGAGTTCACCCGCGTCCAGCGCGGCAAGGGCATCGTCAAGCGACATAGGTGTTAGATATTCCAAAACAGCCCTCAAAACTTGTTTGTATACGAATAGAATATTGCGGCGAGGATTCTGTCAAATCCTTTCCTGCCCCCTCTTGATCGAAACACCGCATCTGTTAGCGTTCAGATGAATTCGAAAGGAGCGATCATGTCAGATTCCGCACAGAAACTTGTCATTCGCAATATCGGCCTGATGCTATCGGGCAAGATGGAAGCGCCCATCTACGAGGCTGATTGCATCATCGCCTACGCTGGCAAAATCGCGGAGTGGGGTCGCGAGGCCGATATGAACCTCGAGGGCGCAGACACGGTCATCGACGCAAATGGCGTCACGCTGGCACCAGGTTTGATCGACAGCCATATCCATCCTGTGATTGGCGATTACACCCCACGCCAACAGCAGCTACACTGGATCGACAGCACGCTGCATGGCGGAGTAACGACCCTAATTTCGGCTGGTGAAGTCCATATGCCGGGGCGTCCCAAGGATGTTGTCGGCCTAAAAGCCATGGCCATCGCGGCGCAGCGTTGGTACGAAAACTTCCGCCCTTCCGGCATGAAAGTCCACGCAGGAGCGCCCGTTATTGAGCATGGGATGGTCGAGCAAGATTTCAAAGACCTCGCAGATGCGGGCGTAACCCTGCTGGGCGAAGTCGGCCTTGGTACCGTTAAAGACGGTAAAACCGCGCAGCAAATGGTCGGCTGGGCGCGTAAATACGGCATACAAAGTACGATCCACACAGGCGGGCCATCGATTCCCGGCTCTGGTTTGATCGACGCTGATATGGTGATGGAAACCGGTACGGATGTGATTGGACATATCAATGGGGGGCATTCGGCCCTGCCCGACGATCAGATCATTTGCCTCTGCGAAAGCTGCAAAGCGGCGTTTGAGATTGTGCATAACGGAAATGAACGCGCTGCGGTTTTGACTGTGAACACGGCGCGTGAGTTGGGTAAACTGGATCAAGTGATCCTTGGCACGGACGGTCCGGCAGGCTCCGGCGTGCAACCGCTCGGAATTTTGCGAATGATCGCTATGCTATCCGCCTTTGGCAATGTTCCTGCCGAAATCGCCTTTTGCTTTGGCAATGGCAACACATCACGACAACGCAACCTCGATACGGGGCTTATAGAAAGAGGAATGTGCGCGGACTTTGTGCTGATGGATCAGGCACAGCACGCACCCGGCAAGAACATTCTGGAAAGCGTTCAACTTGGAAACCTCCCCGGTGTTGGCATGACGGTGATCGACGGTGTCGTCTGTTCTGGACGTAGCAGAAACACGCCCCCTGCTTATCGTTTGCCGCAGGTTGTCTAGCGCTTCTTCACGTAAAAGTTTTACACAGCACACATTCTTGCGTAGTGCGGACCTAGAGGAACACGTAACCTACCAGGACCGAGCACATGGCAGCAGCGCGCGACTACGATCTGACAACCGGCTCTATCGCGGGGCATTTCCGTAGGCTCGCTATTCCGGCAGCATTGGGCATGTTGTTCACCACGCTCTACAACGTTGTTGACGTCTATTTCGCGGGCCAAATCGGCACCGACGCGCAGGCAGGTCTCGCGATCGGCTTCCAAGCTTTCTTCGTGCTGATTGCAGTGGCGTTTGGCCTGTCGTCTGCGATGTCTGCTTTGGTTGGTAACGCGCGCGGCGCGAAAGATGATCGCATGGCGCGCCGTCTTGCTGTGCAAGGTTTAGCGTTCGCAACAATTGCAACGATTGTGCTGATGATCTTCGCGGTTTGGTTCGGACCCCGCGCGATTGCGCTGATCTCAGAGCCCGGCGCATATCGCGATGCGGCTACGGGATATTTCTACTGGCTGATCGCCGCCCTGCCCGGTTTCATTCTTGCATTTTCCGCCAATGGTATTTTGCAAGCGCACGGTGATAGCGTGACGCTACAGCGTGGTCAGATGGTCGCCTTTCTCGCCAATATCGGGCTTAATCCACTATTTATTTATGGCATCCCAGGGGTGATCGGCGGCCTTGGGTTCAATGGAATCGCGCTGGCTACAATACTAAGTCAAACAGGTGTGATGATCTGGATCCTTTGGACCGTCTCGCGTTTGCAAATCATGCGAGGCGTGGAACTGCGCCATGTGCGGTTAGAGCTTTCAATTGTGAAAGATATCCTTGCGCAGATGCTGCCCACGACAACGGCAATGATGGTGATGTTTGTCTCTGGTTTTGTGGTGCAATTCGCACTGAAAGGGTTTGGCGAGGAGGCGATTGCTGCCTATGGCATTGCCTTACGGATTGAGCAGATTTTACTTTTGCCAGTGCTTGGCATGACGGGTGCCTTGCTGCCCATTGCGGCTCAAAACTACGGCGCGCAAGATCACGCAAGAGTGCGCGAAGCGGTTTGGTTTTGCTGGAAACTTGGCTTTCTGATGACCGCCCTCGCGGCCCCTGTTCTTTGGTTCGGCGGCGCATTCGCGATGGGGTTGTTCACCGAAGATGCCCGGGTCATTCCAATCGGCCAAAGTTACCTGCGTGTCGATGGGTTCCTGTTCCCACTCTACATGATGCTTTTTGCGATCAACTCGCTCCTGCAAGCGTTGAAAAAGCCAGTCTACACGCTCTGGATCAGTCTATATCGTCAAGGCTTTGGTGTCGCCTTTTTCGTGTGGTTCTTGATTGGGGTCTTTAGAATGGATGTTTGGGGCGTCTGGCTCGGCATTGGCGTGGCCGTGAGTTCGGGCTGGGCGATTGCACTTTGGATCACGATCCGCATTTCAAAAGAGAAGATCGGCGGGTTGCGCGCTTAATTCAGCGAATTGATCATCGCTTGCACATCTTTGCGCCGCCAGACCACTTGAAGGCGCGGTGCCTCTGCTTGCTTAAGTCGCAACAAATGTTCGGTCTTGAGGCCAGAAAGACCCGTGAACGCATCAAAAAGCGCATCCGAGCCAGCAGCGCTGACCGGTATTTGGAGCGTCGATCCTTGATCCGGCACCAGTAACCAATGCGCCGGCATATGACGCCCATCAAGACTAAGCGCGGCGAGTTCCGAAATCGCAACAGCGCCGCCATTCAAAGGCCCGTAATAAGTAACTTGCCCCTCAATCACTTGCACGACGCCCAACCCGCCGCCAAGCCCGCGAAATCGTCCACGTTGGATACCCGCAAGGATTATGATCACAGCCAAGACTAGCATGATGAGCGCGAGCGCTTGCATCATTCCAAAGGCACTTATGGCCCAGAACCCAGCAACATTAGCAAGCACAACGCCTGCAATCACTTCGCGCCAGCGCCACATTGCGGCTTGTGCTTCGGGGCGTATGAAACTCATCGAAAACCTCTAAAACCAAGTGCCATTATGCCCAATCCCCCAGCGCTGATTGCCACAACGTCAGAGCGGCTACCGCCGCAGTATCAGCGCGCAAAATACGCGGGCCCAAACTAACAACATGCGCCTGCGGATGCGCATGTAACCGCGTGCGCTCAGTTGGGGAAAACCCACCTTCCGGGCCGACTAAAATCGCCCATGCCCCAGCTTTCGCAGCGGCGAGAGAGCTCGCAACGCCCAACTCCGTCT